>Ga0131853_10021571_pt1 | contig 11682 bp, 15 predicted proteins | sample TergutLab28metaG_FD_92764 | JGI IMG/M metagenome (GOLD analysis project Ga0131853, IMG submission 92764) | Labiotermes labralis P1 segment gut microbial communities from Petit-Saut dam, French Guiana - Lab288 P1 (version 2) (version 2) | ecosystem: Host-associated > Arthropoda: Insects >...
CGGCCAGACTAACCGATGCGCGTGAATGAACCTTTGTGTGACGGTAGAGGGAAGTCCACGGGTCAATGCCCTACCCTCCTCTTCGTCATCGACGTGGCCGGAAATGAGTAATAAAAGCAATCCAGTTTCTTTATTGCCAAACCTCGTACATACACATACATATATATATTCATAAACACATACATGATTACATACATACGTAAATGCGTATTTATATACATACATTCATACATAAGTACATACACATACATAAATTCACACTACATACATGCATATAAACCTACGTATATTAATACATACATACAATCAATAAAAATGATATTTTTACATAAATATATACATACACAAATACATTCACATATACATGCATGCGTGTATATATATATACATATATACATACAAATATCATTAAAAAATAAACACATACATATGTATATATTTACATACATACACACATACATAGATACATGCATGCATATATAAATACATACATCATATAAACATATATACATATATAATTGTACCTAAATTCGTACATACATAAACACATTCATACATAGACACATACATATATGTATACATACGTACATAGACACATACATGCATACACACACACATACATTCATACAGACATACATGCATTCTCAGACACTTACTTACACACATACGTACGTACATCCATACATATATACGTACGTTCATACAAAAATATATACATGCACACTTACATATATAAAGGAGAAGTAATAGCATTGATTTGTTTGGATGTTCAGGGAATGGTTGACGCGACATTGTGATCCGAAATCCTGAGAGAACTAAGAGAAAGCAAATGTGCCAAACCTCAACAGTCTCACTATGATCCACTTCACCCAACGCACAGCGGTACTGTCGACGAAGAGTCTAAGAACAGAGAAACCCATAAGCAGAGGTTGTCAGCAGGTGTCCTGCTGTGGGCCATGATTCTGGAAATTACAATTCAATTCGCTGCTGTAACTCAAATTTTTGGCAAGAAACAAAGTCGTGGCGTATGCAGATGATAAGCTTATAGCGACAAGTGGAGACTCAATAAGGGCCTTGGAAAACTACGCGATCGCAGAGATGAGTAAAGTTACCGATTGGTCGAAGAAAAATAAGATGATATTTAACGATGAGGAGACCAAAGCAATGCTAGTGACAAAGAGGAAAAGGAGGGAGGACAAGGACATAAAAATTTACTTGCATTTCAAACCTATAGAACATTTTATACAGATGAAATATTTAGGATTAACTTTGGACAAGAAATTTAAATTCTAAAAACATATATGATACGCGGCAGAAATGTGTACAACGTTAATACATAATCTGTTGAGTTCGGAAAGAATGACATGGGGGCTAAAGAACGAGGCTCTAGCCGCAATGCACAAAGGTGCCATCCTGCCATTACTCATGTACGGAGCCCCGGTATGGAGTGAGGAAATGAAATGTGAGCACAACAGGCAGAGGAAAGTCCAAGTGCAGCAACTCGTCAATATGAAAATGGCGAGGGCACACCGTACTACGTCTAACGAGGCGCTATGCATACTGACGGGAACCACCCCCCTCATTCTAAAACTTGAGGAAATGGTCAAACAATAAACATTTCGAGATAAGCACAAACAGCAAGCCATAAACCTGGACTACGAAGTAGAATACAGGCTCTGGCCGTACCCGGCTAAAGGTATTTCGGTCATAGGGACAGGAGCTCACGAAGAAGCAGCAATTAGCGCACAAATTGACGGAAGCATGTATCAAGGAGGCGTTGGGTCGGGTGTAGTAATATTCAAAGAACTGACATAATAACCAGACAGAAGTTGGAACTAGAATCCGTCTGACGGCACATATACGAGTATATTTGCCTTTTGAATATTGTGTTTTGGCAGACAGTTTTTCTTACGACCGTCCTTTCTTTCGTCCAGGAGAGTCCTACCGTGTTTGTTTGTGTGTGCGTGTGTGTGGGGGGGAGGTTTTTTTTTTTCACTGAGTTCTACAGACCGCGCAGAACAATACAATTAATTATGTGTATGTCGGCTGCTCTTCATTTTTATTTTATCGCACCCTCAGCTGCTGTCTCTATGTGTGTTAAGGTACAGGCAGAATGTTTTGTTGATGCCAAAAAATGTAGCTGCGCAATGAATGTCTTGAAAATTGATTGACATAAAATTACAACACGGGCTGGTGTGTGGGTCAGTTTGTTGATAGTTACTGTCAGGAATTTGAAGTGTGTACACTTAGGGGTGGTTTTATTCAGGCGTATAAATATACTTTCCTATACAACAAAATATGAACAAAATTGTGAGGAGGCAATCGAAAATTTTTCGAATTTCGCATTCTGCATTATTTCGAAGTGTAACAGTTGTAACGCTGTTTAGATGTAACGCCACTGCCACCAGACATTAAGATACGCTGCGCAGAACCAAGTTAAAAAGAGAATTTTGAGCTCAATATTCTTATTCCTGTAAAACCCAAAGTTTACTTATATTACCACCAGGCATGACATTTAAAATTTCTCTGATCTGCCCACAAAATGCGTTGAACTGTATCGGAACAAACAGTGACCCTTTCCGTCAATATGTAGCCGAGGATGAATGTGTTTACATGGCGGTACGAACTGAGAATTCAAGTAAGATGGAGGTTAATTCTGGTATTCGGAAGTATTTATTCGTGCTAACGCTTTAGCTGGTAGATTCAGCCTAAAAATCAATTTCAGATTCACGCCAAATCACGTGAAATTTTTAGAGGACGAAATGACACTCCGTGTGTTTCTGTCTTTGACTTGTATCCCCTTCACACCTCCAAACAACATTCCAACATTGCTTCATAGCTCTAACCACTCAGAAAACGCTCAATCTCCGATCTCCATAAGGACGGCGTCATATGCAAGCGTGTGGCTGGAGACACAGAAAGTGAATTATTTAGTGTGTTTAATTTTATATTTGTCTTTAATTAACTCTGATAACCCAATTTAAGCACCTTGCATTACTGAAAGTAAAAGCCTACTGACTGTACCACGAACTTAATATCGATGGTGTCTGCGTTCAGCAATATTGTTTAATATTCCGCACTGTTGGGTAATGCTTTAAGATATTTTGTCTCTCTTTTTTATTGGTGGTGATTGAACAAAAAACTTACTACGCCGAGGAGATTTTTCCTTGAAAGTTTAATGTTTCGATATGCGATCAATAAATTATCCGCAGTTCTGGACACAGGATAAGAATTGCTGTGTGCAAAAATTGGTTGTTGGCTGCTGTACTGAGTGGGCGATATAATATAACACAGTAATTTTTTCTTCCTGCAAAAATGTCGGTTTGTTAAGAAGCATTAAAAACTATTAATTTTCAGGATCATATACAAATATTATTTCTGTACCGCGCATAAACACACTGTGGGTTGGTTATACAAAACAGCCAGTTAATTTTGTATAGGGAAATAATAGTTGTTTGTTCTGAGATTCACACAAAACAAATACATAAACTGTGTGGGCAGAACGTAGAATAGTTCAATGTTAAACTGGCGGTAATTATACTGACCAGTTGAGTTGAGAGAGTTTATGTCTTTCCTGATATTTAATTAATGATATAATTAAGTTAATGTTTATTTGGAAAATTTCGAAAACATATGGCTCATCATTATGCGCTCTTTCGTTTTGGGTTTTCAAAAAATTCCAACCCGGTCTGTGTGTGTTCCTTCGCATGCTTGAAATATTTAAAGACAGTAATGTTCGCCGAACTGTAACGTTGCAGTGTGTGGTCACTGTGACGCCGGTCGGCCAGGTCAGAACAGATAGCGTAACAGTTGTTTGAGGTAACAAGATCAGGGCGGGCTGTGTGTTATTGATTGAACAGCTGAACCTTGTTTTGCCAGTGAATAATTTAACGCAACCCGTGATGCAATCTGCCTGCTGTCAACTGACAACTAGTGGTGACGGAACAAAATTTGTGGTTATTTAAAAAAACGAAAGCTCTGCTACTTACTGTCACAGCCTTCGCCTCTCCACTGACATGTCTTCAGACTCTCAACTTCGCACAGTCCATTGATGAGCCCACTGGTGGTCTCATCAAAACTGACAGCCTTTATGGAAACAAAAATTCCGTCACCGCTGTCACAACAGCGCAAGAATTTACTGTAGCCTAAGCCAGATTAACCATAAGATATTTTCCAGATAAATTTTTATTTGATTTAAAATTCCGTACTCATACTTGTTCTTGCAAGCGCACTCTGGTTACTTCCACGCCGAAGCAATAATGCACATTATTGATTGAAATTGTAGTAGGTCCATGATGAGACAGATATGTAGCACGCAGTAGAGGCGAAAGCGCACATATTATTTTAAGAAGACACGAAAAAAAACAGACCGCTTCAGAAAGCTGAGTCCCGACAGTTGGCAACTGGCGTAATGACGTGAATTAGAACAGGAACTGGATGTTCGTCAAGACGAGTGGCGCTGCGTGAGAGACAGCAGGTTTCCTTATAGGCTGACAAACCGTCAGTTTCTGAGCAGTTTGTTGGTACTGCTGACATATCGGAGTGTCTGAACTCACATGGTGTAGAAATGGTTTAATTGGACTTGCAGCAAAAACGCATGCAGAGCTGAGATATACTTGAAGGGACGGACTTTTCTTTGAGTTAGGGGAGGGAATTGCATTGCATATCAATTATATAAACCAGCAAGCAGCTCCACTGGACTCAGTTCCGCTTAACATCTGAGAACTTACTGGCCAATATAGATTTCCCGCCGTTTTTGGAAAGTGTGTGTTAAATAAAGTGTCACAGATTCTTGTCCAATGTCGTCATTCTAACATACATGAACACGGTCCACGCTCGCGAATCCTGTTTGGTTAATTCATATTAATATTATCTTCCTCTCTAAAATGTGATATAAACGTGGACAAAAAGAGATTGTACGACGCGCTTAGCACAGCAAAGACGTCCGTAATTTCAAGACAATCTGTGCACCAATGTCACGCAGTCCGCAGTGACAGTGCTGTGGGCTGTCGGCTGCACTCCGTTCCGAATCTGCATGAACACCCAAGTCCACCCTTTGGCCCACCCAGCCCTTATCCAACAATTACCGTGTTGTGTTGCTCACCGCATTTAGTACCGTTCTTAAGGATAAGAGGAAGATATATCCACTGCCCACTGTACGCCCTCATTAGATGGTCACCACAGCTGTAACGTCACTGTCGTGTTCATGGCGGTGCTGGACACAAACAGACCTGACTGCACGTAGAGCGCACTTCTTCCTTTGTAAAGAACGCCAAAATATGTGGCAGCTTTTACACTGCGCGATCGAGAATCTCTCTCCCTGTGTTCAGGTGACGTACATAATTGATCTGATAGCGCCAGCAACCCGTGGCGAATAAACAATTTATAGCTACAACATTTGGTCACGTGACGCAGTGGAAAACAACGAAACAATCAATATAGTTCCTGCTACTCCACACGCCATTACTTTCCCCAGAATGAAAGAGAGAGGAAGAAAGAAATCGGAATATAAAGACGTGACAACATAACAAAAACTCGTAAAGCCCAATTCACTGGAACACAGTTTAGACTTAAGCAACTGTACTGTTCATTTTGTGCAAAATTATTTACCTAATTACACACATTGCTAATTTAGTTATGTCGGATGCGGACCAACTAACAGGTTGGAGTAGAAAAATGCATGAAAACTGTTTGTGAATTGTTTTGCTCAACAAATATGTCTCAGACAAACAAATCAAGAAGGCTACATAAATGTGTATCACGCATTGTAAGGAGAGAAATGTAGAGGTGTGTTAGTGGTAAACGGTAAAGAAAAGGACTAACTTCAATATCTGGTTGTAGATATGTGTATAATATTGAAATGAATCTGAAAGTAGAACGATAAGTAGGTGTACAGTGAGCTTGGATGACTGTAACAGGGAAAAATGTAGGCTGTTTTGTGAACGGTGACTGAAATGCTGGATCTTGATAACGGTTAATGTGTTGAGTGACAGATAGATTGAGAGATTTCAGGCTTCCGCCACGAAGTAGATGAGAACTGAGTTCTTCTGTGCTATTACTGTGTTATTGGTGGCAAATCATTAAGGACGTTTCGGTACAAACTGTCGGTCATAACATCAAACATAAGGAATCTTAATTTTAAAGATGGGACCGACTGTTTGTCATGAAACGTCCCTATTGAATTGTCAAAATTTGCGACCTAATAACCCAGAACAACTCAGTTTTTAAACGAGGAATTATTAGATCACACGTAGGACTGAGTTCCATGGAGTTAGGAAGGTTGGCTGGAAGGGGAAATATTTTGTAAGATGGTTGGTTCGTTTTTGGACGGGTGGGGAGGGGTGATTGGCTGGTTGGTTTGTCATAAAATGCAAAAATGTTACGGTATACACTTCATTTCTTTTCCACACATAACACAACACAACACAAAGTACCTTGCACCAGTATAACAAATCCATACACACAACACCACCCAACACACAGTACTTTAATCCAGTACAACCCAGCCACACAGACAACACCACACAACGAACAGTACCTTACGCCAGTACAAACAATCCACACAAAAATTACCACTCAACACACAGTACCTAACCCCACTACAACAAATAAACACACAAAACACGACCCAAAAAACAGTACCTAACTCGAGTACAACCAATCCACAAACACAACACAATCCTATACACATTACCTTACTCCTGTACAACCAGTAAACACAACAAAACAAAAAAAACACTACCGAACAACAGTGAAACCAACCCACAATGACAACACCCACCAACACAAATTACTTGAGCACAGTACAACCAATCCACCGTTACAATATTACCAAACACACAGTATCTTAACTCAGTAAAACAAATCCACACACACAACACAAAACAACACAATATACAGTAAATTACCACCGTACAATCAATCCACACCCAACACCACAAAACACAGTACCTTAACCCGGTACAACAAATCGAAACACGCAACACAACTCAACACACAGTACCATAGAGTAGTACAACCAATCCACAAATATAACACCACCAAACACACTACAACTTAACCCAGAACAACCAATCTACACACACAACACGACCCAACACACAGTACCTTACTCCAGTACAAGCAAACCACACACTAAACACAACACAACAATATCTTTCGTAACCCACTACAACCAGTCTTCACAACAACACAACCCAAAGCACATTACCATTGAACAATATAACCAAACCATGCACACAACACCATCCAAAACACAATAACTTACACCAGTACAACCAATCCGAACATGCAAAACCACGCAAACACACAGTATCTTACACGACTACAACCTATCCACACAAACAACACAACACAAGACACAGTACCTTAAACCAGTAAATCCAATACACACACACACAACATCACAAAACACACAGTACCTTACAAAATTACAACCAATTCAAAAACAAACACCACGTAAAACACAGTATATTACCTGTACAACAATTCCACAAAAAAAACCCACATAACACACAGTACCTCACTCCACTACAACCAATCCACACACACAACACCACCCAACAAACAATGCCTTAAACCAGAACAACCAATCTACACACACAACACCACCGAACATTCAGTACCTTAAAATATTATAACCAATCCACACACACACACACAACACCACCAAAATTACTGTACCTTACACAAGGACAATCCATCAACACAAACAACACAACCCAACATACAGTACCTTAAAACAGTAAAACAAATCCACACACACAACACAACCCAACACAAAGTAATATTCCCCATTATAACCAATCAACAAACACAACACTAATCAAAAAAGAGTACCTTTACACAGTACAACCAATCCACGCAAACAATTCCACCGAACCCACAGTACGTTAACCCAGTACAACAAACTACACAACCACACCTACTGACACACTACAACTTACCCCTACAATCAATCCACTCAAACAACACAACCCTACACACAGTACCTTAGCCCAGTACAACCAATCCACACACACAACACAAAAAAAAGTATCTTACACAAGAAAAATCTGTCCACACAAACAACACCACATAAAACACAGTACCTTACAACAATACAAAAATCCACACACACATCACCATCTAAAACACAGTACCTTACCCCACTACAACAGAACCATACACACAACACCACCCAAAAGACAGTAAATTTCCCCATTACAAAAATTACACCTACACAACACCACAAAACACACAGTACCTTACCACAGTACAACCAATCCGCACACACATAATACCACCCAACACACATTACCTAACACCAGTACAAAGAATCCACACAAACAAAACCACCCAGGTCTCAAAACCAAACCTCAGTATAACAGATCCACTCACACAACACCATCCATCACACAGTAGGTCATCTCTATACAACCAATCCACACACAAAACCACCCAAAACACAGTACCTAACCCCAGTACAACCAGTTTACATACACAGCACCACACAACACACAGTAACTTACCCCACAACAAACAATCCACAAATATGACAGTATCCAACAAACAGTAAATAATCCCAGTACAACAAATCCACAAACACAGCACCTACCACACAGTACCTAACATCAGAAGAGCCATTCCACACTCACAACATCACACACCACACAGTACGTCACCGCAGTACAACCAATCCACACATACAAAACCACACAAAATACAGTACCTAAACCCAGTACAACCTATCCATACACACAAAACCACCCAAAGCACAATACCTAAAACCAGTCAACCAATCCAATCACACTTCACCACCCATCACACAGTAGCTCCCTTAGTACAAACAGTCCACACACAAACAACAGTACACATCACACATTACCTCACCCCAGTACAACCAATCGGCACACGCAACATCACCCAACAAATAGTATCTTAACCCTGTAAAACCAATCGACACATAAAACACCACTCAACACAAAGTACCTAATGCAGTGAAACCAATCCTTACACATAATAGCAATCAACACAAAATACCTCACCTCAGTAAAACCAATCCACACACACAACACCGCACAACACATAGTCCTTACCCCAGTACAACCAAACCACACAAACAACACCACCCAACACACAGTACCTTAATATAATAAAACGCATCCACTCACACAAAACCACCCAACACACAGTACCTAACTTCAGTACAACCTCTCCACAGACACAGAACCACCTAACACAGAGTACCTTACCCCAGTGCAACCAATCCACACACACAACACCACACAACGCACAGTACCTAACCTCAGTACAACCAATCCACACACTCAACAACACACAAAACACAGTACGTAACCCCAGTACAACCAATCCACACACACAACATCACCCAACACACAGTACCTAACTTCAGTACAACCAATCCACAGACACAGAACCACCTAACACAGAGTACCCTACCCCAGTGCAACCAATTCACACACACAACACCACACAACGCACAGTACCTAACCTCAGTACAACCAATCCACACACACAACAACACACAAAACACAGTACCTAACCCCGGTACAGCCAATCCACCCACACATCACCCAACACAAAGTACTTTATCCCAGTACAACCAATACACACACACAATACCACCCAGAATCCAGTACTTAAACTCTGTAAATCCAATCCAACTCCCTACTGAATTTCACTTTCCTACATCAATGCCATCTTCCTGAAAGCTAAATAAAATTTTTCGTGTCTTTAATGTCCTACTTCACAGTCTACAATTTGAGAATTTTAGGAATTCTATACATTTCCTCTATCTATTATCGTACAGGAGGGGGCACGCTGTGGCGCTGTTGGTTGTTGGCATTGAACTACAAACTGGATGGTCGCGGGTTCGTTTCCCCTTGTGTCATTCCAAGTTTTCATTGACATAATTCAGGCCCTAATATATCCTTGTATTTGGCTGATCCACCAATATAAAAGATTACCTGGAATATTTCCTGGGGGTAAAAGTCTTTCGCTGTGTGGAGCTGAAAATTTTACCACCTTCACACACTGATTGTCTTTAAATGCGGTAGGCTTAATTTGAAAGAAAACTCAGTGACTTTCCAGGTCTGTAATGGGATTGTTTGACATTAAACTTACTATCGTATAGCATTTCAATATTCTGAATCATAAGTGAGGTGTTTCCTGCCTTTATAATTTTATCACCACGCAGATTTCAACAAATGATATTTTTATTGTCAGGGTTTGTGAAATTAGAGTGACGCCTTTACGGACGGCTGTAGTTACGTTACTGTTATACGGGGCGAGTGGCTGTGAGGAAATTGTGATAGAGGGCGTGTGGCTGAGAGTGAATTGTGAAACAGGGCGAGTAACTGACAGGGAATTTTGATACAGAGTTAGTGGCTCAGAGGGAATTGAGTTTCAGTGCGAGTGGCTTAGAGGGAATTGTGGTACGGAGCAACTGGCTGAGAGGGAATTGTGGAGAGTAGTTGGATGTACATACAGGGCGAGTGGCTGATTAGTTATTGTAATAGAGGGCTAGTGGCTGAGAGTGAATTTTGATAGAGGACCAGTGTCTGGGAAGAAATGGTGATACAGGGCGTATGGCTGAGAGGGAATTGTGACAGAGGGCAGGTGGCTGAGAGGGAATTGTGATAGAAAGCAAGTGGCTGAGATGGAATTGTGATAAAGGGCGAATGGCTGAGAGGGAATTGTGATAGAGAGCGTTTGGCTGAGAGGGAATTGTGAAACAGGGCGAGTGGCTGACAGGGAATTTTGATACGGATTTATTGCCTCAGAGGGAATTGTGTTTCAGTTCGAGTGGCTTAGAGGGAATTGTGGTACGGGGCAACTGGCTGAGAGGGAAATGTGGAGATCAGTTGGATGTACCTACAGAGCAAGTGGCTGATTATTTATTGTAATAGGGGACGAGTGGCTGAGAGTGAATTGTGATAGAGGACCAGTGTCTGGGAAGAAATGGTAATACAGGGCGTGTGGCTGAGAGGGAATTGTAACAGAGGGCAGGTGGCTGAGAGGGAATTGTAATATAGAGCGAGTGGCTGAGATGGAATTGTGATAAAGTGCGAATGGTTGAGAGGGAATTGTGAAACAAGGCGAGTGTCTGAGAGGGAATTGTGATAGAGAGCGAATGGCTGAGAGGTAATTATGATAGACAGCGGGTGGCTGAGAGGGAATTTTGATAAAGGGCGAATGGCGGACGGGGAATTCTGAAACATGGCGAGTGGCTCAGAGGGAATTGTGATATAGGCCGAGTAGCTGAGAGGGAATTGTGGACCTACAGTTGGTTATACACACAAGGCGAATAACTGAGAGGGAATTGTGTAGCGACAGTTGGATATACATACAGGGCGAGTGGCTGAAAGGGAATTGTGTAGCGACAGTTGGATATACATACAGGGCGAGTGGCTGAGAGGGAATTGTGTAGCGACAGTTGGATATACATACAGGGCGAGTGGCTGAGAGGTAATTGTGTAGCGACAGTTGGATATACATACAGGGCGAGTGGCTGAGAGGGAACTGTGTAGCGACAGTTGGATATACATACAGGGCGAGTGGCTGAGAGGGAATTGTGTAGCGACAGTTCGATATACATACAGGGCGAGTGGCTGAAAGGGAATTGTGTAGCGACAGTTGGATATACATACAGGGCGAGTGGCTGAGAGGGAATTGTGTAGC
>Ga0131853_10021572_pt1 | contig 11682 bp, 10 predicted proteins | sample TergutLab28metaG_FD_92764 | JGI IMG/M metagenome (GOLD analysis project Ga0131853, IMG submission 92764) | Labiotermes labralis P1 segment gut microbial communities from Petit-Saut dam, French Guiana - Lab288 P1 (version 2) (version 2) | ecosystem: Host-associated > Arthropoda: Insects >...
AAGATTAGTGGTGCAAGTTGCGGGATAGTGCCACCGTAGGGCTTGCGCAGCAAGACATACACAGGCACATCCTGCACCGCACCAATCATTGAACGCAATGCGACTAGCACAGGGTGATATCCCGAGGCAACCCCGAGTCGGGACGGACGCACGAAGGAGTTTTTTCATGGAAGGTTATGTACATTCAATATACAGTGGCGGCATGGTGGACGGTCCGGGGATAAGAACGGTTGTTTTTTTTTCGGGCTGTCCATTGCGTTGTCTTTATTGTCATAACCCGGATACGTGGGAGCTTAAAAGCGGTACAAAATACACGGTGGAAGAGATTATAAAGGAAGTTTTGAAGTACAAATCCTTTTACAAAACCGGCGGCGGTGTAACTATTTCCGGTGGAGAACCACTTATGCAAGCAGAATTTTTAACGGAAGTGCTAAAGGGCTGCAAACAAAACGGTATCCACACCGTTGTAGATACATCCGGCTACGCTAATATGGAAACAGCAAGGGATGTTTTGCGCCACACAGATTTGCTTTTGCTGGATATAAAATCGTTTAATTCGCAGGTGTATGAAAAACTGACGGGGGTTGAAATAGAAAAAACCCTTAACATGTTGCAGCTTGCCCGTGAAATGAATATACCCACATGGATACGCTATGTACTTGTACCGGGTTTAACCGATAACGAAAACGAATTGAGAGAAATGACGACTTTCCTGCAAGATTACCCAAATGTTAAGAAGATAGACATCCTGCCATTCCACAAAACAGGCGAGTTTAAATGGAAAGAGCAAGGCATACCGTATCAGTTAGCCGACACGCAAGAACCATCTGCGGAAGCGGTGACAGCAGCAAGGCAGATCGTATCACACTTGCACGACAAAGAAATTTTCTACGATGACTTTTATCAGTAAATAAGCGGAGTTAAAAACCTTTGCCAAAAAGAACAACTTTGGAGGAAATGAGAATGAAAAAGATTCTAATTGCGGCAATTCTTACGGCATTGCTTGCGCTGATACCAACGATGGTTTTTGCGTCAAACACCAACCGTACGCTTCAACCCGGCAATGTGTACGAATTCACGGGGCTTGATGCACGTGTGATTTCTCACATAAACGTAACCGGCACAGGCAGGTACGAGATTGTGGCATGGAATGCACAGGGCGAAATCACCCGCTTTGGTACAAGCCTTGGGCGTTTTTCTGTTAGCGGCACGGGTGGAGTGCAGGTTACACCACTTGCACCGCTTGCGGTTAGCTTCGACTCTTCCCGGGTGCAACTTAGCGTGCAAGCCGGCTCCGCTTTAACCAGCGTGGACGTACCGCAAGGGCAAACGGTACGGTTAGCAAATAACCACGCTACAAGCGTTAACATTCGTGCTACTACTGCCTCCCTTTTTGACTTTGCAATATTCAACCGCAGCGGCACAAATACCGACTTCGGCAGGCTTGTGCGCCTTCCGCAAATTGGCTTGCCCGCAGGCGGTCATGCACTTGTAACTGCGGCAAACAACAGCACAAGCGTGTACTTCCCTACCCGTTTAGCAGACGACATTAACGCAGAAATCATTTTAAGCCCTGCACTTTACGTCATAAATTTGCTATCGGGTGAAACCTATACAATCGCCAACAGTACCGGCGTGGCTCGCACGTTACGCTTTTTGCCGGAATTCACCAACGTAAACTTTTTTCACGAGCATATAACCCGTGGACGTGACGGACATGTAATTTCGCATGGCGAAAGAGAAGCCAACTACCTGCCACTTGGCGCAAACCAAACGGTTGCCATCACAGCATTAATGGATGCAGAAATGTTTTTCCCTTACGCTTGGCGTGCCGCATTTGGACTGGGTGCAGATACTACCGCCCCTGCGTACAACGCACTTGAAGCAGGCGACACAATAACCGTTACCAACGACGACCTAACCCGTGCGCATTCTGTTTTCTTGCATTCATTAGAAGACTTTACTGTGGACTATACCATCACCCATGAGGATGCTTTAACGTTTAACACTCGTGAATCGTTGGGTGGCGAATCATTTGCCATAACCTTGCAACCGGGCGCAACTGCGACCATAACCGTTTTGGAAGCGTACGCAAACTTGCATGTTAGCTTGCCTGCCGTTAACGAAGTTTCCGCCACATTAGGCGACATAGCAGCACTTGCACGGCATATTTTAGAACCGGGGCAGTCGCTTTATATCAGCTATGAAGGCAACTACACCGCCCGCTTCTTGCCAATTGCTCACATGGCAGTAAACCTGTCCTTAGATTTTGTGCGATATGAAAATGGATATATATCTGACTTCGGCACAAGAGCTGTTCGCTCTCAGTTCGTGCTAACAGACGACGAATCTGTGCTTATCACAAATTCCACAGAAGAAGTAATTCTGCTCCATATCCCGCAAGCGTATTTAGAAAACGGACTTGAAATCGAAGAAACAAACCGCATTGCACTGCATCGCCATGTTGCTGACGCAACTGTGCAAATAAACAACCGTGACCGCCTGTACAATCACAGCATACTTGTATTAAACGAAACCGCACGCAATGTAGAGCATGATGCACATGTGTTAGATTTCCTAGCCTTAACCTCTAATATAAACATTGTAGATTTTGGTACAAGACCACTCGGGCTTGCAAACATCCCTGTTGGACAACGTCTTACAATTGCATCTAACACCACCGGCGTAATACCTACAATAATATTCCCGGCAGAGCTGCTTGGCAGTAGCTTAACCATCTCCAACGCAGCCGACGATCAACTGCTGCACCGCTTCACCCTCACCCCCGGACGCAGCATCAGCGTCCGCAACCCATTCAGAGACCTCTTTATAATCCGCACAAACTCCGGCACAATAGAAATTCTGCCTAACTCAATCATCACCATAACCGCCCCTATAGGCGAAAACATGGAACTATACCTGCCAATGCATTGGGCAATAAGGCTGGGGTTAGTAAGCTAACTAAGGTTTTATATAGGTTGTTCTGTGAAGGGCGTAAATAACGCAAAGCATAGCAATTGTGGTAAAATGGCTTAACTGGCTGAATACAAAACATAAAATGCGCACTTATGTACCACCCCGCAGATGGTACGTGCGTAAAATATATGTTGCAAATGAAGGAGTATTGTAACGAATAGACAAACCAAACCCTACAGCGAAGTTAAAGCAATGCTAGGAGTGGCAAGTAATGCTTGGGAAAAATTAGTTGGTCATATTCGCTTTTATTACGAAATAGACGAAATATGGGCAGAGGGCAAACCCACTCACAAACATTATAATATTTTATGCTTCAAGCGGGGCGGCAAATCACTTATCACGTTATGTTTGCGCGAAGATTATTTTATTGTCAGTATTACGCTGGGCAAGAATGAGCGAAATAAGTTCGATGAACAACGGGAATGTTTTAGCGAATCAATGCGGGAACAATATGATGAAACGGACATTTTGCACGATGGTCTATGGCTTGGATTTGATGTGCGTGACGATTCATTAAATGACGACTTTGTTCGTTTAATGAAAATCAAACGCAAGCCTAATCGCAAAATTTTACCCCCAGATATAGAACGATGCGGTTGCTTGGACATCGGGATGTCACATGAGGATATAACAAAGATTATATTAAACGAAGGGGCGGTGCAAAATGATTAAGTTTAGCGGAATACACATTGGATCAAAAGACCCGAAGCGATTGGCGCTTTTTTATCGTGATATATTGGGGTGGACTATGTTGGACGATAGCACCAATTTCGATGGCGTTAGATTTGAAGGACGTGACGATAACCCTGTCCTTTGGATATGGGACGAAAATAAGCATGGCAAATTTAATGAAGGTACTGTTTTTTTAGCTTTTGATTGCCCAAACCCCGATGCAATGTATCAAATATTAGTGCAAAAAGGTATTGTTCTTAATCCTCCAAAAATGTGCGACTGGGGCGGCAAAGAACTTATGGTGACAGACCCGGATGGAAATAAAATTTTGTTGATAGAATAATGCAAGTTAAACCATTTGCAACGTTATTTCCACCCTTCACAGACCACGTAATAAGCTTCAAAGGTATCATTTATAACAGGGCAAAGTTTGAAGGAGTAACATTACATGAACGAAAAAAACATTTTAAAACGCCAATACAAACTCTTCGTAACCATATGCGTGGTAGTCGGCTTTATAGTCGGTACAGGCATTTTTTGGCTGCCCGGGCGTGTGCTGTACTATTCCGGTGGTGACATGTGGACAGGGGTCGCCTCTTGGGTTGTTGGCGGCGTTGTCATTAGCACCTGCGTGTATATGTTTTCAGTTTTGTCCGCAAAGTACGAAAAAATGCACGGCATGGTAGACTACGCCGAAGCGATTGTGGGCGAAAAATACGGCTATCTTTCCGGCTGGTTTTTTGCAATCATGTACCAAACTGCAGGTTATGCCATCATTGCTTGGATATCTGCCAGCTTTACGGCAACCTTGGCAGGGCATGAGCAAACCCGAAACACGCCGTTTGTATTTTTCCTCACAGCGTTTTATATGGTTATCACCTTTACGATAAACTACCTTGCGCCAAAACTGCCCATGCGGCTGAATGTCTTCACCACGGTTGTAAGGGTTATCCCACTGGTACTAATGGGTACAGTCGGGCTTTTGGTTGCCGTTATTGTAAACGATACAAGCGTAACTTCTACCGCTGCAAGCGGCTCGGAAGGGCTTTCCGACCCGTCTTTCCTTGGCGCAGTGGTAGCAACGGTGTTTGCCTACAACGGCTGGCAAGCGGCAGTTGCGTTTAACAGCGAAGTAAAAGACAGCAAACGTACGTTTCCTATTGCGTTGCTGCTTGGTTTTTTTGTTGTAATGGTCATTTATGTACTGTATTTTATGGGCGTTGTAAGCGCAGGCGACCCGGCTTTGCTTATGGCAAACAACCAACTTGGTACAAGGGCTGCATTTGTAAATATCTTTGGCGGCATGGCAAGCAATGTACTTATGGTTTTTGTAATTATCTCCGGGCTGGGCATTTTGAATATGTGCTGCATGGGAATGAGTCGTGGCTTGTATTCGCTTGCACGGCGTGAGCGTGGCCCAATCCCCGAGCGTATGGTTCAACTGGATCCGCAAACAAACGTTCCCGTATGCAGCATGATAACCTGCGTTGGCGTTAGCTTTCTTTGGCTGCTGGTTATTTACGGCAATTACAATGGCTGGTATGGCACCGTTAACGAACGAAACTTTGCATTTAACCTACCCGACTTTTATAACATGATATTTTTTGTGCTACTTATCCCTATTTTTGCAGGGTTTATAATCCGCCACCGCAAAGATACTACAATACATTGGTTTAACCGCTTTGCTGCTCCATTGCTTGCAATTGGCGGCGCAGGGTTTATGATTTATGCACGCATAGCGTCCAGCCCCATTCATGCAGCGGTTTATTTTGGTGCATTTGTTGTACTCGGGCTGGTTGGTGTTATTTGCTGCGCAAGCGTGTACCGCAGAATATTTGAATTTATTCGGAGGCGTTTTCCATGGAGCAAAGAGTAAAACCCGAAATTCTTTCCCCCGCCGGAGATTTTGAAAAACTTCAGTTCGCTATAGCCTACGGCGCAGATGCTGTTTACGTAGGCGGCAAGCAATTCAGCCTGCGGGCAAACACCAAAAATTTTGATATGACCGAACTTAAAACCGCAATTGACTACGCCCACGCCCATACCGTGCGGGTGTATGTTGCGGTTAATATTTTTGCACACAACCAAGACTTTGCGGGATTAAAAGAATATTTGCAGGAACTCAAAAACATAGGCGCAGATGCCGTTATCGTCGCCGACCTTGGCGTGTTAGCTGTAGCCCGCACCATCGAGGGCTTGGAAATTCACGTGAGCACACAAGCGAATATCACAAACTACGAGAGCGCATTAATGTACAAAACACTGGGCGCAAAGCGGGTTATATTGGCACGGGAACTTTCTTTCCACGAAATAAGCGACATAAACCAACAAGTAGCAGACGATACATTCCAAACAGAAGTATTCGCCCATGGTGCCATGTGCATGTCGTACAGCGGGCGGTGCTTGCTGTCAAGCTACATGACCGCACGGGATTCTAATAAAGGCGACTGCTCCCAGCCCTGCCGCTGGAAGTATCACCTTGTGGAAGAAGAACGCCCCGGCGAATATCTGCCCGTTTATGAAAACGAGCGTGGCACATATATCATGAATTCCAAAGACTTATGCCTAATCAAACACATACCCGAACTGGTAAAAAGCGGCGTGGCAAGCCTAAAAATAGAAGGCAGAATGAAATCCGCATACTATGTAGCCGTGGCAACAAGTATTTACCGGGAAGCGTTGGATGATTATTTCATAGACGAAAACCTGTACTACTCCAAGCTGGACTACTACATGGACGAGCTGCAAAAAACCAGCCACCGCAACTTTTTCACCGGCTTTTTCATGGACGAAAAAGGGCAAGGGCAAGTTTACGAGAAAAACACTTACACCACTACTTACAACTTCCTTGCGGTGGTGCTGGACTATGACCCCGCAACAGGTTGCGCAATAATAGAACAGCGCAACAAATTTTCTGTTGGCGACCAAGTAGAGTTTATGCAAGGCGGCTTTGCACAGGTTATAGCCCACATGCAGAACGAAAAAGGGCAGGAAGTGCAAACAGCACCCCATGCCCAAGAAAGAATCCGCATTAAAGTAGACAAACCGGTTGCCAAATTCGATATCATGCGCATTAGATTATGTTCGTAGAAAACTACCATTTCAAATATCCCTGGCGGCAGTATCAAGCGAATGTTCTTGAGGAACTTAGCACGCATATGCACGACGATAAACTTAATGTCGTAGCCGCTCCCGGCGCAGGCAAAACAGTGCTGGGGCTGGAAATTGTGCGCAGGCTTAATAAAAATGTACTTATTTTGTCGCCTACCCTCACTATAAAAAACCAATGGGTAGACCGATTTTTAACTTTATTTATTCAAGATGCTCCAATCCCGGACTTTATAAGCACGGATATATACAATCTAAACCGTTTTAATGTAGCCACTTATCAGGGGCTTCATTTTGCATTTAGCGACGCTTTAATTGCCGACCTAAAGTCCAAAGAAATTGAAGTGATAGTACTGGACGAGGCTCACCACCTGCGCAGTGCTTGGTGGAAGAGTCTAACCGATGTAATAAAAGCTTTAGACGGCGTAAAACTTATCTCCCTTACCGCAACGCCTCCTTACGATGTAGACAAAAACGAATGGGATAAATACGTAGAACTATGCGGTCCTGTAGATTGCGAAATATCTGTGCCGGAATTGGTAGCCACAGGCGATTTATGCTACCACCAAGACTATGTACTTTTTAACATGCTTTCTCGTGAAGAAGAAGAAATAGTACTGGATATTCAACATAAACTACACGACTTTGCCGAAAGACTGCTGACCGATTTTGGCTTTATTACTGCGCTGCTTCATATTCCCGAGCTTACAAACTGCGCCCAGTACGAGGAAAAAATACTGGAAAACCCCAAATACTACAGCAGCTTAATTATTTTCCTGCACGCAGCAGGCATTGAGCCGGACAAAAGAATTATTCGTTTACTTGGTGGCAGTACATCTATTCCGCAATTAGACATGGAGTGGATGGAAATTATGCTGCAAGGCACTTTGTTTAACGACGATAACGAAATATTTGACCAAGTGCGCAAAGATTTAACCGCCATAGGCGGAATAGAAAAACGCAGAGTCGTAATTCAAGGCAACATGGGGCTAAAACGGCTGATGGCAAGCAGTATAGGCAAGCTAGACAGCATTGAGGATATTGCATGGCGTGAATACAACTGCCTTAAAAACGACCTAAGCATGGTTATTTTAACCGACTACATACGTGAAGACGCATGGGATACAAACGACTATAAAAAAATTGGCGTAGTTCCTATCTTTCAAAAGCTATACAATGCCGCTGCTTGCCCCAATCTTGCTATACTAACAGGCAGCTTAATTGTTGTGCCAAAAACCTTGAGTCCGTTTATTCTTAGCCATTTGCCCGAATGCAACTTTTCGGACATTGATATGCCGGGTTATGTGTCCGTGAATGTTTCGGACAGGCACAAAACCCGACTTGTGGGAATAGTCACCCAAGCCATTAACGAAAAAAAGATAAATATCGTAATAGGCACAGTGGCCTTGCTTGGCGAAGGTTGGGACTGCCCTGCGATAAACAGCCTGGTTATGGCAAGTTTCGTGGGTTCTTTTATGCTGTCCAACCAAATGCGAGGCAGGGCAATTAGGCGCAGCAAAACCGACCCTTCTAAAGTGGCTAACATTTGGCATTTAGTTAGCATAACCAGGCATGACTATAAGCGAAAACTATTTTCGGCATTAGAGCTTGGGGATTATCACACCCTAAAACGCCGTTTTCAAGGCTTTGTAGGCATTGCATATACAGACAATTCCATTCAAAACGGCTTGGAACGGCTGGAAATGGTGGACGAAAACAATCTCCTCAAGGATTATCAAGAAATTAACGAAAAAATGTTTGCATCAGCAAAAGACCGAGGCAATACACGCCGCCGCTGGCAAGAAATCTTATTTGATTTCGGCGGCGAAGATATAAAAATTGTAAATGCCTTACAAAGTTATAAACCAAAAGACGAACGGCTCCATAGTTTTATTTTCCACAACTTACAAGCCATATTTTTGCAGCTTATCATTGCGTCAATTATATTTATTTTTATTGTGCCACTTTTGCCGGTGCCATTAGTATGGTATGGCTTGGCACTTGCATGGTTCTTGTGGCGCATATACCGGCTGGTCGGGCATTTTAATCCTGCCAAAAATATGAAAGATATAGGCATGGCAGTTTTAGAAGCATTAAAAGAACATGGTGCAATACAAACTCCAAAAGCAAAACTCTATGTAGAAAAATCTAAAGCAAATATCTATAGCACAAGCTTGCAAGGGGCTACTATATACGAGAATAATCTTTATGTAAAATGTGTAAACGAAATATATCGCAGGGTGGATAATCCCCGATATTTGCTTATGGTCAAAATGCCAAAAAAAGCATCATATTTTAATGTGCCGTCCCTATTTACCAATAAAAAAGCCAATGCAGATATATTCTATCGGCACTGGCAAAAACATGTGGGAAAATGTAAGCTGGTGCTTACCCGCAATGCAGAAGGCAGAAAAATTCTGCTGGATGCAAGAAAGGGCAGCTTTGACTATAACGAAAGATTTTTTGAACGTAAGCAGGCTGTTAAGAAAAACGCTTGGAGGTAACTATGATTTCTCCCTGCAAATCATATAATTGATTAATTCTAGTTAAATGGCTCTGTACCTTGGCTGGAACGCTTTTCACCAAAAGAACAACGTAACCGGTTACCTTTTTTATCCCTTAACGATGGCTTACAATTTTGCAAACAGATTACAAGGATAAGGTGTAAATGTGAAAAAAAGTACAATCATCATTATTCATTTGATTGAGTGGGCTGTAACAGCAATAACCGCCGTGGCTATTGGCTTGTTTACCTATTTTGTAATTTACGAAAGGTTGGCGGAAGGTCACCGCCTAACAGCATATCTTTACAACATTGCTTTTATCGCCGTTATTCTTATATTTGACAAAATTGCCGATTACCTTATGGAAAAAGACATCCGCCCTATTTTTGCCCGGCTGCTTTTTGTTACTCATTTTATTTCGTTTAAAACTGCATTGTATTTGTTTTATATAGTCATGCTTGTGGTTTCCCGTATTTCTATACTTGAGCCGGACATGATAGACCGTCACCAAACCAGTTTTATTTATTCGGTAGAATACGGAGTTGTGCTGCTTATTCCGCTGGATAAATTTGTGGAGCTTTTAACAAAGGACGATAAGCGAATTTTTAAGATAATAACCAAACGCAAGAAGAAGTAAATGCACCTTTTTGTCCAAACCTCATACTATATACCAGGTGTACAATCCTTGATGTGTTGGAAGTACACTCTATACCGTATTATAGGAGGTTTATCATGGTAGACAATCTAAAGTGCTTATGTGAAAGCATGATGCGTCACATTGGGCAAACCGTGACAATTTTTACAATGTCCGGCGGCTTATCCGGCAACGGTTTTACCGGCGTTCTGTTGTCCGTAGACAAACATTGCGTACGTTTGCTTGCAGACATTGGCGCACCACCTGCATGTCCGGTTGGCAGCGCATGTACTAACGTTATGACTCCAATGGGCATGGACGGCGGCGAAGACTTCATGTGGGGCAACCCGCTTGGCGCAGTTTGCGTTATCCCAACTTGCTCTATTGCAGTATTTACCCACTCTGCTATCTAAGATTTTACAAAGAAGCGACGGCAACGTCGCTTTTTTTATTGTATAATCTCCACAAAGGACGTGAACTCATGAAAAAAATCCCCCAAATCCTAATAGTAGAAGACGACAACCATATAAACCAAATGCTTTGCGAGCTGCTATGGCAAAACAACTATTCCCCCATTGCAGCATTCTCCGGCACGGAGGCACTACTTCTTTTACAGCAAAACGATTTTGCATTAATTTTGCTTGACCTCATGCTGCCGGGCAAAACAGGTGAAGCAGTATTGGAAGAAATCCGCACCCATTCATCTACCCCGGTTATTGTGTTAACCGCAAGGGCAGATAAGGAAACAACCACCGAGCTTTTGCGCACCGGTGCAGACGATTATATAACAAAACCGTTTGATAACAACGAGCTGCTTGCCCGTATAGATGTGCAACTGCGCCGTGCTGCACCTGCAAAAACGCAACTAAATTACAAAGATATAGCACTTGATACGGATGTCTACGATGCATATGTAAACGGCACAAAAGCCAACCTCTCCAAGCGGGAATTTGAAATTTTGCGCCTAATGATGTCTCATCCGCACAAAGTTTTCACCAAAAATAACCTGTACGAAAGCGTATGGGGTGGCGAATTTTTAGGCGATGATAACACAATTAATGTTCATATAAGCAAGCTGCGCAGCAAACTACACACCGCCAACCCCGATACAGAGTACATTCAAACCGTTTGGGGCATTGGTTTTAAAATGGCGGACTAAAAATTAAGACTTTTTTAAGGTTTGCTTTATGGTTATGTAAGACTTCTGTTTTATCATGTCTTCATAACAAACAAGGAGGCAACACACATGGCAATATTAAAAACACAAAATCTTACCAAATTATACGGCGGCAAACGTGCCGTAGACAATGTAAGTATCACCATCGAAAAGGGTGACATATTCGGGCTTATCGGGCAAAACGGGGCGGGTAAAACCACTTTCATGCGTATGATAACATCGCTAACCCAGCCCGACAGCGGCAATATAGAACTGTTTGGCGAAAAAGACCCCGGCAGAGTAACCGCCGCAAGGTATCGCATGGGTTCTGTCATAGAAATGCCCGCTTTGTACAACAACTTAACCGCTGTACAAAATTTGGAATACTATCGCATTCAGCGTGGTATAACCGACAAAACACGGGTGCAGGAATGCTTGCAAACCGTTGGACTAACCGACACAGGCAAGAAAAAGTTCAAGAATTTTTCACTTGGTATGAAGCAACGCCTGGGACTTGCGCTGGCAATCCTTAGCCGTCCGGACTTCCTTATACTGGACGAACCAACCAACGGGCTTGACCCCACCGGCATTATAGAAATGCGTGAGCTTATAAAACGGCTTTCTAAAGAAGG
>Ga0131853_10021573_pt1 | contig 11682 bp, 11 predicted proteins | sample TergutLab28metaG_FD_92764 | JGI IMG/M metagenome (GOLD analysis project Ga0131853, IMG submission 92764) | Labiotermes labralis P1 segment gut microbial communities from Petit-Saut dam, French Guiana - Lab288 P1 (version 2) (version 2) | ecosystem: Host-associated > Arthropoda: Insects >...
ATGCAGGCCGTTGTGTAAGAAAACATAGCAATGCATGACCTGTCAACAATGCATGGGATAGCAATCACGCATTTTTGCGTGTCCTGACTGCAAGGTGTTAAAACAAGCTTTGGCTGCCTGTTTACTGACAATTTTAATTTATTGCCATTTGACTTCATGTGGTTTTTAAAACAACAGTAATGAGTAAACCCTGCAAATTAAATGACCATTGAGTAAAACTGGCCATTTACTTCATCTAGTGTCAAGTTCCTGAAGGCTGTATTGCCTTTATATTCCATCTGGTATGCTGCATGGATGTGAACCTCACATTCAGCAATGAATTTCAAGTATATAAAATTTCTTGAAAAAAAATTTTTTTTCTGTCCGATGTGATGTTGGACACAGACACGTGTCAAAAGATGTGCAGTGATCTGTGAGAAGGGTTAGTTGATATCAGTGCCACTGTCTGAAGAATATATGCGTGTGTGTGGTGAACTGGTTGCATACAAGCACGCAATGAAAGGTGTACATTTCTTCTCTCTTCTTTTCTTCTTCCACCTTAGCGCTTTAAATAAAAATGCTTCGCTGAAACATTTATACATTTTTGCTTATGCCTGCAGTCATAATTCAGTCTTGGTTTGAGTGAGATTTTCTGCACTCATCCAGACTGGCCCTTGATCTCACCCAGCCTCCTGTACAATGGCTACTAGGTATCTTTCCTTGGGGTAGTGGCAGTGACCTCCCACTGTCATCTAGCAGCAAGGTTAAAGAAAGAGCAGAGCTATATCTCTGCTCACCATCTGGACCCTCATGGCTTGTTTTGGAGTGGACTTTAATTACTTGCAGGGAGTATGTGCACATAGTGGTCTGAAGTAGCAAACGTGTTTTATACACTTGTAAAGATGAAGGTTCCTGCATATTTATACACTGCACGCTGAAGATGTGCAGGGAGTGTGACTGTTGAGATCTCTGTGTATTCTGTCTGTCAGCAGCAGATTGGGTTTAATGATCAGTTTCATCCTGTGGCTGCTTCTTGTCAGTGCCCATTGTATAGAAGTGGTGGCAAGGAGGGGAATCTGACCTGTTGCCAGATATCAGAACCTGTTTATACAGTCTGTGATCAGTTACAGAATGAGCTGTCCTTGCTCTCGTTTGATACAGTAGCATTCTTATTGGTGTCACAGTATACAGTTATTTTTCACTTCTTTATATCTAGTCATGGTTGAAATCGTTTCCATTTTCTGATGTGCCTGTATTGTTTATTGCATGATGTAGCATACACATATGATAGATAAAAAAACATACAATTTAGTGAAATAAATGCCAGGGAAGAGACTGCTTAGGCAATGTACATGTAGATAGTGGATAATATTGTAATAGACATTACAGAAGGAAGGTTCAAGAATGTTGGTATAATTCATGTAACATGGAATATTATCCATTTGTGAGCTGTTGTGCATACGTTAAAGAACTACCAGGTTTCATAAAAGGTGGGAAATTGTATGACTGGCTTAGTGAATGTTGGCTCACCATATGGAACTCACCTTGATTGAGGTAAAGAGTTGCTCATTAATAGGTATTTTGTAATGAAGTTCGGGAATAGAAACGATTTATTTCAACTGGTTGTTTTAGGTATATCTCATAGAAAACCTCAAGGTGATCAACTGGATCAAGCCAATCCTGTTCGTAATGATGAAACTGGACTTTGGCAATGCCCATTTTGCTTGAAAAATGACTTCCCTGAACTCTCTGAGGTATGTTTAATTCTGTAACTCTTAAGTGCCCCAAAGATCAAGTGAACTGTTATGTGTTTCAGCTTTGACTTTTGGCATAATAGTCTTATTTATCTCCAGTAGGTGTAAGCTGTCTCATATGTCACTGTTTTATTTTGAAAAGGATTTCCTACTTTTGAAGAGCATTCTAAAATACATAATATCTCATTGTACAAGTAGTACCTTATTGCTGCTGCAGTTTGGGAAATACAGGCCACTGCCTGTGTTATGTTGCAAGGAGACAATTCTGTCTAGTGTGTTTAAATTTGTCCATAGTATCGTGAGTTTACAGCAGCTGTTGAAGGCAGTGTCCTTTTTTTATATATAAACTTCTATTTTAAGTTTCTTGAAACACTCCTCACACATTTATATAGTCCGTGTGATAGCCACAAAGAACAACATGGAGTCTTCATTCAGTTTTTTATGGTGTGTACTGGTGCATTGTCTTTCAGGAACTGTTAACAGTAATTCTGTCTTCCATTATTTATTCAGAGAAGGGCGTGAAAATTTTGTGTTGTTAAGACATGCTTTGTAGATATGCAGTCACCTTATTGCACAGGTGGTTTGAAATTGCATGGCATAGCTGGATGATAATGGCCGTGACTTCTGTTAATGAACCAGTTTCCTTGTGCGGAATTTGTTCTTATGAAGTCCCACAGAAAGATATCACATGGGTTATTGTCTGGGATGTGGGGGTGGCAAGACATCCACAATTATGGCATCTTGAAAAATGATGGGACTGTTCTTGAAGACCATATGTTTTGTGCAGAAAATCAAGGGCAGCCTTAATGTCTGCTGTCTTGATGCAGTCCAGTTGCCTTAAGTTTGCAGGATAAAACAGCTAAGCACATGGCCAGGTAATGGAATTGACCATTTGATCAAAGTAGAATGGCCCAATCATTATGTAGCTTGATATGACAACCTATACAATAAGTTTGTCATCTTCAGTTTCTCATAAAACTGGTGTGAATGTTTCATGGCCCACAGTTGAATGCATTTTTTGACATCTTCATCCAAATGGAAATGAGCGGCAACAGAGAACCATGTGTTATGTTTTTTTCAGACTGAGAATTGTAGCCTCTGTTCTATGGCACACTTGGCAAACATACACTTCACAGTCATTTTGAATGGAAACATGAGCAGATATGAGGGCAGAATGGCTAACTAGAAGACCATGAAATCCCAAGTTGCTGCTGCTGTTGTTACTAACCTATACAGGCTTGCTGCTTTGCTAGTCTCAGGGTCCACATTGTCTGGGGTACATGTGGTGTATGAGTGCTTTTTCATCCCAATACTGAACCTCATCTTCAGAATGCTTCTTGAGTCTACCCAGAAAAATCTGTGTGTTTCATACAGTAACACTTCCTTCTACATAGTCAACATGACTTGCTTGCTGTTTGTGTACAGTTGTCGGCTGTCTACGAGAATTACGTGCTGCAGTTGTGTTGCTTTGCTCCCAACTGGAATAATTTCCGAGAGCTATTGCGTGTAGCAGCAAAGTTTGAAATTTGTTCCTAATGTGGGATACTTTGCAGTATCATAAATTGGTAACCAATTTGATGTCTGAATTCTGTCCTTGGTTACTCTAGCAGAGGTGAGGTGTCCCACCTTGCTTTAGAACCCATATTAAGATGTAGGCCTATTTTGTGAGTCACATGAAATCATCTAAAATGTTGCATATTGATTCACATTCTTTCAGCTTGCTTGGGAAGTAAAGATAGAGATGTTTGGTAAGACTGTAAATGAAGGTTCATGCAACCTGTGTACTGAAATAGTTGGCATATGATTTCGTTGCATAGATATTGTTACAGAAATAGCATTGGAGTTATTAAAACTATCTGGTTCTGTAGGTATGGAATCACTTTGATGCTGGAGGTTGCCCAGGTCAGGCAACAGGCATCAGGTTACGACTTGATAATGGAATATCAGGTTACATTCATATAAAAAATTTATCGGACAAACATGTAAGCAACCCAGAAGAGAGAGTGGTCAGGGGTCAAACCATTCATTGTCGCATCACCAAGATTGATGTGGAGAGGTTCTCTGTGGAATGTACATCAAAAAGCTCAGACCTAGCTGACAAAAATCATGAGTGGAGGTAAGAATATTTGGGTAACATCATCCTGTTGTGCTAGTTGATGAGTATTTTTTATTATCCAGACAAACACAGCCCCTGAACACTGTACGTTCTTTTATTTCCTCTTCTGCAACATGTTTTTGCCATTTGGCCATCATCAGGCAGAAACACAAGTACATAATTGGATAAGTATGTTGTAGATGAGGCCTCACATTTAGCATGATGAAATACATAAATTAGCTATTCTTCCCAATAAAGGATAGCCATATGTGAAGATTCAATGTAATGCAGTAAAAGATAATTTATATCATATATGAAACTGTAAGTGGTAATACATTATGATTATCATTATTATTGATGACCTTACACAGCTCCAATGGATTTACAAATTATTTCTTACAGCACCATACTACCAACCAGGGTCATGTCAAACATAGCAAGTTGCATGGTTCAGAGTTTCACATGTTGACGTCATAACATGTAGCAGTCTCATCCTCAAAGTCCATAATACTTTTGGTTTTAATTCAATTTCAACTTGTATTTTACATGTTTATTATTCCTTGATTGGGAATAATAGCTAATTCATGTATTTTCTCATGCTAATTGTGAATGAGAGGCCTCTTCCATAGCATACTTTTCTGATTATAGTGTGCGCATTTCTGCCTGATGATGACCGTATAGGACAGCTGAAACATGTACAGAAGTAAATAAACATACATTGTTCAAGTGTTGTGTTTTTCTGCATAATATATTGACATGGAGGTAAGAAATTTTCCTGTCTTTTACTTCACACTCAGGGTTAATTCCTACCTTCCTCCCACTCAATCAAGAAGAGTTGGAGATTTGTCATTGCAGCAAGACAAACTGCAATAAGATGACAGTTGCTTTTTAGGTCTTCTTGCTTTCACAGCTAGTCTTGCTTTATCCTTGGGTTATGACAGTGTGTTGTGATGAGATTGTTCATTGACATTTTGGAGAACCTGGCTGTCTCCCTCTTCACCAAACCACTGTTGGTACTTTGTTCTGAAGCTGAACACAGCCCTGTTTCCCAAAATATTTACACTCTTCGAAACTACAGTCATTTTATCAGCAGAGAGTGGGAAAGCTAAGCTGATTGATTGTTACTTTCAAAGAAATGTTCATCTTTCTCGTATACCTAGCATCACTTATTAAGAATTTCAAGATGAGTGATGCCTCTTTGCTCCCTTGTGTAGTGAAATTCAACAGGTGCCTGTTTTTTAATTTCAGTATAAGAGGGGTTTGGGGTCAAGAATTTAATTACATTTATTTGGAGTTCTGTTACTGAGAGGTGTAACAAATGAAGGTCTTGTTGTATCTAATTATAATTTTGGTGCACTCCTTCTGCCCACCCTTCTTAGAGGATAATGTTTTTCCCACCCTAATCTTCACTGCTGTGTAGTTGATGAATTGGCATATTATTATTAATCTTTAGCTTATGACCTTTTAAATGGCAGGTGTTTGCTGTGGCTGGAGCACTGGTTCAATTCAGTTGCCCATTGCTTGCCAGTGTTTACCCTTCTAGGCAAAAGAGATGTACATTTTATGGGACTACTTTTGCCAGTTTGTCCATGAAAGGTTAAATAAACCAAACATCAATGTACCTTCTCTGATTTTTATATCTGTAGAGAATATGCAAAGTTGTGATAATTTGATGCATTTTTTTAACTTTTCAATTATATCGTATACTTCTAGACCACCTAAAGATCCATTCTATGACAATGAGTCAGAAGAAAGAGACATAAAAACTGAAGAAGATGCAAAGAAGTTGAAACAGCGCCAGACATATATCAAACGCGTTATAGTTCATCCATCATTCCATAATATTTCATTCAAGGAAGCGGAAAGACTCATGGATCAAATGGATCAAGGAGAGGTTATCGTAAGACCATCCAGCAAGGTTAGACACTTGATTGTATAGTATCAAGCCAGATTTTGGTTGTGAAGCCCGGCTTTCACGTAGTATGAAGAGGAAGTTGATGTTTCTGTTGTTAGCTGAACATCTTAGCAGTGAAATCACAATTGTTAGCGTTGCATTGTTAATACTTATGTGTATGGGTAAATTATTTTATTTTGCTATTTAACTGGGCTAATGGTGCTCTAGACTTGTGTTTTTTATGTACTGTATTGAATAAGATTTTTCATATTTGTTCCTCGACTGAATGCCAGAATAGTAACTTTATGTCAGTGTGACTACAACCCTACAGTTTCACATATGTACTCTCTGTATCGTAACTGCACGGGTAGGTAAGTGAGTGGATGGATAGGTAGATAGGTACATAGGTAGGTAGGTAGGTAGGTGGATAGATGAATGTATTTCTTTTTAAACCTTACAGTTACATATTAATTTAAAGAGTATTTTACACTACGTGAAAAACTCCAAGATTCCACAGTTGTATTTTCAAAATATTTATGATTGAATGCTATATCATTTCTCTAAAATTATACGTGAACGGCCTGATGATGGCCACATGTGGTGTCCAACATGTGTTGCATTGAGACGTGTAGTAGAATGCAGACCACATGGTGTGTTGAGTCTGTGTGTTTTTGTAGAACAACAGGAATGTACCAAGTAAAAAGATGGTCATTGTTAGCCATCTTGTGATAGTGGATTGTTTTGTATATATGTTAGAGAGGGTAGTGAAAACTACTGGCCTCATGTCCCACTTTTCTGTATCAGGTATAAATATTTATGATCATACTATATTAATGGCTTAGTGTTTACCCTGCTAATAACATGATTAGATGGACACTTGTAATTATGTTCTGTTAAAAGAGTTTAAAAGGAGCTGACATTTTACTCAAGTTGTAGAGCTGAAAATATTTTATTTCTGTTTTGTTTTTGTTTGAAACAAACTGTCAGTTCAACATTTTGCCTCTTTCTAGGGTTCAGATCATCTGACAGTAACATGGAAAGTGACTGATGGTGTATATCAACATATTGATGTACGGGAAGAAGGTAAAGAGAATGCATTCAGTTTAGGTCAGTCATTATGGATTAACAATGAAGAATTTGAAGATTTGGATGAAATCATAGCACGCTATGTGAATCCAATGGCAGCACACGCTCGAGATCTACTGTCATTCAAGTATTATCGAGATACTGAAGGACTTAAAGATAAAGCAGAAGAAATACTTAAGGAAGAGAAGAAGAAGAATGCCTCAAAAATACATTATGTGTTAGGCGCTTGCAAGGTAAGGCACTGTGATTTTAATGTTTCATCGTAAGGTATATAGGATTCTAATTTCAATTAAATTGTTCAAGAAAGTTCTGTATGGTGCAAAACTTCATTCATTGAAAGATTATGGTAGGATCAGTGAATTATGTTAGATGCATGATGGTGAACTTTAAGGGTCTTGCCAAAAGGGAACCCACTCTTTATTTTCCTATACTTCATACAATATGTGAGGGATGTAATTGTGTTGTGTGTTACTGACAGCAGCCTGGGTAAGTGAAAGTCAAGTGAAATATGTACTCTATGTGCCCCATCTGTTTCCAGAACCAACTGCAGTTGTCTTTGAAAAATTTGTGTATGTAACACCTGTGTGTACTGATTACAGCTGCTGCAGTTTGTTTCTTCACCTCTAGAATTGTGCTTTTTTCCCTGAAAACCATATATTCCAGAAAACCCATCTCTAGAGTATAATTATCAGTACCATGTACAAAATATGGCAAAAGTGTTAGAATTTGGTCCATCAGATGTTGTCGCTCTGCTTAGTAAAGCCTTAACCAGCTGAAGAAGACTTGGTTCTTGAAGATGTGGAGATGACGGCATGCACAGTATCTCCGAGGAAAAGTGGTCTATGAGAATATGGAAATAACAGTTAATGTGCAATGCATCCCCAAGAAAAGTTTATTCACCAGTATCAGAAGACAAAAACAACATGCAGCATTGCATGTAATGGAGGCAGTAACTGTGTCTCCTTCATTGCATGAAGAGTTGCTGTGGCCCATACATACATATTCTCTTGCACATAGTGTACTTCATTTATATGAATACTTGCATTATCTGTAAACCAAATGGTTAGCAGAACTGTGGCATTTTCTACAGATGTCTTAGAAACTGATCACAAAAAGTCATGCTCCCATCCCAAGGGGGTTTATGTGCAAGATTTTCTGATATTGTGACTCTTTTATTTTACTGACAAAATCCATCATAGTGCATACCCATCAGTTTTTCTGTGGTTCAGATTTTGCCTGACTTTGACACTAAACTAGAAGAGCATCAGCAGTCAGGTAAAATGTTTATGCTGGCAGAGTACTTTTCTCTTGCGAATGCCTTCTTGTTAAGTACTACTGCGTGATGTCATTTGGGAGAGGGAACTGTCCCATGACTGTGCTGATCACTGAATTCACACATTATATTTTTCACATGCTGTAATGAATAAGTACAGTTAAATATGGTTCAGCATTTAGGTAATACTGTGTATGATAAACCTTTATTTTTTTTTTTAAGACTGATTTCCAGTTCTAAATTGTTGTGTTTGTGACTGACTACTGATGGAAAAAAGTCCTTGGGAAGCTAATAGTTGTGCATCTGCTCATTAAATTCCCATGTTTATGGACCTGAAAGTACATTACTAACTTTACAAGGGTCTGTGCATTAGGTGCATTTTCCAATATTATGGACATGCCAGGCACATTTGAAGATGGGTATTTAACCCATTGGGCTTTGGCAATTTAGCCCACATTGGTCACATGACTTGGCTTGGAACTTTTTTGTTCTCAAGTATTTTTGTAAAGATTTTACCTGTTAAAACTGATTATTTTTTCTTTTTCTTTTAAGATTACTTCAAACTCAGAGAGCTGGGCATTTGTGCACACATGTACATTATTGGCATAAATGTTGTGTCCCTCATTCATGGTAGAACATCTTCTGTCTTTAATTAAACCTTTACATTAATTGTTAAGGAATGTAATTCAATATTTTGCTTTGGAAATGTTTAATAATTTGAACGCAGAATTTGTGTTGCTTTTGAATTGTGAGAAGAAAATATTAAAACATGTCAGTTTCAGAAACTACCCTGTCAAGTACTGTTATATTAAAAATTGACAAACAGTGAGTTACATATCTTGATCACCTGCACTTAAAATAATTTCCACTACATATTGAGATCACGCTACTTTTTCTACTTCACCATTAAACTTCCATAATATACACAAATGTGTATACATGTAGTCATATTGTTTATTCTACAGGATATATGTATTTTGTTATTTTGTATAATACTGATTTTACTGTTACACTTGGATACATTACTCATCTTGTTCACAGCATAACATTATATTTAACACTTTTCAGAGTTACCCTGGGAAGTTCATGTTATCATACCTTCCACGCACAAGGTTTCGTCATGAATATGTCACCGTAACACCAGAAGGCTTCCGTTTCCGACAACGAGTATTTGATTCCATTGGCTCACTCTTTCGATGGTTTAAAGACAATTTTCGTGAACCTATCCCGGGTACTCCTAGCACACCTAGAGGAATGGCAACTAGCAGGACACCGTATCATGGAACACCTAATGTCAACCTTGCTGGTACTATTGTTATTTCTGTAACTGAAAAGTAGTAAGTTGCTGTGTGATACACTGAAGACTGTTGTACTTATACACACAGGACAAGGTTTGTTATCTGTGAATGTAAGGTGTGTGTTATTGGAAGTGTGTCTTTATAACCATGAAACTAAAGTGTATTCTGTACCAGATCTCACATTTAACCAATGTGTTATATGAAATTTACAATGGCCAGTTTGATACAAAAGTATGTAGAATGTTAAATTTAAATTTTTGTGATTTCAGGAATGAATCCTGAAGCAATACAGCGTGTTGCCCAGGCACTACCAAACCACATGCTTCATAGTCTGTCTCAAGTGGCGAGCCAGACACCACATTATCCTCATACACCTGGAGGTGGAGGCTATGGGGCTAATATGCACACTTACCATAACACCGTAAGTGCCCGCTGTGTCATCTGCATTAAATTGTATGGAATCTTGCATAATAGGTTGGCGTATTAGTAATGCTATGGATATGTATTTGGCAGGTATCCAGTTCAAGTCTCAGTGGAGATGTTGGCTGTTATCATTTTATTTGTCATTTTTGTCTTTGATTGTAGTGCCTTGAGGTAGGTATTGACTTCTGATGTGGAAACATCACCTTGAAGTAACTTAAAAATCTGTTAGTCACGACATCTGGAGTGGCAAAACTTCCTGGATAGAGGTAGTTGGAAACCAAGAAAGTGTTGACAGAGTTGTATTAATGGGTGTTGTGGAAATACAGTGTGAAGGTATGATCTGGATTGATTTGCCCAGGATCATGTATATGGTAGTGTTCAGTATTTAGGCACACATGCTCACTTGTGTTTCTTTTCTCAGGATGTGGTACATGTAACATGTGGCATGGTTGGGGAAGTGGGAAGTGCATAGAGTGGTGGAAACTTTTGAGAGTATGGCCCAGTTTCGTGACCTAACAGTCTAGGGAGAGTAATGTTAACCCAACAAGGCAGTTCCTTATATCTGGTGCTTAGTAATCTGCCATTACAGTGACTGAATGTATACCAGTGACTCTGTACTGCATCTTAAAGTAGTTACACAGCTGCTGGTTGTTGGATATTGAAACTACAAATTGCAGCATGTTCGTGTGGTCTTAATGCTTGTGGTCTTCTAATGGTATATCTAAGAAATGCAAGAAATTATTTTTTTTAAGTCGGCCATCTTTAAAGGTTGTTAGGCAACAGATGTGGCTGCTGTGGTTGTGACTGTGTGTCACATCACCTAATAATTTTGACTATAGATGAGTGTGATGCAGATAATGTGTCAGTGTTGCATCTATTGAAGGTGAGAGTGATGTGCCTTATGAACAAGAGGAAGTAATGAATGAAAATGAACAAAAAGCTGAGAATGCATAACCATCTCTCACTGCATACTGTCGCTGAATTGCGAGTGGAAATTGACTACTAAGTTGCAGCAAACCAAAATATAAATAGCTGGAACAGGCAGCCCATCATTAATGTTTCTGATGCTTTTTATTATTTTTTTATAAAGGGGCAGTTGATGTGGTTGTCGAGGGGACTGACAGGTATGTGGGCATTGTGATGCAGAGCCTGGGTCTTGCGTAAGGAACTGGTAATCAGTAGCAAAGCAAATGTTGCACTTCACATGTGTGTGTGTGTGTGTGTGTTTTTTTTTATATATATGCTAATTTGTACTATGCACAAGCCGTAATGAGTTATTTTCTTAGGGTTGCGTGTATTGAAATGTACATTTTGTAACCAGATAATAACACAAAAGTAACTGCAACACATTTATAAATATATACATTTCAGTGGGGCCCAAACAGCCTCCCGTTCAATGGGGAATGGTGCTTTTTTTTTTTAATCCCTGGGTGTAAAGCAGCTGGGGCATGAAGCCAACCACTCATCTCCATCTAGTACCGAGGTTAAGAATGGTTGAAGCTATACTCCACTGTTTCATATGCTTTTGTGGTGTGCACATAGACAGCTCTACTGACAGCCATGAAAGTTGTGAGATAGTTCTAAAACTTTGGGAACCTGTCATAGATAGAGAATATTCATTGATAGATTGATGATAATTGTAATATACCATCCTTACCTGCTGTGCTAAATCTGGGTAAAGATAGCAGGAACAGGAAAAATGTCATAGAAAGAATGGAGAAGGGGGAAGTGGTTGCTGCAAGAGCTGATGGAAGTGTGATTATGCAATGGAGGGGGGGGGGGGAAATAGGTATTTTCAAAATATTCTGACCTTGAGGGGGGAAGGGGAAATGTTGGATGTATTTTGTGTCATGAAACCTGACCATAAAAGATTAACCGCA
>Ga0131853_10021575_pt1 | contig 11682 bp, 7 predicted proteins | sample TergutLab28metaG_FD_92764 | JGI IMG/M metagenome (GOLD analysis project Ga0131853, IMG submission 92764) | Labiotermes labralis P1 segment gut microbial communities from Petit-Saut dam, French Guiana - Lab288 P1 (version 2) (version 2) | ecosystem: Host-associated > Arthropoda: Insects >...
CCGGGGCGTGCTGCTGACCACTCACCCCCTTCTAGTGCCGCGGTCATGGAAGAGTAGAGCTATACCTCTACCCACCCTCTGGGCCACACCGGGCCTGTAACGGGAACACTTTACCTTTTTTACTACGTATTATTACGCTTAGTCCTGTCCTTCCAGTTCTTGTCAAATACTTGCACATTCACAAAAGTAACGTATCAAAGTGGCCCACATCGGATACATGAGTGGATGAATTGAAGAAATGACAGAAGAGATTTTAGTTATGGATGGAGTATGTCAGATTTCTCCATTGCATTATAAACGAGTGTTCCACTGGGTTTCTATAATGCAGTACGTGTCCCTGCAGATGCACGAGAGCCTCCAAGGATAAGATCAAGACATCGCCCACTTCCTAAATGAGTCAATGCGGTACGAAGCGCGGTAAAACCTCAATATACGGCGTATATGCAAAGACGCTGGGCATCTGTAAAAGATGCTAATAAGACACGGAAAGCTGAAAGCAAGGAAGCGTAAATGGAGGCATACGCACACCAGCGTAATGGCAGATCGTCGTTCCTATACCGAGTCTAAGGATTTGCAAGTTCAACGATCAACTGATGCGAAAAATCAGTAGAGATCAAGGTGACTAGCGGCGTATGAAATTGCCACTGTGATTCGTATCGATCAGTTTCTTTGATCGTTACGCCGTATTCAGCAGTTATATCTTCCCAGCGCTTCGAAGGTACCTGCCGCTTCCATCATTACGATCACGTTACTTTGGAAGGATGGGAGTCGTAGAGGGCATGTCACCAACACTGCGGGAGTTTTCAACCCGACACTGCCTTACTTGTCAATTTATCGTCTTAGAACGTCTCGGTGTAAATCCTGAGTCGGAACAACGGCTAAGGAGACGCCAGCGCTCATGGTGTTGTGTGTCAGAAGTGATGAACCCGGCCATGCAGGGAAAATGAGATCGTGTCTCACTACCTTCACTAACAGACACTATCACACTTCCTGTAAGTGCTGTATCGGTATCTCAGAGCTGAACCCGCCGACAACATTAACAGTTAAGTTTTCTGTACAGTGTTACGTAAGTATACCGTCAACAATAAAGGTTTACATTAAGACAAACACACAACATAAAACAGTACTAATAACACACCATCCGTACGTACGTATGAGAGAATGTTGTGTACCTGTGGGTTTGTAGGCCTACATATAGATGCGGTGTTCATATGTGTGCGTGCGTGCGTGTGTGTGTCTGTATGTATGTATGCATGTATGTATGTGTGTGTGTATGTATGTATGTATGTATGTGTGTGTATGTATGTACGTATGTATGTATGTATGTATGTTAAGTACGTATGTGTGTGTGTGTGTGTGTGTGTGTGTGTATGTATGTATGTATGCATGGCACATACGATCCAAGCGATGCTTACAAATCCAACAGTAATATGGACCGTGAATTATTGTAGAATTCATGCGTAAGTGCAGTTCGAACGAATTGCAGCTTGTGACTGAGTAAGAAATAATGCCAGATTTGAATTCCGATTATTCAGCAAGTTCAAAGAATCAACTCTCATAGACCTCGGAATTCAAAACCTGAGCACGATCAGGGTATTCAGCTCTGAGATTTCGGTTTATGTATGCACAAAGCATTAACAAAACTAATGTTCGCTAATCCAATGAAAACCAGCTTGGAACTTAAACTTAGGCATAAACAGTACCACTCTAAATTAGGATACAAACAATTAAAATATCTGAAAAAATCGCTCTCAATATTAAATTAATTATATTACGGAATACATTAGAAATCATGTTTCGAAACTGACTATTATTAAATGAAAGATAATCTGACCGAAATACAGCTGTCATACCTTGCGCCTGTTTGGGCACGTAAGGGGCGAGAAGACGGGTGCGCTTCTTCTCATATCCCTTCTGAGTGATGTCACCTGCAAAGGAGAACACAGACATCTTTAACAAATGAGCACCTAGTTATTACGACACATTTACAGCTGATGATGATGATGATAATGATGATGATGATAATAATAATAATAATAACAATGGTAATGATACTCTACAGCGTATCTGCAAATTGATGCAATAAAAATCCGGACTCTAATTCGATAAAAAAAAAATGCCCACTTTCGTTCTCGTAACTGTACTGCGATAGCCGTACTATACTTAACATTTAATACTCACAAATCAAAACTCTTTAACTTCGCCACTCATGTTCACTTTCGCTCAAACCACTATTACAACCGTCACTTTTATTTGCACAGACAAATTAATTCAAAACGAATTCAAACAGTTAACTCCACAATACTAACGGTCGACAGTCAATCAAAAAAATCCCCACCCTTAATAAAATTCGAAAGTTCACTACCGTGCTCACGACAGCTCACCACTCGTGCAGATAAGGTACGAAATACAGTAGGGTCTCGTTTTACGACGATTCACTTTTACGACCCTTAGCGAGACGGACCGAACACTCCCGACTTGTGGTGCATCACTGTCGCAACTCAAGCGCCCTTTCTGTACTTAGTGCGCTTCTAGCTCTTTTCCGGTGTGCATGTGTTTCTTCTTTTTCTATTGTAGCGCAGTACTTTTAAGTTGATTGTGATTTTTCGACCAATGACGTCCATCAAAAAGACAGAAAAGAAGAAAAAATCAAAACAGTTGACGTTACATTCTTTCTTGATGTCTTCCGAACCACGGCCTGGGCATTCTTCAACAAAATAAAACGTGATTTGATTTATATTTCTTTAATTATCTGCGTAATTTACTACATACTTAGTTCATGAAATTAAAATTGTATGTCATAGTATAAAGAACTATGTAAATTATAAAATTATTTGAATAATTTGTTTGGGCCATGAACCTATCTCAATTTAAACCATTTAAATAGTACTCGTTTTAAGACGATTCGACTTACAATCAAATATTCGAGAACGTAACCCCGTCGTTTTAATGACACCCTACTGTATTTCGCAGCATATTATGTTTCTTTACGGTGAGAGGTATTAGCCCCCTTCCCAACCGCTGCCGGCTCTCTGAGACAACCCAGTTAATATTCGCACTTAACATTCCATACATTCACCATTCCCAACCTGATGATAAGCCACGCCGTACGGACAACAGACCAACTTACCATGGCTTCACATATCTCCGCAACGTACGCGAAATGTGTTCCATGTATCGCTGGTACGGTTGGTCAGATACTGTACATCGTACTACAAACCCTGTTTTTAACACTACATTAAGTGCCTTTTACAAGAACAGTTTATTACACGGTATTTAAAATAGCCTGTCGCAAAGGATGAACCGATGATCTTATTGTTAGCATAATGCAGCACAAATACATCTCTGATGATTTATTAGCCACACGACTTCACCTTCCTTACATAGGCGATTAACATGTGTGATATTCCTGAATTCATAGTAACACATGAGTTTCCTCAGAACTCTTATCATACAAACGGCAGACCTTGATTTACCAGGTACACATTTTGCTGAGTTGCATTGTTTATTAAATCCCCCTGCCCCCTGCACCTCGTATAACACAGATTTCCATCTGATCGAGGAAGCAGTTGAGTGACAGCTCTGCTTGCGGCAAGACCGAGTAATAAAACTGTCCGCGACTTCCCAAAACAATTTCTTCAAACAGATGACAGCGACAGGAGACAGACGCTGTAGGGACGCAATGTCTGTGCAAACCAATATGCGAAGCGGATAATATGTTAAATCTGGTGACATCGCGTCCTCCACATACCTGATACAATACAGGTATGTGCCGCATAACGACGTTTCGGTTAACATCGGACCGCGTATATAACGGTGGTCCCACAAGATTATAATATTATAACACAATATTATAATACTCACCATTGTGTTACAACTGCCTACAGTATTCGGTACAGTAACATGTTGTACAGGTTTGTAGCCTAGGAGCAATAGGCTACACCATATAGCCTACGTGTGCAGTAGGCTATACTATCTAGGTTTGTGTAAGTACACGTTCGCACGACGAAATCGCCTAACGACGCATTTCTCAGAACGTATCCCCAGTCGTTAAGCGATTTGATGAGAAATTTCGAAGAGGTTTTTCAAAGTCTTTCCGGGCCACGCATGTCAAGCGGTAACCGGACTGACTTAGATTCTAGAAATATCAACTCGAATCCGGACTGCAGCACCAGCTGTCCCAATCGAGGCTCTTCCCAGCCCACAGTTAGCGGATCTGTGAAGAGTCCTTAAAATCTAACAGTCGCTTAGTTGCCCAAGAAATTTCTCGCCTTGTGTAGAACAAGCGTCTACGTCACCGTGTCCACAGGAGACCCTCAGGCAAACAGGCTTGCTGGAATAACACATCGACGTGATCCAGTAAGCTTACGTAATTCTAACGCCTCTGACACACATTCCGAAGGTGCTAGGTCTCCATATCGGCCCGGATACTTTGCTTCTAATAAGGTTATCGTCGGCTTCCTCAGTCCATCCAGGCAACTTACTGCGGAGAAGCCTTAAGCAGCGATTTACAAAAGGCGAGTCGTAACACTGCAAAATCTCTAAACGTTCAGCAACAATTTGCAAACTGTGATAACAGAAATGAGTTAATTATTTGTCACTGTTGTCTCATCTCATCGGTCTACTTTCCTGTGTACTTTTCACAGACGTAGCATACTGAACTACATCCACAGTAACCATTCATAATCACAAAAACATATTTATATATCACTCCCTTCATATATTGTTCCTAAAATACCCCTACCCTGCTGAATTTTGTTACAATGAATAAAGCGATACAAAAACATAGGGTCTAAACAGAAACCACCTCAGACGTTCAAGTGCTCGTCGTGTTCGTAGTAAGGGGTACAAGGGTGGAAGAGCAATCAATGACATACGTAAACCAAATGTGAGAAAAAGCCACAGTTTTATTCTAAGACAACTGCAGGAGAAAGCATGTATGTTTTCGTTTATCGTAAAATAGGGAAAATGGGTTACAATACCCTGAGACGTCCGTGATCAATTTCAAACAGCCTTCAGAATAATAATAAGTTAGCACAGACGCCCCATTATACAGGTGCCACAAGTTGTACAGTTGATTTGATTATAGCAGTCCCATTCATCCATCATAACCTTATCACAGTGTAGGGCCAAATGTCCTTGACTAGGGTGTGCAATTTCAAACAGCCTTCAGAATAATAATAAGTTAGCACAGACGCCCGATTATACAGGCGCCACAAGTTGTACAGTTGATTTGATTATAGCAGTCCCATTCATCCATCATAACCTTATCACAGTGTAGGGCCAAATGTCCTTGACTAGGATGACGATTGGTACATGAACAGCTGAGCTGTTAGTAATACAGCAGTTATGCAATCTGCGCCGTACATTGACTGCGTGTCTCAACATTCGCTCGGCCGAACTACAGATACGAGTTACTTGGGCTGTGGTGTAACATGTACAACTGTATCGCAACATCAGCTGAAAACGAACACGACTTATCAATGCGTCTGCGGACTAAATATGTAATTTTAACAGGTAAAAGTGGGAGACTTTATGTTATTTACACAACTGGTGTTCAAGAAAGAATAATTTAAAGCAATAAAAATCCATTGAATAGTGTCTAAATAGCACTAGATAGTTTATATTAAATCCTTATAGCAAAGTTGTAAGTTAGGAAGGGCGTGCAGGAGGTCGTGGGTCCTGTTTAGACTACTATCGCAACATTCGTGAGAGATAAACACACAAAACCCACTTAGTACCTCATGAAAGGTCACTTTTATCACAACCTCCATGTAGGCTAGAAACTTACCAGAAAACTAGTCACTAACTTATTTAATAACAAATGCTTCTATTTTAATTATGCTTATAAATAGGACGCGAAACAAACCTTTACTTCAATTTCTTAGTAAGAACAAATGCACAATTTTACTAGTATATGTCACCTTTTCTGGCTACTAAGTGTTTCGGCTATTCGCCATCTTCAGGGAGCTCACAACCAAACAGCTTAAAACTCGAAGCAAAAAAAAAATTGTTGCTGTTAGTTTTAAACTATAAATGAAATACAATAGTAGCAATTGTGCATTTGTTGGTAATAAGAGATTGAAATCATTCACAATGCGCAGACAGAAAAATACGCAACTCAATACCTTACTATAAAGAAATAAAAGTGTTCCAGTGCGTCGTGAGCAGTTTACATGTAACTCCTCATTTCGTCCCCAGGTGCAAACATCAGGAATACTCGATGTTACAGTCATGTTTGCCCCCCCCCCCTCCAGACACATTTCATGAATATCATCTCAAGGGTAAGAAGGCTTACGACATTCATAAATGTGATGGGGTGGGGGGAGGGAGGGGAGAGGGACAGACAAATCTCGACGCTTTAAATAGCAGGCTATATAATTGAAACAATAAACAATTTGCGAGATCTAGTGTTCAGCCTTGATGTTAAGGGCTCATGTCTTCTGGGTTATTACGCCGAGTGTCAGGAGGGTTAACGATTCACGACGATTCCAAGGAGTGCACAATCTTCATCTTCTAGGGCCATGGGCTTGTTCTTTGAAGGTACAAGGCAGACGTCGTGAATGGTTTACCCTGCCACTCAGCGTAACGAACCAGAAGACATGAACCCTCGCGACCAGTTGCGTACCTTTAACAGTCGGACCATTAGGGAGAGAGAGAGAGAGGAAAAAAAAAACCTTTACATCGACATGGACTGGTTAATCAGTTCGTGTTCTTGCTGTTGTCGCCGTCGTTGTTGCTGATGAGTACAATATTTTGTTTGTCCGTGCCGAAGTCAACGGCCGAAATACTGTCACTGGCGTATCGGCCTTTCACGCGAAATTAGAACATTTTTGTCCATCACTCTGGGTTACATGCCTCATGCACAGATATCCAAACAATGGCAAATGATAGATGCAGAGTGCAGGGAAAGAACAGCAGATATTCTCCTATTTCGTATGATGATCGCCCCAAAACTGTTGTCCCCCTCCCCCCCACCCCCCACTTTGCTATCAGAAGCACAAAAGTTTATATTCACTGCCAGTATTCTGAAGGTATCCTTTGAATGTCGGCTGGCCTACCCGTTGTATTGAGCGGCATTTTTCACGACTTTCTTTCTTCAGTCTTTCCAACACATTAGGACTAAGTTTCAACAGCCGCTCTTACACTGAGCACCTAGAATGACGGTACGAGCTTCGTAGTTTAATACCCTCGGCGGAAAAGCTGCGGCAGTACCTTAATAAGACAGGCAATGTACGTAAAACGTAACAATGAGGCGCGTTCGCGTAACCATTGTTTCAGTCGAAAATCAGTAAACATTACAAATTCTGAGTGTGTGCTTGTAGCCTTTGGTATCCAGCATGCAATCCGCATGCACCATATTGTTATCTGTGGCCTGCCCAGCTCTACAATATTTTTTCCGCGTTATCTCACAAACGGCATCTTTTTCGAAAAGGGGGGGGGGGGAGGACATTGATCATAAAATGTGTGTACTGATTTTCACCATAATTTTGTCTGAAACATATGTCATCGTAAGAAGAACTGAGTGAAATATGATCGAAAATGTGTATTTGTGTTCACGTAAAGTACTCATTTTGCTTGTCAAACTTTAATTAAACCTAATTTTTTTAACACATTTTCGACAAATACGCATACACTAAATTTAAAAAAAAATCCATCCAGTGGAAGCCGAGTTGTTCCATGCGGACAGAGGGACCGACAGACGGAGATAGACAAGACAAAGCCAACAGTCCCTTTTCGCAATTTTGCGAACGCCCCAAAAAAGCCACAACCACCTCTGTTAACATCTTCTCCAGTTCTTCTACAATCCCACTTCCTTTCGACGCTGCATGATAAATCTGGTGCCCAAAGCATCAGTAAATAACGATCAACCTCAGCCTTTCCCAGCAAATGCCATGACAGTAGCCTGAAACTGAGCAGGAAGACCTCCCTGCATATCTTCACTCACACAGAATGTAATATAAGCAGAAGAGGCGTCCCGTTGTCTGATATTTAACCTACAGCAACATTCAAGCCACAGAAGGTCATTCCGAGAAGCCATAACGGCTTCCGTATTGACATAGGAAAGAGCTTAATGAGTAAAACGAATAGCCATAGTCGACGCAATTATCGGTCTGGGTGACCTGCACTATCGAAGCCCACCACCCTCCACACACACCCCTCTTTGCAATGAAGCCACCTGTCAGAATAATCAACATTCACAACTATGAACAAAATATGGCAATGCTGTGTATTAAAATTCAATTAGCGTCACAGAGAAATAGTCAAGAATTGGATTTTGAAGCGTAACTTCAATTCCACTCGGAATGGGAAAATATCTAACAAATTAACCCATACATTTTCAAATGAAAATTTTTTATACTGCTATAATATTCAACCGATACAGTAGAATGTGTAAATCAAACTGACAAATAAAGGCACAGCTCTAAATACAATTATTATTCAACACAAACAGCAAACTCCGATTGAAATATATGTTTTGCTTAGTTTACTGTCATTATTTATAAAAACGTACACAATTTTTACACAACGCCAATAAAAATATCAGTTGCAGTAACTGACCTATCAACGGTGTGGAAACCCCTAATTATTAGGCCGCATATGTATTTCATACGACAGGTTCCCTTGACTACATCCCTCAGCACAGACAACAAATCCGCTGATTCCATACTGCTTACGGAAGCTCACTGTCCGAATGTTTGTCAGTCTAGTCACCGATACTTCCTCAGTTGCACAGATCAGTTGACACCAATCTGTGGGATGGGGAGGGGTGGGAGGGGGGCGTTTTCAAAGGAGTTTGAAAATATACCGTCCGTAAAGGTAAAGTTGCCCCTCTCTACGCCGTGAAGGAATACAAGGGAGTTAAACTCCTTTCATTCTCAACTTTGGCACTAAATGGAAGTGAATGGTCAGTCTTACGCTACGGCTGCTTGATTCCAAGGAAAACAGCCTCTGATACCCATTGAACAGGAGGCTGGGTCGGCCCCAGAGGCGGTCTAGACGTTATACATAAGAAAAAAATATTTTGCACCTACCGAGTTTCGAACCCCGGATCGTCTAGCTCACAGGCTAGTCAATCTACTAGTTCATTAAATAGGTGTATATATATATATATATATATATAATACACATTCTGTAGAGTGACTAAATTGTACGTCTCGCACACAGGATTATGTTACAATGGCGGTGGTCACTCAGCTCATGGCCGCTTTTTGTCACTACGTATTTCCTCGACCAAGGACGAACAGTACAGTCACTAATACCGTACATTCTCGAATCTAGTCCGCACCTTTTTTACAGTTTCAGAGGGCTAAAAAATCAGATGCGAATTAGATTCGCGGTCGTGAGCTGGATTTTGGAAAAATGATAGAGCCGCTGTACGTGTCGTAAGAACAATACAATACAATAATTTATTATTTATAATATTATATAATATTTATAATTTATTATTCATCAGGCTAGCCGTCATCACTCATAACTGAATCGTTATCCGTCACCCAGTCACTATCATCTTTATCTTCACCATCATCCTCCCATTGAATGTCATCTTCGGATCCATCCAAAGCATTGCTTATGCAAAACTTCTTGAAAGATCTGACGATAATGCTCTCCGGGATGGCTTCCCATGCAGCCGACACCGACCGCGCGACTTCTGAAGGCGGTTGAAGGAGAGGTGCGGATTAGATTCGAGAATATACGGTATGTAGGGATCCACCATCTTTTTACGTAGGACGGGGTACTCTCACACTTTAAAAGAGTAGGAACCTATACAACGAGGAATGGTACGACGACTGTGAATGATAAATTCAGCTACGAGCAGAAGGCATCGAGTCCTCTACGCGACCGCCAGCCCACGACAGTCGGTGCCGTCACAAGAAAATGTGATTTTTGTGGACACCCCTCGCGAAGAAACGAATGATCTACATCGCAGCACAAATAACTCTGCCGTGCTATTCACAGACTCCCCGTCAATTCTTTGCCAGCGGCTACAACACACTGTTCATATGAGCAGAACAGCACATGTCACCGTGGCTTGCGTTTTGCATAGCATTATATTAACGCAAGAAGCGCGGTTTGCCTCTGTGTAAAAAAACAAAACTCCATTATTTCTATTCTTAGTATCGTTTTTGGGTCTGGATCTCATGACACTTTACGGAATCTCTACTACTTGGTGCTTCCATCACCCGGAAACTTTGAAACGTACGTACAACGATGAAAAATGGCTAGGCATATGAGTGGCAGTTGAAGATGAGGTGTTCGAGGTTCAAATGTCGACTTCCACATCGCTGTGGTTCTTTTGTGCGCACTCCACTTATAGACGAAAGTAGCGAAAAGCAAACCAGCATTAGGTAATATGTATTTGAACATTCCGGTATGTGACATCATTGCGTAAATGACACACAGCAGTTTATACACACAAGCAATTTTGTGACGTATGTGATGATCCTGCACAGACAGCGCACACAATTAAGGCAGGTCTGTATGTCGAGAGCCTATCATTGACGCAAGGTTATGCACTTGTACGTCCAGTCAAGGGCCGTCGTCCAGAGTTGTCCTGTCCATAAATGGAGAGTTCTCAACACGCTACAAAGGGTCCGGGATAGCGCAGTCGGTATAGCGACTTGCTACAGGACGGACGGTCCAGGGATCGAATCCCGGTTGGGGCGAGATTTTCCGCACCCGTCCAGACCGGCCCTGGGGCCCACCCAGCCTTTTATACAATGGGTACCGTATCTTCCCCTAGGGTAAAGCGGCCGGGGCATGGCGTTGACCACCCACCCCATCTAGGGCTGAGGTTAAAGAAAGAGTAGGGCTATACCTCTTCTCCCCCTCTGGCCCTTCGTGTCCTGTTCTAGGGTGAACTTTACCTTTACTTTTACAACACACTACAAACGTTCGTCCGTATGAATCATCAATTCGCATTTCCTCCTCAGACTCAGGGAATTAGCCTGCAACTGTCAAATTCTAAGAAGCCGTGGAAATTCCGCTCCCTCGCGATGTTACCGTTTTGTTTGTAACCTGTTGCTGCCGAAACGCTTAATGTGAATCCGGCGAGGTAACAAAGTGCACAGTGAAGACACAAATTGTTACATCAACAGACTGTTACTCGAGTTGCTGGAAACGAAAAACTTTTACCGTTTATTATATCGCAGACACGAATACAATATATCTTCGTACATACACACGCTTTCCACTCTGAAGCACAATTCCACTCTCTGACCGATTTATACTCTGCTTTAATGCAAGACTATATCATGGTGGCGGCTAAGTGCGAAGGAAAATTGATCTATTCGATTCTCACAGAAGTGTATCACTCCATTTGCTATACATTGCAACTCGCGATGTTCACATGAGCCCGCTACTCTACCGCAGGCCTACTACCTGGCACTTGTGTTCATTCTACAAAATAACAATCCCTTATGGTCCATTTGAATAGTATCTTACCATCCGTACTACCACATCCTACGCGGTCTCTTCCCTTCAAACCATCACAATAAAATTCGGTATGCATCTTTCATGTCTTTCACGTTATCCGTATTTTGAAATAATGAATAATCCCTAAACTAAACTAAACTCCGTGGCCTTAGTCCGCACGCGAACTATACCGACAGAGCGGCCGCCGCCGGTCGGCGAAGTTAGTGCCAACTTTTGCAGATAGAGGGGTGTCACGTGGTCAGCGCA
>Ga0131853_10021578_pt1 | contig 11681 bp, 12 predicted proteins | sample TergutLab28metaG_FD_92764 | JGI IMG/M metagenome (GOLD analysis project Ga0131853, IMG submission 92764) | Labiotermes labralis P1 segment gut microbial communities from Petit-Saut dam, French Guiana - Lab288 P1 (version 2) (version 2) | ecosystem: Host-associated > Arthropoda: Insects >...
AGTGTAGTGACACTTTTTATTATAGCAGAACACAGGCACGGCAATCAGCAAAAATAAATCTCCATAACAGGAACATTGTGCCCTCTTTTCTGACGTATCTAATTGTAAGGGATATAAGCATGGTTTATACTAGAACCATACCCTTACATATTCTAACCATGTCTGAAAAGGAGGGATTATTTTTTGGAGCACATTGTATTCGAGCATCGGCGGTGGATGTTCGAGGGTATGCACTATCTGCCTATTGTCTACCTTATACCCGATGAGATAGCCGAAAAACAAGGCTTTGCCAACTTCCCCCGCAACCCATATATCGCAGCGACAGAAGATAAATGGCTGGACGTTTACAACAGCAATTATTTTCAAATGAACTTGATGGACACAATCTCATGGATGATGTGGCAACATCTTGGAATAAGGGGTGGCATTGAAAACTACTCAATACGCAATCCCATTTCAATTATGGTCTATGACTTGGGTATGTGGGTGTGGCTATTAGCCGAGGTCGGTATTGACCTTGATGCTTTATCAGCTTTACCTCACGGCGAAGAAATACCTTTTCTCACTATGGAAGAATCAGCCGAGATATGTAATGCTCTTGCCAACGCTTTTTGGAATCATCCCGATTTGAAAATGCGTAAAGTTCATGAAATCGTCAATGTCCACCGCTCACATGATCCGCCGCGGCGGACACCTGTCAGCACTTTAATAATATCCTTACTAATCAATGGGCGTATTTTGCTCAGATATGATTCACGGATAACCACGGATGTCACTACCTCCTCATTGCACTACACCATAATATACATCTTTCATCAAATTATGAATATGTCGAATGAAAGATACATCTGCCGCAAAACCAATGATAGCCAACGGCAGAATCGTGGGCTTTACTACTTTAATCTATTCCGTTCCGTATGTGTTTTTAGTAACGGCATGGATTGTTATAGTCAAATGAGCTATAGCTTGATAGCTCCTCTTTTGGTTTTGAGTTTTAACGCTTCTTTGTGGAATAAATTTCATCCACAAAGAAGCACTGCTTCATTAGCAAAGGGGTTTAGGTGCTTGAAACATATTTTTCCTTGTAGCTGTTACGCAAGTGGCCTTTGTATTTTACTTAGCACTGTTAGCCAGCTCATGGTAAGCAGAGATTATGCCCATACCATGAATTTTTACATATAGTACAGCAACAAAAAAAGTCTGCCTCGCGAGTGATGCGAAGCAGACTTTTTTGTTGTGAAGTTAGCCACAAAGTATAGCAAACAGCGCCTTGCTTCACATGAGTACAATTCCAATATTGTCCATATTGTGATGCGCTGCATATACTACAACAGACAAGTTAGGAGAAAGGGGGATAACAATGATAGAACTTGGTATCGGTTCAAACGCGACAATAGGGCAGGGAATATGCCTCGGCAATAAGCCAGAACCAAAACCCATATTTGATGAAAAAATAATCACACACAAGGTATATGACAGCTGCCGCAGGCAGGATTGCTTAGAAATTGTGGCACTGGCTGCTGAGTCAGTGATTATCGGTGACAAACTTACAGGCATCGGAGATGTTATACCTGTTCCGGATGGTGCATGTTCTGTAATAGCAAATAATTTAGCAGTTAAAAAAATAGTCATAATTGGTAAAGAGCCGTCGCCTTTTAAAAAAGGATTCTGGGATATTCAAATCAGATTTGTATTTGAATATGATATAGCTTTCTGTAGGCATGATAAATCTGTCATCGTTTGCGTCAAAGCCAATTCGTTCCATGATATGACATTTTGCTTATTTGGCTCTGCCGCTTCGGATATTGTAATGGTTACGGATTTCATTAATGATAAATCCTTTGAAATCATCGTGCCCACTGTGTGGGTAAACGCCAAGGTCATCGCACTAAAAACGGAGTTTCGTTGCAGACATTGCGATAGAAGACCTATTGATGTAGTTGTTACCATTGGGCTTTTTAATACCATTCAATTGTCCCGTATAGTATTTCTTGATGTTCAATCACGGGGTTTTTGTGTGCCTCGCGAATGTGATTTTAGTCCAATAAGTCCATGCGAATTTTTTAACAGTTTATGTTTCCCAACGGATGTTTTTGCACCACCTGCAAAAGTTGAAAAATAAAGGAGTTGTATTATGCGAAATAATAATAGATTAGACAATTGCCATGAATGCGGAAAATTTTTATGCTGTTGCTGCTGCCCACCAAGCCCAGGTGCAACAGGCCCGCAAGGCCCTCCGGGTCCGCAAGGGCCAAGAGGTTGCCCCGGGCCACAGGGTATTCGCGGCCAAGACGGAGCTCCCGGCGAGGCGGGCCCTATGGGTCCGATGGGTCCAGACGGAGCAACGGGCGAAAGAGGAATACAAGGCCCGCAGGGTGTCCAAGGTCCTGTAGGCCCGGCCGGCCCAGAAGGGCGCATTGGACCGATTGGCCCACAAGGGATTCAAGGCCCATCAGGCATAGCAGGTGAAATTAAAGGAGTGTTTGCTACTCTTTTAGATTTGCTAAATGCGCATCCCGTAGGCAATGTTGGCGATATGTATTATGTAAGCAATGCTTTGCAACCGGTAACGCCCGCAATATCACCGCTTAGTGCTTTTAGCACAGCCTCCGCTTCAACCGGCGGCGAAGTGTATGTTTGGGATCCGATTACGAACTCATGGATTAGCGTAGGTTTAATTGCTGGTCCGCAGGGTGTCCAAGGTGTAGCAGGCCCCGAAGGTCCTAAGGGGGATAGCGGTGCTGTAGTGCCATAGCAAGAAGGGCAATAAATCTATAACCAACTACCGCAATAATTACAATACATATAATGCAATAAAAAAGGACTGTCGGAAAAAGCAATCGACAATCCTTTTTGTTGTATGTTTTCAGGCAGTAGTGGTTTATATCTCAGTCAATGTATTTATATCCACCAAACAGCTTCTTTTTATACTTCTTCAACTCTCCAACAGCATCCATATTTCCTAGCTGTTTTGACTGAGAAAAGCATCTATACCCCTCATCTGTATTCTGCTTAGTACCTATGCCATGCTGAAACATTATCCCAAGAAACCAATATCCATCAGCATTCTGTTCTCTATCTATTTCATCACTAGGAATTGCTTTAATAAGTTTATTAAAAACAAATGCATCATCACTTGGAGATAGATTGAGTGTATCTCCGAATGCGATTATTGCTATATTCAAAGCAGATTTAGGAGTACTTGTCTTTGAATAGCAGTTATATGCCATTTGATATTCCTTTCTAACGAAATAACAATCCCCCAAATCGTCATAAATAGCAGCTAATCTATTATTGCCTTCTTGCTTGTTATGACCATGTTTCATAGCTTCCTCTGTCCAATATCTTCCTTTTTGTAGCTTTTCGATTGTATTTTCATTAATCGCACCAATTTTGAGCGAAGAATGACCCAGCATATAAAAGTAAATACCCGCTAATGCCATTCCTGTTATCGAGCCATTTCTGGATGCTTTTTCAGCCCATTCAGCAGCTAGTTTATAATCTCGTTCACAATTATCACCCTGCCAATATGCAATTGCTAAGTCAGTCATTGCTTTTACATTGCCGCTATAAGCTTCCCTTTGTAATTGTTCTAATCTGTTATTAAGCATATAGATACCTCCATAAGTATGTATTATTTCATGTAAGTAACAAGAGAATCGTCCGTTATTGTTTATTGCTACTGACTTAGCTCAAGCATAACGATCATAAATATCACATTTTTTGTATTCATCACCGTAATCGGCATTACATACATGCTTTACTTGAGCATCATCATAATCCATCTTTTTGCCTGTTAGCTTACAAATGTACTTGTCGCTTGAACTTGTGATAAGACTGTTGCTTTCATAGTCCAGTTTAGGACATCTTGCCATAATTCATTCTCCCCTTTAATTTTCTTCAAAATAATGACACGAGTTTGATTGATGCATAAAAAAACGAGAAATCAACGGACGATTCTCTTTATTGTTGTAGGATTTTACCACTCACACAATCTATAGTCAAGATATATCTGTAGTATTGATGTATCTCAATTATCTTGCATCTATATTTACTATAAAATTTGCTTGGGTGATTTAAGTGATTAAGTTGAATACTCAAGAATTGCTTGATAGTAAGAATGAATCCAGGTATTGGCTTGTAAAAAAGTTAGATTCAAATTATGAAACCGTAAATAGATTATGTGATAATCATTCTGTCGCCTTGAAACTAGAAACTATCGAAAAATTATGCAGGATATTTGAATGTACCCCTAATGATTTATTTACAATCAAGTAATGTTGTCAGCAACGCAAAAGAGGATTAAAGCCAGTACGCCTTAATCCTCTTTTATTTTATCTTGAAATCACTAAAATCAAATTCGAAGTCATCTATTGATGAAGGTACTTTTAATGGCTCTGGTGGTGGTTGTTTGGGTCTCTGTATCCCCATGATTAAATGGATTCCTACCGCTCTACTTAACCTAGTCAGTGTTTCTATACTCTCATTAAGAATCCGTGCGGTTTCCTTATCCTTTGTTCTTAGAAGCTCTGCAAGCTCATCTATGAATATAATCATCCTGTTTAATGGATTCTTTGAAACATTGTTATAATCATTTATGTTGTCTACTGAGAGCATCCTGAATTTATCCAGTCTCTCACTTGTTTCTTTAACTATATTTCCGAGTACTGTTATTACACTCTTATAGTCATAATAAACAGTTACATATCTACTAAATTCGGAGAATGATACTCCACGTTTAAAGTCAATCAGAACGACATCAAAATTCTTTGATAATGCTTGATGTATTAAGCATTTTAATATATTGGATTTACCACTTCCCGTCTCTCCCGCGATAAAGGCATGGGGGTACTTATCCAGATTCATTCCGATAACCTTGAATCTGCTAAATCCAATACTAAGAATATTGTTCTTGTTTATATACTTATCATCCCATTTTATAAGTTTGGGGAGTGGTTCTCTTTGGGCATATAGGTTGACTATTGTCATATCACGCTCATCGTGTTTGATATCTAATATTTTGGCTTTCATATGCATCTCAATATAGTCTTTCTTGGAATTCCACATGCATAGTGGAAAGTATGTAAGAAACCTGTAGACTGTAACAAATCTTGTTATATCTCTTTTAGATAAGAAACAAGGTATTCTTATCTCTGTCTCAAACTTTAATTCCTTAAACACTTTATGGAAGAATTCCCGCCACTTTTTTGCTGGTAGTATTTCTGCTCTATAGTATCTAATACCATTGATGAATACAGATACAATGAATATAACTGCAAGACCATTCCTAAGTATGATGTTGGAAGCAATCATTGATATAGCTGCCAATATCCCTAAGCATATGTAATAAGCAAAAACGTAGCTGCTTTTACCTGCCATCTTAACTAAACCATACCATAACAGCTTTATAATATAAATCACCCAATAATCCTCCGTCATGAGCTTAGAATTGTACTGTATAGGTGCTTCAACGTTTTATATGTTTTGTAGTTTATTATTACTTTTCTAACCGTTTTGCCTCTCTCCTTGTCTTTATGTGGCATGGTATAGTTGTTTTTATCATGGATTATGAAGTTTAAAGCTTTATAGACGCGAGTCTTAGTAGAAAATGTTGCATATGCATATCTTTCAAGCAAGCCCCTAAAATCTTCGCGTTCAATGATTATTCGGTCATTTTCGACTTCTTTTTGAATCTCTAATAGCTCAACAATGGAAATGTATTCTTTTATGATCATATCGAGTAGCCTCATGTTATTACCTCCGATGCTAAACTTTGACTTTACTTCTTAAATATATATTGGTGGTTCTAATACTGGAGTGGCGTAATTTACGCCTTACAACTAGCTTCGACCTGCTTTTCTTGTACTCGAGCTTCGCACAAGCTCGCCTTAGATCAAGGCAAGTAAATCCGAGTTTGCGCGCTTTACTTTGCAGATAGACAGCCGAGTAGAATATTTTCCTATCTCTTGGTGTACTTTCAATTAATTTTGATAAGTCCTTACATAGTTTAGGATATTCGCGTTTTTGAATTGTTGTCATATCAAGCGACCCTCCTTTGCCAATAAAAGCGAAAGAGAGGCGATCATCATGTATGGCAGAATCATTAGTTGTTATATCAGCTAACTCTGACACCCGAAGCCCTGTTGCAATCATAACTTGAAAGCTTAATTTTAGTTTCTTGTTTCTTATGTACCTGATTTTCTTTTCTACGCTTGAAAAGTCTACTTGCTTTAGTTTGCGGTATTTCTTCTTTTTAGATGCTCCCATCTCTTCGATATATCCAAGTATGTCGGAGGATAGTTCAATGCCCATGAACTCACAGAAACGGAAGAACGCATTCTTTGCCTGTGAGAAATGATTCTTGTGTTTAATTAAGCCTAACTTGCCCAGTATTAATTCATAATTAAGATTATCTGATTTGCCCCGTATGCTCTGCCCATCAAGGAGGGTGCATAACCTTTTATAGTACGTCTCCGCTGTTTGGGGTCGATACCTCCCCAACAAGAACCTGCGATACTCTCCAACAATTCCATATATCATAAACACTCAATACCCTCTTTGACATAATATATATAAATATATTATGTCATTACCTGATAATTGGTGTTACGGTTGGGAAATATCGGGAAACCCTTATTTTATCTGATATTTGATATGGGTAATTGTGGTGTAAACGATGCATTTATTCACGTGTGGGCGATTACACGATGGATTACACATCGGTTGCATGATGATTACCTATCTAGCCATATTGGGAAATAATCGGGCTTGCCTCGGGAAATAAAAAAAGGGCTGTGCTCTAGCCCTTATTGAATTAATGTGGCATTGCTAAATTGTGCCTGAAAATATGTCCTATTTATGTTTTCGCCAAAACAGCCATTCACCCTGAATGACTTTTTTCTCCCCCGAAGCCACTTTAGCAGCTTTTGCTCCCTCTAGAAATGATACAGAGCCATTGGATATTGGCTCAATAATGCCATTTTTCTTGCCGGGATTTATTATCATTGAATAGTAAAAAGGGTAATTCTCAATTGTTGTTAGCTTCACTAAATACCCTGTTTTATCAAATCCCAACCAACTTTTAGGGTTATCACTATCAAGTATGTTAAGTCGCGCTCCATCATTAATGTTGTTTAGCTTATCAGTTAAGAGGCTTACTTTTTCGTGGATTTCCAAACTAACATATGTAATGGGTATTGTTAGTTTTCCACTTTTACGTTGGTTGTTGCTCAATTTAAACTTAGCTCTATGACTGATACGACTAGAAACAACTTCTTGTGAATTAAATATAGTAAATCCATTCATTATTTCCATTTTTTTAATAGAATTTTTACTGAATTCAAATTCTATTTCAAGTGCATTGAATCCAATTACCGCATTATCATCAATTGTTTTCGGTTTAGTTTTCTTCGGAATTAAATTAATCATCCAATGTTCCGTGTTACCATAGGTAAAATTAATATTACTCATAAATTTATCAGGACTTGTTAAATCAGAGAAAAAGCGTTCATTTGACTTTTTTATTTCTTCTAGGGGTTTTGTTTCACTGGCTGAGACACTAATTTCTGCACCAATAAACACCTCTAATTTAGAGCGATCTATTGACAAACCAACTATATCAAAGGTTGGTCTATGCCTTTCAATGGTTGTTTGATTCGATTTGACAAGTGCTATAATTGACATTGTAAGCGAGGCTATTATTGCGACAATTGGAATTATTAGCAATCCCAAGATCTCTACAGTAATTATTTCCATAAAAATACTGCCTCCTATTAGCATATTTTTCTAACAAACCGCTTTTTGGGATTATATACGACAAATACTACCATTGGCAACATTAAGTTAAAATAAAAAAAGCAATTACTTTTTCCATTTTCTAAGTAATAGCCCTTTTGGTTTTTCATTTAATTTTTGCTGTATTTTTAAGTTTTTTCTATAGATGTTGTAGCATTCAGATGAAGATTCTGCAAATTTTTGCAAATTTTCATATTTGCTGTTTTGGAAAACGTCAATGAATACATCTTTAAAATCATAAGGGAAGTTTGGGTCACAAGATTCAAAAAATCTTGTCATCAATAAGCTAAACGTATAAATATCAATTTCTTCATGCAAGGAATTAAAACCATTGTTCATTTCGATTCTACAAAATTTGTCAACATGGTTATCTTTACTGAATTCTAATTTGAAATTCCAGTCGTAAAAATAAAATTCAGACCCTGAACCATATAATCTTGGGAAAAAATGCATCCTGCCTCTTTTGCCATCTTTATCTTTGAAATAATATACAACAAATACTAAATTGGCTTGTTTTGCCGTTGGTTCATAACGCACTATTCTTTGTTTAACATCATAAAGATCTTGTTTCTCTTCTGAAAGCAAATGTTCAGGAACATGCTCTAAAGCATACTTTACATCTTTATTATCATATACCTTTGTTCCAGTATCGACAACACCATATTCTCCAACAATTCTGTGTTGCTTTGTTTTTTTCGCTCTTATTTCTTCCATATAAATTGACTCACCACTCCTTAAAACAATAAGAGTTATCCTAACACATCCATATATAAATGTCAAAATATGGATATTTATAGTATGTAGAAATTATTCCGTTATATTGTCCAACCTCCAATTCATAGTCTTAATTAGGCTATGCAAGGAGGTTTTTTATTTGGACATATTGTCAAATAATGACTTGTCATACATGAGGGAAAACTATAACCAAAGTGCCTTAGTAGATATTCATGACATCGCACTAATAGACGAAACGCCAGAAGAGTTAATCCATGAGGTTGTAAATAAAGTAAAAAATCCATACCACTTTAAATCAGGCAGTGTAGAAGTTGAAGTTATCTACAGCTATACCTCAGAGGCGACTGTATCAAGTATATTTAAAGATTATCTTCTAAGAAACAAATAATTTATATGGTACAATATAAATCAGTTGGTTATAGAATTTTAGCAGGGAGGAGAAATGGGGCGAAATAGAAAATCCCAAAGAAAATTCATAACTTGGACTGTAGCAATCTATATCAGACTATCAAGAGAAGATGGGAACGATGTAAGCTACAGTGTGGTCAATCAAGAAAAAAGACTTCGCAGATATATTGAAGACATGGACGAATCATTAGACATATATAATGTCTATATTGATGATGGAAGAAGTGGAACAGACTCTAACCGTGAGGGATTCCAACAAATGCTACAGGATATACGAGATGGATATGTCAATTGTGTGGTTGTTAAAGACCTATCCAGACTATCAAGGAACTATGCTGAATCGGGTTTATATCTGGAACAATTCTTTGTAGAAAGGAACACTAGATTCATTAGCTTGGAACTTCCTGCACTGGATAGTTATTTGAAACCAGATGAAGTATCAAGCATAGCAACAGCATTTCAAAATATAGTCAATGATGATTTTTGCAGACAAACATCCATCAAAATAAGGGGAACGTTTAACCGTAAACGCGCCGATGGTGAGTTCATAGGCGCATTTGCTCCCTATGGGTATATGAAATCCCCTGATAATAAGAACAAGCTTATAATTGATGAGGATACGGCGGAAATTGTGAGTGATATATTTGATTGGTTCATAAGCGGCGAAAGCAAGACAGGGATTGCCAAGAAGCTCAATGAACTGGGGATATTGAGTCCAACAGGATACAAACATTCTAAAGGCTACAAATATATGGGAGATACACGTATAAGCACACATTATCTATGGAGTATGAGGACAGTAGATTCCATACTTAAAAATCAAATGTATTTAGGGCATATGGTACAGGGAAGACAAAGAGTTAAGAGTTACAAAATACATAAAAAAATTAGTGTTCCAGAAGAAGAATGGTTTATAGTTCAGAATACTCATGAGGCGATTATCAGTCAAGAGATATATGATAAAGCGGAGAACTTGCTCAATCGTGATATAAAGACAGCAAACCATCAAAGAAAAACATATCTTTTTTCAGGATTCTTGAAATGTGCAGATTGTAAGAAATCAATGCACAGGCAAACAACAGGGAAGCATATATACTACAGTTGTAAAACGTATAAAACGCAATCAAAAACAGTATGCACAAAGCATTCGATTAGGGAAGATGAACTAATACAAGCCGTAACTGATACAATTAATCTGCAAATATCCCTTATTGAAGACAAGAAGAGACTAGTTGGAGAAATTAAAGATGCTCCACATACTAAAGAAAGAATTGTTCAAATTGAAAGTATGTTGCTTCAAAAAGCAGGGGAAGTCGATAAAGCAAATCGAATTAGAGACGGCTTATATATGGATTGGAAGAATGGAGATATTACAAGAGATGATTACATGCGTCTGCGAGCATCTCAAGATGATAAGCTGTCTCAATTACATACAAATCTAGTTGCACTTAAAGAAGAACTGAGATTGATAGAGGATGAACTAAATACAGAATCACATGTTTTTCAGTTGTTTCAAGCAGGCAAGAGGATTGAAAAGTTAGAGCGAAGTCTATTGATTGAGTTTGTAGAGCAAATTTACATAGAAGAAGGAAAGAAGATACGTGTTAATTTCAAGTTTAAAGATCAAATGCAACATATGCTATCTTTAATCAGTATGTATGAAGAAACGTTTGAAAATCAAGCAAAAATAAAATCAAAAAAATTGTCCTTTGAGTAGTGGTGCAGTAGGTCCGCAGGGGCCGCAAGGCCCGACAGGTCCTCATGGTGAAGCCGGTCCGATTGGCCCGCAGGGTGCAGCAGGCCCCCAGGGCAATCCAGGACCCGTTGGCCCTGTCGGCCCTTTGGGACCAGCAGGCCCGCAAGGCATACAAGGTGAAGCCGGAACGGTCGGCACAGTAAAAGGCGCGTACAATAGTTTGCAGGATTTAACAAATGCGCATCCCACAGGCAACCCAGGCGATATGTATTTTGTAAGTCCTGATATATATGTATGGGATGTTGATAATGACAAATGGATAAACCTTGGTCAGTTTTCAGGCCCACAAGGTCCACAAGGTCCGCAAGGTCTGCAAGGTTCACAAGGGTCGCAAGGGCCAATTGGCCAAACAGGTCTGCAAGGCGCGCAGGGTATACAGGGCATACAAGGGCCGCAAGGCATATCAGGCCCACCAGGGCCGGAAGGCCCAGAGGGCGTAGTTGGCTCCGTCGGCCCGCAAGGACCACAAGGCCCGATAGGGCCAATGGGGCCTGTTGGTCCGCAAGGTCCAGCAGGAGAAACAGGCGATGAAGGCCCGCAGGGTGACACAGGTGCGCAGGGGCCACAAGGTCTGCAAGGTGACACAGGCGCGCAAGGGCAACAAGGCTTGAAGGGTGACGCAGGCGCGACAGGTCTACAAGGTCTGCAGGGTGACACAGGTGCGCAAGGGCCACAAGGTCTGCAGGGGACACAAGGTCTGCAAGGTGACACAGGCGCGCAAGGGCCACAAGGCTTGAAGGGTGACACAGGCGCGACAGGCCCACAAGGCCTGCAGGGTGACACAGGTGCGCAGGGGCCACAAGGCTTGAAGGGTGACACAGGCGAGATAGGCCCACAAGGTCTGCAAGGCGACACAGGTGCGCAAGGTCCACAGGGTCTGCAGGGTGACACAGGTGCGCAAGGGCCACAGGGTCTGCAGGGTGACACAGGTGCGCAAGGGCCACAGGGTCTGCAGGGTGACACGGGTGCGCAAGGGCCACAAGGCCTG
>Ga0131853_10021579_pt1 | contig 11681 bp, 7 predicted proteins | sample TergutLab28metaG_FD_92764 | JGI IMG/M metagenome (GOLD analysis project Ga0131853, IMG submission 92764) | Labiotermes labralis P1 segment gut microbial communities from Petit-Saut dam, French Guiana - Lab288 P1 (version 2) (version 2) | ecosystem: Host-associated > Arthropoda: Insects >...
CAGCCTACACAACACAACAAGTACTCGCTAGCTCCTGAAGATGGACGTATTAACGTCTGAAACATGTTGAGCAATATATAATAAAGCAAGTGTCATCTAGTTGGTCAACCTTTATTCAAAGTTTTCAACAAATGTTTGCATTTGAAATGCCGGAATTTCTGTATGGAATCCCTGTGTAACGTACAGCGCATTTCTAAGTTGAATTCAAATAGTTTGGCCGCTCTATTTCTTCTTTTGGCTTGCTTTCTTCTTGGGGCAAGTCTTGTTCTTGTACACATTTCTTCGTTGCCATGCAACTTCGACCAACGATTCTGGAACTCTGAAAAGTTGAAGTTTTATTTGTTCTTCAGTTGTGCATTCCCAGATAACTTCAGATATGTTCACCGAAGAATGAAGGGGCAAGCGAGAGTAAATGTGGGTGTTTATACACCCTGCAAGCACGGACTTCTTCTTTCAAATTCCTCTTCAAATATCAGTCAATTTACGAAATAAAAAGAAGCGAAAATATCTTCGGAACCTTTAGAATCAGGGACCATTCAATGTGACATATAAAAGTGCAGAATTTCTAATGTTTTGGTGAAATTGGTACGTTTGCTTTTTCATTTTTATGAAAAACCTGATTCAGATAGACTGCAGATTGTAGTTTATTATGGCGGTGCCTTTCACGTCCACAGATACTATGTCCCAGCCAGTTGCTGCTTGTGCTTGGAGCATTTCAACTTCGCACGTCATAACTGTCGTAGTCATCGATAGAATCATCTACCTGTATTACGTCTGTTATTGATACTAAAAGACAAAGTTGTCTTTGTGCGTAGTTAAGCACCACGATGTAAATAAACGTTAAAAAGTTAAAGGGTTTCCTTAACCTGCATAGAAGACAGAGAAGGGGAATAGAAGTATACCTCCATCCAGTCTGAGACTTGGTAGTAATTGGGTAGTGGGTGGTAAAGTTCACACCCCTGTCGCTGTACCTCCGGGAAGAAGCCTTTTTACCCATTTTACGGATGGCAACTTGGGCCCCAGTGCCGTTCTGGACGGATGTGGTGAAAAGAAAATATCTTGTTTCCCCCGGGGTTCGAAATCCGGCCCTTCAGTATATGTGTAGTTGCACAGATTCGTAATCATAATATTATATGAATATAAACGTTTAGCGTCATGCTTCCGCTGTTTTACCTCCGCACCCTGAAGCCCATGGAACAGAACGGTTAGGGGGTACCAGAGAGATTCTGGGACGATAAAAAGAAGAGAAAAATCTGAGCTCCTGTCTGGAATAAAATACCGATTCCACTGCAGTCCAATCGACAGCAGGGTGCCTGTGCCGACAGACTGAATTACTTAAGTTTAGAAGCAGTTTTTAACTTTCAGCCATGCAAGTTGTAAGTTTCCATGGAAAAATACCAACTGAGAATTCTTTTACCTTAAAATTTGGCATTTAATGGGCGTATGTTTACACAAAGAGCAGCAGAGTCCGTTTGGAAGGGCTAAGAGTCTGTCAGTTTGTGAAGATGCCCCCCAACTTTTATGGCACGGAACCTCATGTTTCATTACATTGTTCACTATACGTCACCACTGATCCATATTCTGGACCAAACCGGACATTATATTCCTATCTGCGGACAGCTCTTCAAAGTGGCATTTTCTTTTCAGCTTCGTCTACTAAAACTTCATGCATTAAATTTCCCTCTCCCTTCCTTCAACGTTGCAGTTCTCATTAACTTCAGCCTCTTCGGTCTGGTCGCCTTATTAATATTTGGTGGATAGAACGAATAACGAAGTTCCTCATTAAGTAAGTATAAATCATTGCTTTCGAGTATATAAGTTTAAGAGATTGATCAGTGCGAGGTGTGAGATTCTGGCAGCGGCTTTGCTGGACTTTCAGGTCGTCTGGGAAATGACCCTCTGTCGTTGCTTTCGAAACATCGGAAACTGTTGGTCCAAGGACGCAGTGTTACATATTATAAAACATGAGTCGTTTATGACAAGTTTTGAGATTTACTGACCATGCATCTCAGTATAATCTTAGCAATTGACCGACTTAAAGCACAAATTCTTGTTTTATAATAAGTTTACTAAATTCCTCTAAATGTTTCGAGCACAAAAGTGCTCGAAACATGTAGAGGAATATAACAAACTTATTATACAACAAGAATTTGCGCATTAAGTTGTTCATTTGCTAAGTCTATGCCAATGTAGTCACAAGGCCTGAGTTCGTTCTTGGACCAACTCTAGTGATAACAGTAAGTTGTGTTTCGTGTTAACATGCCTGAAATATGAACAGTGGTATTCACCGGACATCGAGTGTGGCCATTTATATGTATGCGGTGTCGTACGTTGGGCTGCAGCCTGTAGATGATAGACTTTCAGCAGAAAGATGCAGCGGAAACTACATAACTTGTAGTTTAAACAAAACACTGACTGCTGATTATATTATTTTGTAGACATATTGTAAAATAAAATTAAACAGTAAAACTTTTTCGCTGAAAGACACGAACAGAACATTTATTATGCAGTAAAAGCACAGTTAAATTGAAGAGCATAGGAGAGCTTGAACGTTTTCACATATCCTGATTGCATTTCATTTCGATGGTTAGAATCTTTCTAACCCCCAAAATGAAAAAGCTATCCAGAAGCAGAAGGCTCTGTGTTTATGTACGGTTTAAGCCCACTTTATATTAGTTCAGGTTTTGTGGGAGAATTTGACGTTTAGGTGACCGTGCATCGTGATAAATTCTTATGATAAAACCAACTAGATGCATTAATTTCTCAAATTTATTTTTGGAATAAAAATCTACAAGTTTCGGACAGTTCCTCTGTCCATCATCAGAAGTTTCTCACCGTACACACAGCAATGGTGTACGTCATACAGGTTTGATGTATGACGTATACCATGCTGTATGCAAAACTGTATGACAGCTTGCGAGCGAGCTGTCATACAGGTAAGCTGGTTAAGGGCAAGTCCATGTCCCGCTCCAGTAAGGCTGGATTGCAGTTTCCAGTAGGTCGTATTCATCGACTTCTTCAGAAAGGCAATTACGCCGAAGAATCAACTATTAGACTTTTTGCTGATGACTGCGTGATTTACAGAAAAATGATAAATAATGAAGACATGGAGAAATTGCAGAAAGACCTGGACAGGCTGGGGGAGTGGGCGGTTGAAAATACGATGAAAATAAATCCAAGTAAAGTAAGGCAATTCGCTTCACGAGAGCTAGGGTAAAGGATCCACTAAATTATTCGTTAATGGACACATTAATACCGGTAGCGAGCAGTTGTAAATATTTAGGAATAATCTTACGCAGCGAATTAAGCTGGGCGGATCAAGTCAACTACAAGGTGAAAAAGGCCTGGAAAGCACTGCATTTCACAATGCGAATATTAAAAAGGGGTAATAGTAATACCAAAAGCTTAGCCTACATGTCACTTGTACGTCCGATTCTTGAATATGGGGCCGCGTGCTGGGATCCGTACAGGAAGGGACAAATGAGTGTGATAGACAGGGTGCAAACAAAGCGGATAAATTTGCACACCATACGAGCAGTTCGAACTGGGACACTTTGGCGTCGCGTAGAAAGTTATCACGCATATGTGTCCTCTTCAAAGCATACTCTGGAGAACGGGCGTGGAAGGCTATAAGTGACAGACTACAAAGGTCACACTATCTAAGCGGAATAGATCATGAACGGAAAATTAGGAGTAGGAGGCAAAGGACGGATGTAGGGAAATATTCTTTTGTGGATAGGACCTTCCAACACTGGAACCAATTACTGGCAGAAGTGTTAATAAATCTCCCCTGCAAACCAATCACTTTTAAAAAGAGGGTAAAGAAAGTGATAATCGAGGTGAGTTAAAGGAAGATAAAGTGTGTTGGAAATCATCTAAAAGTGTAGAGAAGCGAAGTAAAATGAAGTGAAAATTTTCCAGAAGTGCAGTGAAGTGAAGTGAAGTGAAGTGAAGTGAAGTGAAGTGAAGTGGAGTGCAGTGTAGGGAAGGGGGGAAAGACGAGACTTTATGGGAAAAGTTTATATGAGTAGTAAAGTGATGAGAAGTGAAGGGCTGGGGTGAAAGCGCGAGTAAAGTATGTGTGGGAAAAAATACTAGAAACTGTATACAGTACTTTCTTACCTTGGTGTTGTTTACCTTTTCAATTTGTTGTATTTTAAGATGTCTAGTGTGTATTGTTGTTAGTTGTCTTGTGTGTATTGTTGTTAGTTGTCTTGTGTGTATTGTTGTCATCTTATGTGTGTTTGTTGTACTATGTGTGTGTGTATTGCTGTTTTTACTTTAGATGCCGGACTGCTGGCTAGAAGTCAGTATTCGGATGGTCCTGCGACCGGCCACCTCAACACAGGTTTTTCTTGGTTTCCCTGTGCCTTAAAGCAAATGCTGAGATGTTTCCCAAGATTCCAAGTTGCCGCTACATGCTTCTCATGTAGCCCCCGACTTAAATTTATTAGCAACCAATTTCATATTTGTATACGTGTAAAATAACCACCGCCACCGGGTGACAACCCAACTGCAGTTAATAAATATTATGATACAGTTTCGCTGACAGCTTGCGAGCAAGCTGTGAGCAAACCTGTATGACATATACCATTGCTGTGTGTACAGTGAAAAACTCCTGATAATGGACAGAGTAACTCTCCGAAACATGTAGAGTTTTATTCCAAAAATAAATTAGAGAAATTAGTGCATCTAGTTGGTTTTATTATAAGAATTTATAAGAATTCAGTTGGGGAGTTATGTGATCCATATAGTTACAGTTATTTTAGCACAGTACTTTAATGAATTCATTGACTTTTCTAAGTCTGTCTGATAGTTCTTTTGTTTTTCATATAAGGATGTAATTACAGCTTTTGAACGAGAAATCTACACGAAATTAAAAGTGCTTCATCTCCCTAACAGAACAAGATTTTGCTGAACTGGTATTGTGATGTGCATTTTCAGAGCCGCAGCAGTTTGCAAATTAATTTCTGCTCACTTGTGAGACTAACTAGATTTAGAGTACCTTTTGAATGCGACCCAAATATCATGAACTACAGGGCTCTTTGCATTTATTTCCCTGTTTTTTTTCTAACTTCTTCAGTCCAGTGTTCTTGGTTTTATTCGTGGTATAGGACGATAACCGAATTAAAACGCGGACATTGTAGTGAATATCACTATGTTATAGAGTTAAAATCAGTCTCATATCATGTCCCTGTAAACACATGTCTTTGTGGTAGACATTTATAAATGACCCTGTAGAGTTTATATATTTTTTTCTGAGACTGGATTACCTTAAATTTCCACGAGAACTTGACTCTGCTAAAGCTGCAAAAGTGTAGCACATTTCAGCCCTTCGAGTTCTGAAGTTTTGAAAAGTTCAGATGGCACAAATGGGATATTGCGAGCGGCTAGATCTGCTGACCTATGTGAAACAGAGGACGAGTTCGAATATCCAGCGATTATCTACAGCTGTCCTCCCAGCGGTCTTCTTAACTCGAAGCCATATTCCTCTGGAATACTGGAAATGCGGACAATTTATTTTGCGACATTTTATTAGATATGAGCACAAAATGCGGGATGTCGGTCTTGGCAGTGGCCAAACACGCTGCACGAGAATTGTGGGGGAAAAATATTTTCACTATAGTTAAACGATACTAATTTTAGAGTGGGAAAATAAAATGACCCCATTTTGAGAATGTAATTAATCTGGAAAACTGAATTTTTGTCAGGACCACCTGAAACTACGAAATAATAGTAGGTGTAAGTATCAGGCCTGTCATAGAGACAAGAAGTAGTGCAATGCTTTTCTACCTTCCTCTTTTGATATTTGTGATTTAATGCTAATCCTTCGGTGACTCAGTTGAGGTTAACTTTAACACTGAATGCAAATAAATTAGGGCTTCTAAAAATTTTACCTTTTTTTTCGGTTTCCATACTGCAAATTGTATTACGGAATATGCATCTTCTTTTCAGTCGGATGTGATTATTTTTACTTAATTTGCTATTAAACGCACGCACCGGTCACGTGATTGCCACTGGACTTAAGCGTGTAACATTTTTAGCGATCGTGGAGTCTTAATTCGAACTGTTTTATCTTTCCCGTATGTGAGATGTGAAATTCTGACAGCGGTGACTATGAGGAATACTGTCTCCCGGAATGTTAAAATATGTAGTCTCGTTTTAATTTCCAAACTTTTGTGACGGTGTCACATCCCAGAAGACGGGTTTCTTGTCATTATTAATGCTAGTTGTAGAAGCGGGGTGATAACTGAATCTTGAGCAGTGTTTAATGGAGCAGATGTATTAGAGTACGACAATAGATCAGTACGTCGCAATATCGGAAGGCTAATTTGCACGGAACCGGAATTCTTGGAGAAAATCTGGCCCGGTACCCATTTTTTCACAATAAATCCCTTATTGACTGCTCTAGGATTGAACCCGGGTGTGCACTCTCAGCATCTGTTTTGTGTATTTTTTATTTGTTTGGCGCATCAGTCCCCATTGTGCCAGGGCCTCCTCATTCACGAAGTTTTTAGATCAGACACACGATGCACCACAGTCTGTAGGACTCCTCTGGACGAGTGATTAGCTCGTCGCAGCGACCTCTGCCTGACAACACACAACACTCACAATAGACATGCATGCCCCCGGTGCGATTCGAACCCACAATCTCAGCAGGCGAACGGCCTCACACTCTTCACCTTAGACCACGCGGCCATTGGGACCGGCTTTTTTTGTGTATGTGCAGGTATTTAATATTTAATTTCGAATGTTCAAAAACGTGTCTTTGATATTAGTTCCTTTAAGTATATCAGCGTTTGCAGAGCAAATAAAGATGCTTATGTGTGTTATAAATGAATGATTTAAAAGTGTCATTCATCTTTATATAGTTCGTTCAACTCACACGGTTGACTCCAGACTAGTTTATGCTACTATCTTGTCAGAGGTGTGCCATTTTGTTATTATTTACTCATGTTGGTACCACTGGTAGTCGATCATGATTGATCATCCGTGATAAGATGGCAACCGATAAGTCGGCGGTTTGTGTGGGACTTGTCTTTAATTCACATAGTGTCATCCCGTCGCCGGTGTTAGTGGCCGAGAATGTTGTGTTACAGTAAAATGTTGTGTTATAAAACGTGAACCATGAAGACGCCGTCTTGTATCGTCACGCTGCTATTCCAAGGTACCAGTCTGTGTGGCGGTAGACGGTAGTCGTCATATACAGTGGAGCATAGAGTTTGCAGGTTTTGTAACTAGAACATGTTTTCGGAATGTTTATTTACGTGTTTTAATAAAGAATTCTTAGCAACTAGCGTCGTGTAGACCCACACACATGTAATTATATTGGATTTTTATATGGCTTTCTCCCACGTTTGTACTCTGAAACTGTTGAGGTATCAACCTTCTTAGTTTATAATAAAACGTAGCAACCGAATGCACTCTCGTGGTGCATCCACGTAAGAACTGCCAAGCCAGCATATTCCAAGGTCAGTCTCCAGAATGAAGGGCTGTCCAAAACTATAGGGAACGGAGGGTCTCGATACTGCTTCACAGTCCGTTACCTAAAAGCTTACCTTATCCAAGGACTAGATCATAGTGATCTCGTAAAATTTTGTGGTTAACAGTAAACCCTGGTGTTAATATTACCGTTACAGAGAAGAAAAAGTTTGAGGCACGCTATTAGGGCATCTGTACAAGTTATCATCACTGGAAATTACTACTGTCAGGCCACGGCTGCCATTCATCCAGTGATTACTAGAACGAGATTCGTTATAATTGTACCTGTAGACTTGCATTTGTAGACTGTATATTGAATTGTGCTGTACAAAGGGCACAGGTGTGGCAGTGCTTGTCGGATACCACACTGTTGTTTTATCAGCCACGGGATCAAGTTTGAGAATCATACGGGCTGGACATTCGAGGAATGCTGCTTCGATTCCTGGCAGAAATAAAAGTTTGCCTCTTTTTTGCTAAAGCGTACGAACCTAATCTGGGCCCCACACAGTCTGCTATTTAGTGGGTACCTGGGGCTTGTTTCCCAGGTGTAAAACGACCAGGGTGTGACTGATCACTGACTACTATCTAGTGCCGTGATTAGGAATGAGTGGTGCTGTAACTCCACTGCCCCATTTGCCTTCATGGCGTGCAGGACATTTTTACCTTGACTGCATCACTGCGATGTTCTACAGTCCTTCATAAGTTGCCGCGTACATTCATGGTTTGATAGTGAGTGTTAACTGTCATTAATACCGTATACTGTTTTTCTCAACTGGTGGGAATTGACGGTCGGCAGGGTGGGAAGTGAGATGTCAGAAATAAGATCTACTACTACTGATCAGCATAATACTAAAATGTACATAATTTTGGAAGTGCACGTCTGCCGAGAAATACACTTTGTTTTTAGTGTGATGTGATGCATAGGACGCAAAAGAGTGCGTAAGAGGCTAGGCATCTCGGCTGTACTACAAGAGAGCACTCCGTGTAGTCCTGTGTGCTTTCGCGTCAGAAAAGTGAAGGTAAACTCAGCGCATTTGCTTTGGTGCGAAGTTTCTTCTACATTAATCTGTGTAACAGCATCGCTGGATCTGATGTATGTTTCTGTGTCTGTCTTAATGATTACCTGCTTTACCTTATTATGCGTGTACACTAACTCCATGGGGTGTAGCCGTCCTTGACAACCAAATAGTTACCCAGCAGGCAAAGAAACTGCCCTCCTTTTATGGCACTTGTAGGTTCGTTATGGTATTCACAAGTGTCTGCCGCTAACCACTTGAATCAAGTCCATTCCTCTCTCCTATACTTTTAAGATCTGTTGTAATATTTTATTCCAATTTACGCCTGTGTGCTTTAATTTTTTTGACTAGAATTCTGCATACATTTCTCATCCCGCTGTAACATGTTGCATATCCCTACGATATTACCATCGTTAGGTGAAGAAATACATTTTTTGAAACTTTTCGTCATGTTTTCTCTTCGTGCCTCGTAGTAGTTGCTGTTATGTTTGTAGTGTAAGACAGAATATTTATCTAATTTTTGAAACCCGTACTATGTCGAGAAGGGTTTTGAAAGACCAAGTGCTTCCACATGTGTTGCCATTACCATTAATTCTTATTTCTGTATTTATTCATCGTAGTCCTACGTAGAGGTCACACAAAGGTCACTCTGACAAAATAGTAATTTAAATATTTAGATGTAATAAAACATTAATAGTGTACACGTTGAAACATGTTGTGATAAATGTAGGTGCTTGTGACAACTATTTTTAATCATCAGTATCTTTGAGGTGTATTTTGGAAGGATCAGTGTAAGGAATATATTTAATTTCTACAGTGATGTTCTGTGTCCACATTTACAATCATAGATTTCGTTCAAGTGTATGTTAATTAACGTTATTGTTGTAGTATTACTTATTTTTTGTATAGCATTTTTTACCTCGCGTTACTCTTCATGAAATCCTGATATCAGTGACATCTGGCTGGGTTCTTGAAAGCAGAAGCAGAGATGCGAATGCTTGGAGCAGGGCTCTAGTCATTACAGTTATTTCCATATGCATGAGGACCGTGTCTGTTCTCAAGTTGCTCAGGCCTCAACAGGGCTTTGTAAGGAGACTTGTTTGTAATGGCAGAACATGTGAAAGCCACACTCTGAATGCTGCATCGTTCTTTAAAATATTGCTATTTGTTTTATTTTAAAACCAAAAACGTCGCACTCAGGAAATTGCTATTACAACAGTGTGCGGGGAAATGTTTGTGCTACTGGCTGGTCTATAAATTGAATGCAGACGTCAAATGTTTTGGCAAAATGTATCGTGATTTCCGTCAACCTTGCCGAGGAGAACGGTACAAAGACGTTAGTTAGGATACCAAACTGGTAGGTGCTCATTTTTTTTCCCAGTGAAAGTTTAAGAACGTGAATTTGTCCCGAAAAAATCCCGTGCTCGGTTGACCATTTAGAATGCTCTGCATTGTATTCAACCACGGAAATGGATCTTTTGTCATTTTTCAATGACACTTCTTCAGTCACTGATACTGCTTGTTTTCGTATTGCAATGATGGTACTTGACATCGAGGTCTATCTTTTTTTTGTTAAACATTTCTGTTATAAGGTAAGTACAAAGAAATGAGTCCAGGGGGATAGGTCATCAGATGGTCAAGAAATGTCGCGCTCCGCGTGGAACCATGAGGTGATGTTACGCATTCATAAGTACCAAAAACTGGACCCTGTTCATATCCAGACAAATCCCATTGTTCTGTTAGACGCATTTTAATATTATCCTATCTATGCCTAGTCCCGCAAGTGATTGTCAGCCTTTCAGATTTTCCATCTAGGGTGTGTTTCCATTTCACATGTCCCACACGAGTGCGAACGTGACATCAGTGACATAATGTCTCATCCAGTTACAACTGAGCTACAATTTGCAAAAAAATTATGTTTATAGTTACGAATAAATTCACTCTTTAATAAGTCGCTCAGTCAATTTATGCTAAACGCGTTTCTAGAGGATTGATTATGATCAAGCGATAATGTTAATTATATTGCAAGGCGGTGTATTTACGATATAGGTGCATTTCCGATGGGGACCGCGGTGGCACAGTGGTTAAGGTACTGAACTACAAATGGGAAGGTCGCTGATTCGATCCCCATTGAAATTTTTCATTGATATAAAATCCTTCCGATCGCACTATGGCCCTGGGGTCGAATCAGCCTCTAACAGAAATGAGTAACAAGAGCATTTCCTGGGGGTAAAAGCGGCCGGTGCGTAAGGCTGAAAACTGTGCCGTTGTCATGAAATCTGGGAACCTTAACTTCCTGGAACCGTCTGGGCTACTCCAGGCCTGTAACGGGACTGCTTTACTACATTTCCGATCATTCTAAGGTTTGACGAATGTTTTTCGCTTCGTGGTGTTGGTAGAACTTACCGCACTGTGTTGATGCGATGCGGAAGGCTTGTTGAATTATCTTCGTTATTTTCATCTAAATTTTTCTTGTGGAAAGGTGAATATTTCTGTTTAGCTGTTTGTCCTGTCATGGAACTGTGCAGTTTTTATTTCCTGACTGAAAGTATTAGTGTCATGTTAGAGTCAAAAGTTTTGCCCTCGATTTCCGACATCCACAACATGTTTGGTGTGTGTGACAGTTACTTCCATCTCTTCACACAGTTTGGTATTAATTGGTTCCATCTGCTACTCTGCCTCGCGTAAAGTTTCGATCAGGTGCAAAACTAACAGCTCGGTTGGAATAGCGTAATCAATCTAGGGACTAGGTTAAAGACTGGAGGATCCGGGTTTAAAGTTTCAAATTATCTTTCTGCAGAACGTCCAGAAGTGCTGTGAGGCCCAACCAGCTCTGTATTCAATGGACATTGGACTTCTTTTCCGAGTTTAAAGCGACCGGGTCGTGAAGATTACCACTCATCTTCTACAGCTGAGTTTAATATGAGTGGAGCTGTACTGTAATGTGCCTGTATGCTTTCCTGGTGTGGACAGGGACAAATTTTCATCCTTTATACAGTTTCAGTCTGAAGAAAAATGTTGTACAGAATACATATAAGGTAAAGTGATCCCTTTACAGGCCCGGTGTGGCCCAGAGGGTGGGTAGAGTTATAGCTCTACTCTCCCATGACCGCGGCACTAGAAGGGGGTGAGTGGTCAGCAGCACGCCCCGGCCGCACTTTACCCCCGGGAAAGATCCGGTAC
>Ga0131853_10021580_pt1 | contig 11679 bp, 5 predicted proteins | sample TergutLab28metaG_FD_92764 | JGI IMG/M metagenome (GOLD analysis project Ga0131853, IMG submission 92764) | Labiotermes labralis P1 segment gut microbial communities from Petit-Saut dam, French Guiana - Lab288 P1 (version 2) (version 2) | ecosystem: Host-associated > Arthropoda: Insects >...
GAAGCTGAAGGTGTTTGAAAACATGGTGTTGAGGAGAATATTTGGACCTAGGAGGGACGAGGTAACGGGGGAATGGAGGAGACTGCATAACGATGAGCTAAATGATTTGTACTCCACACCCAATATTGTGCGGGTGATAAAATCGAGAAGAATGAGATGGGCTGGGCATGTTGCGCGTATGGGTGAGGAGAGGGGGGTGTATAAGGTCTTGCTGGGGAAACCGGAGGGAAGGAGACCACTGGGGAGACCTAGGCGTAGATGGATGGGTAATATTAGGATGGATCTCCAGGAGGTGGGATGTGGGTATTTGGACTGGATTGGGCTGGCCCAGATAGAGACAGGTGGCGGACGCTTGTGAGTGCGGTAATGAACCTTCGGGTTCCGTGAAATGCGGGGAATTTCTTGACTAGCCAGTTACCTTCTGAAGAAGGACTCTGCACCATGGAGTGAGTACGTAAGTAAGTAATAAGAGTGAAAGCCAATCCCAGTGGCCGCGCCGTCTAAGGAATGGGTCTGCGGCCGCTCGGTTGCTGGGATTGCGGGTTCGAATGCCGCCGGGGTCATGGATGTCAGTTGTGTGTTGTGTTTTCAAGTAGAAGTCTCTGCGGCGGGCTGATCACTCGTCCAGAGCAGTCCTACCGAGTTTGGTGTGTCTGAGTGTGATCGTGAAGCCTAGGCAATGAGGAGGCCCTGGCCGACTAGGGGCTGTCATGCCAGAAAACAAAAAAAAAAACACCACTAGGGAAAGGATAAGTTTATGAATACAGTTTCCCAGGATTTCACGTTACGTAGTCTGGTAGATGACGTTCTCATGGTAGTAAGTGTGTAGAATACTATCATCTGAGCTCTGACGCCGTGTAGGCTGAAAAAATGAGAATCTGCCAGACCGTTCTTCGTAATCACTTCAAAACTTAAGATCAAAAGGGGGTTTTTAAATTTGGGTTTAATTACAGTATTTGGTGTTTTCAACGAGGCTGGCACGCTATAACCATAAACATCCAGAAGCCATTATCTCCTCCTCACCCCCCCCCCCACATAGGTGTTGGCACTCGATATGCGATTCTCTAACAAAGGAGGCATTCCGAGGCGAAACAACCTCACAGCGCTGACCTTCCAACAGCACCAAGAAGCAGACTCACCACGACTGCATCAGCCGCCAGTGATGGCTCTTTCCTCCATTTCATGGGATGAGATAGCACAGAAATCGGGCAGACAATGGAACAAAAAATTGTACAGTTCCTTACCCTTTATTACACTACAGGTACAAGAAAGTACAATCAGTCTGAAAAACATCAGTCACAGCTCATGCACATAACCTATGAATAATGTACGTTACCATGCTCATAAACGATCTTCCGCAAACGTAGCACACCCTATTTGCCCAGAATAAATCTGTGACGTCACTTCAAATTTGCCATATGTAAACTATCTGTTCAAAAGTTCATCATGACAAACCAGTAGGCCTCGAGTTTGTCAAGAATATTCCTCGCCATTTATGAAACCAGTAGGCTCATTACCGTATTCACAAAAGCCCCGCCAAAGTTCCGTATCTTGAGCCAAACCCTGTCCACAACCTGACACTACTTACAATTAATTTTCACACCATCATCCCAACTACGCCTATAGCTACTATCTGGAAACTATTGTTAGTCACTTCCCGTAGGCTCGATTACGCTCTAAATAGCCTCAATTCCCTTGTATATACAGGCGTGTCCAAATATTCCCGAACTCGTTCCTGGGGGCAAGAGCACCTTTCTGCAACTATGGGGCTGTAGTTTTGCTGCCTTCTGAATCAGTCGGTAGTCATAACCCTATGCGTTGCTTCTCAACGTAAGGTTATTGTCGGTCGCGCAGAAGGCGATCCACGATTTTGTAATGCTCGATGTCAAGGAACTAAGCATTTGCACTGGGTTTTGCTTAAAACTCCGAAAATCTGCACTGGAAACTCATGAGACAAAACGTGGGTTTCCTGTTGGACCCCAAACCAACGGTCTCCTCAGTGGAAAAACCCGTCCTCTCCTTGTCTTAAGCGAAGTCAGATCGAATGTCATGACTATGTTGATCTCCTTTGGCTGTGAAGGCAATGTTGATTAGGAACTTATTCGTCAGGCCAAATATTTAACAAGCATTACTGCCGGCAGGTTTCGCAAGGCCTGGGGTCCTTGTGACCACAGTATGGCGCGTCCTCAGGTTGCGGATGGAGGAGACGGCCTCGACCATGAGGGGTAGCTGCGAATATATTGAAAAAGCAGTCGCGGACAGTCGATAAGGAGTGGTCCTCCAGCTCGGGAGTTGGGCAAGATGCTACCAACTCGTCAAGGTGAAAACTCAACGATGTTACTAAATATATGACACAGCCTCGAACTTGGACTGGCCCTTTGGTATGGGAAGGCGTGGACTGGGCTGCTCTGGCTCGTGACGGGAACAAATGGCGGGCGCTTGTGAATGCGATAACGAACCTTAGCGTTTCATAGAATACCGAAGTTTCTTAACTAGATGTGGACCCGTCAGCGTTTCAGGAAGGACTCTGCTCCATGGAGTTAGTTCTGGGCCAGCAAGTCCGCTCGATACCTTCGAAATGATACACGAACCAAGACTGGTTATTTCACCATGGCAATGCGCCGCTGCGTACTGTTTTGTCAGTATGACAATATATATCCGCCGAAAACAGGACTGTGGTCTCCCAGCCCTGTTAATCGCCTGATTTAACCCTTTGTCATATATTCGTGTTTCTGGGAATGAAATCGTAACTATGGGGGCTTCTTTCCAGAATGCCCCTCAAGTTCAAGAACAATCACTGACCGTCCAAAACGCATTCCAAAACGTCAGTTCCAGCGGCAGAAACACTGGGGTACGAGAAAGAAGGCTGCTGCATTACAGGTCCCTGAATCGGGAGATGATGGATGGCAATAACTGGCAGCAGACACAGATTAGGTGTACCTCCCTCACTAACAGACACTGGAACAGGCTACATACTTCTATTGAATTTTTTACTAGTCCATTTCTTCGGTTGTTTAATAAGACTGCTTCGTCTGCTAAGTTTATATATATATATAGTCGAATGATATATGAAGGTAACGTAAGTACGCCACTATCCCGCAACTCCACTGGAATGACTAAGTAAAACCAGAGAAACGTCAGCCCAGATTGCTGTTGGTTCGGCCGAGATTCAAACACGGAACACGACTCTAGAACGTTAACACCTCACCAGCCTGCTCGGCGTGTACTACAGCCATGCGCAAAACACAAAAACGACGCCATAATCTCATTACAGTTATTGCCTATACCGGCTGCGGAAAAGAGGGTTACAGACTTTGAAGGATGGTGTGAATGTGTTCACGGTACGGGAACACATTCACACCAACTGGCTTCTCCAATTACTATGCACAAATGCATCTAATATAAATCACACATTGACGAATTTACGAACGTTCTGCTATGTACTGGAGACGATAAAAAGGCTAAATGATTGGTTTATGGGACTGTGCACTGCCTGATGATGATGGGCCAGTGAGGCCAGAAACATGTAGGAGTTGAAGTATTATAACATTAGTGTGATTCTGACGAATTGTTTGCATCTGTTGGTTTACACCGTGGTCATTGAATTGTATCGCACGGAAAATTAGGTTAGATTAAATGCTATGCCTACATCTCCCAGTCACAGAATCACGACCATATTTGGTAAAGTCCTTCCACAAACTACACAACTCCGTGTTACAAGCAAAGCATGTGTAGTGAAACATCGCACAATACTACACATTTTCCGCCCAGTTGATCAGCGTTACCCGCTTAAAATAATGACAGAAGAGCGCGACAAGGGGTCTGACCCACACAAGGAAACATTCCGTCTATGTATGTACCTGCAGGCCGCGTTCGGAGATAAGCCACCAGATACGGAGGCTCCACAACTGAGAGTTAAGCGCTGCAGTAAACAAGCCGGTGCATTCTTCTTACTACTTGAGGCACATCGAGCATCCTAAACCATTCACGCGTAAGAACTCAAATGGAATACCTCGTTTATTTCGGGATGTACACAACTACAGCCCAAACCAGGCAACCCACAAGCCGGCAAATTAAAAAAAAAAAACGCCCCAGCCTTCTTTCCAAGTGACAAATTACGCACATATTTGATTGTGCAGTATTTAACTGTGTTTCGATCAGTTTCGGAAGGCTGGAAAAATATGACTATAAATTATTAAAGGGTAAATATGTGGAAGGAATTATAAAACACATACAAAACATGTATAAAATATATTATATATATTTCATTTTAATACGTAAATCAATCCCATTACAGGCCCGACGTGCCCAGAGGGTTCCAGAAAGTTAAGGTTCCCAGATTAAGTGATGGTGGTAAGGTTGTCAGCCTTACGCACCGGCTACTTTTTACCCCCAGGAAATACTCCTGGTACTCATTTCTGTTAGAGGCTGAGTCGACTCCAGGACCATAGTGCGATCAGAGGGATTATGTCAATGAAAAATTCCAATGATACCATCTGGAATCGAACCAGCGACCTTCCGATTTGTAGCACAGCGCCTTAACCAATGTGCTACCGCGGTCCCCATTTTATATTAATACATTATATATTTTATAATTTTTATATTGCTAAATATCTTAATATTTGGCATTGTACTTCGCAGATTGTGGGCCGGGTAGCTCAGTCGGTATAGCGACTGACTACGGGCTGGATGGTCCAGGATCGAATCCTGGTGGGGATGAGATTTTCCGCCCGTCCAGACCGGTCCTGGAGCCCACCCAACCTCCTGTAAAATGGGTACTGGGTCTTTCCCGGGGGTAAAGTGCGGCCGGGGCGTGCTGCTGACCACTCACCCCCTTCTAGTGCCGCGGTCATGGAAGAGTAAAGCTATACCTGTACCCACCCTCTGGGCCACACCGGGCCTGTAACGGGATCACTTTACCTTTACTTCGCAGATTGAAGTATAGGTGCTTGCACTGCTTTGTATTTGAGACTCCCTGAGGATGGCGTCTCGTCGCCAAAGCATGTAGCAGCTATTTACAACGTATGTACAGTTTCTAATCATATTTTGTGTATTTGTGGGCGTATGCGGCTGACGGTAAAGTGTCTTCGAGTTCCAAAAAATATGCTCAATTCTTTGAGAAGAAACAGAGGACCTACCAGCTGCGCAGGACTCTGCACTGTGGAGTTTGTTTCCTAAAGAGATGACGACCATCAGACAACCGATGTGTAATTGCAGATTTCGGAATTTGGCCATATCACGCTTTTAGGCTGTTAAAATGTTGCTGCGTACACTGCAGCGACCGTGTTCGACGTGAATGGAGCGGAATCAGAAAACAGTCCACAACATAAATTATAGGCCTTTAAATGAATGTGCTGGATGGCACGAGATCGAATCCCGTTGGGATGAGATTTTTCGCCCGTCCAGACCGGTCCTGGGGCCCAGCCAGCCTCCTGTAAAATGGGTACCGGGTCTTTCCCGGGGGTAAAGTGCGGCCGGGGCGTGCTGCTGACCACTCGTCCCCTTCTAGTGCCACGGTCATGGAAGAGTACAGCTATACCTATATCCACCCTCTGGGGCACACCGGGCCTGTAACGGGATCACTTTACCTTTTAAATGAAAGTGGGGATAAGGATGGAATGCAGCGTGGAGCTGTGCACTTTCTCACTTCAAATGCGATGTGTATACACAAATACTGGGCCGAAATCAGCGCGAAAATCTAAGAGCAACTAGACTCAAGAGACCACAACACGTCACGGATGAAATGTATCACAAGGATGGTAGTTGAAGAGCCCATCAGCTCATCGGTGCCCTAAGTATCTCGCACTATAATCTTTCTGAGTCAGACAGGTCGCCTCGCCCAGGTCAAAGAATATACTCACAATACGGAAAGCTGAATGCAGTACAATCCAAACGCTGAATGCAGTACAATCCCTACTTAAGTCCCACCTGTAGCAACCTCATCAAAGATTGCATAAATACAGGCTACGCTATGGGCTGGACGATCCAGGGTTCGGATCCCGTCAGAGGCACGAGATGATACGTTTCTCTTCTCCAAAACGCCCAGACTGGCTCTCAGGACCACCCAGCCTGCTATTAAATGAGTATGGGGGCTCTCTCCCTGGTGGTAGAGCAGCCGAAGCATGAGGCTGACCACTCACCTCAATCTAGTGCCGTGGTTAAGACTGTGTGTATCTGTAGTCCCCAGCAGCGCGCGCATAGGGGCAATTTACTTCCTTAGGCGGGTTCGCAAAGTGGTGAAAAAGGCACGTCAGCTTCCCACCTAACTGTCCGCCTGTCCGCGCGTATCGACTCGCCCGCCACTGGACGGATTTGCGTGAAATTTGACATCCGAGACTTCTATTAAAATCCACAAAGAAAATACAAACGTTGTTAAAACTGGACAAAAATACCGGACACTTTGCACGAAGACCTAACGACAATGTCACTGACACTGACACGTGTACGTCAGCAGCAACCATTGTAGCATTCCGATCAATACTGTATATTGTTGACCATGACAAACGTAACTCAACAATACAAATGGAACTTAATGTTGCGTTCCCACAGCAACAATAGTTATGCGAAAACGCCACAATGTTATGTCATAAGTCTATAGCCTATCGTGTTATTTTACCAATACATTGCCTATGAAACACAATTTCATTGTTGCTGTGGACTCTGGGAAAATGGGAAGGCAAACTTAGAATATATCACTGGGAGATCCAAGCAGATATTTGAGGGACATGTGAAATTTGATCGAACTGGTCCATGTAATATTCATTGACGGGCTACTGTGATTACAGCGATCAATATTAAACGTCCGTAACAATAAATGTGTCTACCAGGTGAATAAATAAACCGCTCAAGCAACTGCTTGACCCTTGAAGATGGGTCCGATAGGTTGTCCCGAAACGTCCGTAACTAACTACCAATCTACGCTGCGTAATATAACAGAAGAGCAACTGTCTCATTTACACCGCAGCCAGCGGAAGCCTCAGATCACGCATATGCATACTTGTCTACGTGTTCATTCGATCATCCAGATTTTGAACCCAAAATTACGGTACACAAGTACCAGAAATTGTTCTTCGATTATTTCTTACGTAATTAACAAGCGCCTGTTGATGAGTGCTAAAAGTACTTAGTCTTGCATGTAGCCAGGTTTTGTTGGGCCTGAAGCTTATAAAATTTTGGGGGTTCTCTTTTACAAAAGGCATACAAAATTAGGATCGCAAGTGAATATTTGTACAGATCCCCTTCCGGAGTTTTGGAAGGGGCCCGTGCCAATGAGGGGCCCTGAAGCTTAAGTTTCATTAGCTACACGGTAAATACCCCCCCCCCCCCGCATGTAGATGACTGTGAAGGCTGAGCGGGGCATTGTGGTCCTACGACATGTCAAATTCCCACGCAGTACAGTCTTTGAAATGTCTTTCACCTGGACAAAAAAAATTTCCATCTTCTATGGAATCCGTCTATTATTATGTCCACAAAACCCTAACACCAGACACCACACCGTGTCAGCTTACCAATCACACAAAGTTTTTAAACATTTTAACACTATGTATTATCTTCCTATTAATGCCTTGGTTTCCCATGTGGCTTTCCCTTTACGTTTTTTGGAATAAATACATGTATTTCACCATTCCTCCGATTGTTGTAAGCCCAGCCTATCCCACTCCCTTGTGTGTCCTCAACACTTGGCGAGCAGTACACTTTGCAAGGTACCTCCAGTCGCCACAACGAAATAACTGGCTATAAAAGAACAAACGCAATGGAAAGAAAGTTTTAAAACACGTCGTCCATTGTCTCAAGTTTTATTTCTTTAGTTTTTGAAGAAAAATCTACTCTCTCTTCTTGCTCGGTTTTGGCCCAATATTATCGTGTCGATAAGCCTTGAAGCAAAAGCGTGACATGTAAAACAAGGGACGGTGTACATAATCACACCTTCCTTGCACCTCCTCCATCTTGCTTGATCCCAGTGGTAATTCTGGTACTGGCAGCCATTGGAGGAGATTTTTTTTAAAGTCAGGTCGTTGCATTTTTATTATAGCGGCTCCGACTAAACAGTGAAGATTTCCAGCTGTCAGCTCCCTGCTTGTCTTACTGTGCTGAGAAACACAAGAGAAAACTCGCAGTAACACCTTACGTCTTCTGCAGATGATTAAAGCGCTATATCTCATCTAGGTACCCACTTCTCGTCAGATGTTATCGATAAATCGATACACCAGCGATACCCATACAGCAGGATGCTGGCAGGGCCGCGAAATCGATATGTACGCAGTGGAGAAAGGGATCGAAATCATGTTATTCTGGGCCTATATCATGGGTGCCCAACATTTTTATGGCAAAGGGCCACACCCGTTATTGCGGGTTGATTCACGGGCCGCACGTGGAAAAATAACAGAAAGTGGTATTTTTTGTGCTATAGGCCTATACGTAATTTACATATGTGGCCGCCGGCCGCATAATACAACCAGGTAAGCCCTGGGTTGGAGACCCATAGCCCACATGGTCCACACAACAGTAGCAATGCATAGGCATGAAAACTCGTTTAAGAATAAAAAGAAGAAAGAACGCTAGTATAACAAATAGGAAGAATGAAAGGGGAGAGAAAGAGTAAAAGCTTCAGGCTGTCCCACAGTTTTCTTCTCATTTTCCTCTTTTTTCCACCAGCTCCACACACTTCACGTCCTCCTCCTGACAAACCCACAAATGCACGTTCAACATTTTCTTACAAATGGCTGTAAAGACATTCGATTTTGCAACACACACGACATACAAACCAAAAAAAATTCCAGGCTATGTCAACGAATGTAGCCCCAACATTCCTAATTCGTGACGTGGTGGTTTTATGCGGAACGACCAAGAGAAATTCAAGAACAAAGGAACTCACTTCAGCATCAGTTCCACAGGAACGCTAAATGCCTCAGGAAACCACCACACAAAGGCAGTGGATTTTACATATTACGTACTCGAGAACTTCAACGAAACAAGAGTTACCATCATAAGGCTCGTCATCCCCGTTGTGTTCAATAAACTAACTAGACTGGAGTGTTAAACAAGTACATACACTCCAATAAGAGTTATCATAAAATGGTTCTGCATCGGCACTAACAATTATTATTAAACCCATACGTTTGAAAAATTGCCACTGTACAATACAAATAGTTTATAATGCACATTTTTCTAAACACCAACAATACAAATCTGTCAATACGAACAGCAGGCAAAACGAAATTCTATAATCAAGGTATGACGAGTTTCTTGGCCGGAAAGTAATAAGAATGCGTACAGACGCAAGAGTACCTCCACTCCCCCATACGCTTTCAAATTGATGAATTTTATATTTGAGTACATTTCGAAAAACTGTCGAGAAAATTCAAGTTTCATTAGCATCTGACAGGAAGAACGGGTACCTGACACGTAGAACTACGTGTACTTGTGATAATATCTCGCTCGGTTATTCCTAGAATGAGAACTGTCTCAGACAAAAGGTGTAGAGAAAATCCAAGCACACGTCTAACGCTTAATGACTTTTTATTTCCGAAAATCGTGCCGTTTATGAGATAATGTGGAAGAACGTGGTACAGCCAGACAGGCCAAAGAGTACAATACAATACGCCGCATGCGCACTGCATGCTGCATAACTAAAACTACAGACACACAATCAGATATAACAATTGTTTGTCCACTACAACAATACTTATGCGAACGCGCCTTGATATTACGTTATACTTACATCATCTATATTGTTATCTTTAAAGGGCAGTGATATCCACATGCAGCAGCTACTCAAATTTCAGAAACCCTGCATTTTGTCCCCAGAACAGGGTTACTAATAATTTTCAGAGTAAAGAGCAGCTAGCGTGCCGGTGTTTTTCCCGTATCCTAGCAACAAAGCTACAATAATAAGTGTTTGGTATTTTTTCCAACTTGATAGAGGCAATCTTCATGTTTGCACCGTGCATCAATGATAATTAAACACTCTATTATCCAACTAATGCACAATATATAATATGTAGAAACAATTAAAATTATAAAATATTTAAAAGTGCTCAAAAGTGTCTAGTTTCTTATTGAGTTTTTGATACAGGGTGTCCAACTTTTGATTTAATTTAATTTCAGTGGATTTCTGTATATGCTGCCATACACTGTTACACTGGTCTGCACATTGTAAGCGTATCCGATACAGTTGTGTATTCAAGTTTTGCTTCTTACGGCACTTGTAAAAATTTTAAAATTTTAATTGTTTCTACATATTATATATTGGGCATTAGTTGAATAATAAAGTGTTTAATTGAGAGAGGCAATCTGTATGGGATATCCCAGTGTCGTAAAAATGCGCTAGTCTGGGTTTTCCCAGAGTGTGACTGCAAATACACACAGGCCTACTGGCTTGCCCTAGACAAAATAAACACGGAGACAAACTCTTTTGGACTTGAAACCACAATGTAAAACTAAAGAAAATCAGTTCTCTGAAACTTTCTTCCTGAAAGAAATAACTTGTGTGGGTATTATGCCTACTTGCCGATACAAAGTACGTGACGGATGGACACAGATGAAACTTGTGCAAGCTGTAGGGGTTATTTGGCCGGCCGGCGCAGAAAATTCTGCACTGCAATGGACGAACTTTTGTGTTTTCCCTGTATCCCAGCAATGGTGCTAAAAGGCAAATGGACACATACAGGACTGACTGCTATTTCCTTTAGGCTATGACCTAGACGTCCTACAGACAACCCGTGGTTAGATTCCTCACAGGTACAAAAGATTTCCGTCTCCTCCACAGCATCCCGAAAGGCTCTGGGGTCCATCCAGCCTGAGTCGCTGTCTCCGTGGGTAAAGCGACGCGAACATTAATGTGACCAGTCACCCGCATCTCACGCCGAGGTTAACAGTGAGCGGCGTATACTCCACTACGACATGAGCCTCCATGGCGTATAAACTTTACTTCCTATTATTATCCTTGTTATCTCCTTTACGCAGGGTATTTACAATTATATGCCTGAAACAAACCGTATTTCTAGGGTACACAGTGTTGCAGCTGTTCTGTATTTACAGTTTGTGCTACATTTAATGTTATTTTCCCCGTGAAATATGTTTATTATTATTATTATTATTATTTATCACCTTTACGCAAGGTAAATACAATTATATATCTGAAACAAACAACGTTTCTAGGGTATAAAACGTTGCAGCTATTCTGAAGTTAAAGCTACATATAATGCTATTTCCCGTATTATTATTATTATTATTATTGCTATTATTTATGGGTATAAAATTTAGTCTCTCACACTGAGGGAGGTACATGGACTCAGGACGTTCAAGAAATGGGTGAGGAGGAAGATATTTGGGCCTAAGAGGGACGAGATAACAGGGGAGTGGAGAAGACTACATAACGAGGAGCTTTATAATGCGTACTACTCATCAAACACGAGGGGTGTTCAATAATTTATCTACCTGAGTAAGAAAGAAACAACTTATCACAAAAAAAATATTTTTTATTTTTCAATGTAGTCCCCTAATAACTCAATACACTTCGTCCACTTTTGTTGCAACAACTTTATCCCCCTGGATAAAAAATCTTTTGACTGCTCTTCAAACCAGGTCGTGACTGCCTCCTTGACTTCTTCATCGCTTGAAAATCGTTTACCCCGAAGAAATTTTTTCATAATTCGGAATAGAAAATAATCCGAGGGA
>Ga0131853_10021581_pt1 | contig 11679 bp, 9 predicted proteins | sample TergutLab28metaG_FD_92764 | JGI IMG/M metagenome (GOLD analysis project Ga0131853, IMG submission 92764) | Labiotermes labralis P1 segment gut microbial communities from Petit-Saut dam, French Guiana - Lab288 P1 (version 2) (version 2) | ecosystem: Host-associated > Arthropoda: Insects >...
AGCAGCACTTCACCGGCGGCACCTCACAGGCAGCCGCCTCCGGGCGGCCCGGGAGTGGCCCAGCGCTCGAAGGGGCGGTCGATGGAGTACCGGCCGTCCGGCTGGAGGAGCAGCATCCGGGTCTCGCCGTTCGACGGGTTGGACAGCGTCTCGAACTCCTCGACGGTCCAGTGGAACCACCGCATGCAGAACAGCCGCATGGTCAGCCCGTGGGTGACCAGCAGCACGTTGGGCGGGAAGTCGGGCTTGTCGAAGGCGCGGTGCAGGGTCTCCAGGAAGGCACCGACCCGGTCGTAGACGTCGGCCCCGCTCTCCCCCATGGCGAAGCGGTAGAAGAAGTGCCCGTAGGCGTCCCGCGCCTTGCGCTGGCGGTGGATGTCCTCCAGGTCCTGCCAGTTGCCCCAGTCCTGCTCGCGCAGCCGGGGCTCCTCGCGGGCCTCGACGCGCCAGGCGTCCAGCCTGAGCGCGTGGAAGGTCTCCCAGGTACGGCGGTAGGGCGACACGAACGCGTGGACGCGCTCCTCGCCGAACACCTTCCTCAGGTTCTCGCCGGCGTGGCGCGCCTGCCGCAGTCCTTCGGCGGTCAGCTCCAGGGCGTGGTCCGGCACCCGTGCGTAGATGCTGTCGTCCGCGTTGCCCTGGGACTCGCCATGCCGGATGAGCACGATGCGCTGCGGGCGTCCCATGACCGCCAGCCTATTGCCCCGCAGGCCCCCGAGCGCGACGAAGGCGCCGGTACGGGGCGTGCCGGCCGCCGGGGGGCGCCGCGCGGGACGTCCCACCGGCGGTGCGCCGGGCGGCCAGACCGCCCAGGTCCGGGCCGTCCAGGTCCGGGCCGCTCAGGTTCAGGCCGCCCAGGTTCAGACCGTCCAGGCCGGGACCACGTCCACCACGTCGCCCGCCACGGACAGCACGTCGGCGTCCAGCTCCGCCCGCTCGGACAGCCGGGAGACCGAGGACTCGCGGTACTTGCCGTGCTCGGTGGCCGAGTTCCACATGGACAGCACCAGGAAGTCGCCGGTGCCGCCGCCCTGGCCGAAGACGCCGCGCAGCATGCCGGGCGAACCGGCCATGGCGGGGTTCCACACCCGCTGCTGCATCAACGTGAAGTGCTCGACCCGGTCGGGCCGCACCCGGCACAGGGCGACCCGCAGCAGGTCGGCGTCGGTGAACTGCGGCTCGAAACCGACCTTCACGTCGAGCCGGTGCTCGAAGAGCCGCACGCCGAGCATCTCGAACGTGCCCTGCTGCGCGGAGGCCAGCCCGTCGTGCGGCCCGGCCATGAAGGCGTCGTACGACCGCTGCCCGTCCCAGAACGCGAAGAGGTGCGCCACGCCCGGCTGTGATCTGCTCCAGCCGCCGCCCTGTCCCCGGAATCCGGGGTGATCCCGCAAAGCCGCCCATCGGCGCTGGCCGCGCTCGAACCCCGGCCGGTCGAGGACCCCGCAGCGTATCCACTTCACCAACACCGCGCCATCGTAGTGGGGTTGGAGCGGTGCAACGGTCCACGGCCGGCGGTGGGCGGCACGCCCGCGGCATGCCGGAAGGGGGTGCCGGCCGGTGCCGGCACCCCCTTCCGCCGCGATCAGCGATCAGCGAATCCACTCAGCGGATCAGCTGCAGCCGCTCGTCGAGCCGCAGCCCTCGCAGAGGTAGCAGCTGCCGGCGCGCCGCATCTTGGTTCCGCAGGAGAAGCACAGCGGGGCGTCGGCGTTCAGGCCGAGCTGGATCTCCAGCAGCTCCGTGGAGTTGTGCGCCTCCTTGGGCGCCGGGACGGTCGCCGCGGCGGGCTCCGCCGCGGCGGGCCTGGCCGGCGCCAGGGGCTTGCGGGACTCCACCTCGCGCGGCGCCGACTGGGCCAGGCCCTCGACGTCCACCTCGTCCTCGGCCGGCTCGTAGGAGCCGGTGTCCAGGTGCCGCTGCCGCTCCTCGGCGGAGTGGATGCCCAGCGCGGACCGGGTCTCGAAGGGCAGGAAGTCCAGCGCCAGGCGGCGGAAGATGTAGTCGACGATCGACTGCGCCATCCGCACGTCCGGGTCGTCGGTCAGACCGGCCGGCTCGAAGCGCATGTTGGTGAACTTCGAGACGTACGTCTCCAGCGGCACCCCGTACTGCATGCCGACCGAGACCGCGATGGAGAAGGCGTCCATCATGCCCGCGAGGGTCGAACCCTGCTTGGACATCTTCAGGAAGACCTCGCCCAGGCCGTCGTCCGGGTAGGAGTTGGCGGTCATGTAGCCCTCGGCGCCGCCGACGGTGAAGGACGTGGTGATCCCCGGACGGCCCTTGGGCAGGCGCTTGCGGACCGGGCGGTACTCGACGACCTTCTCCACGGGGGAGGCGGCGGGAGCCTCGGCGGCGGCCTCGGCCTTCGCGTCGTCCTTCTTCTTGGCGGAGAGCGGCTGGCCGACCTTGCAGTTGTCGCGGTAGATCGCCAGGGCCTTCAGGCCGAGCTTCCAGCCCTCGTAGTAGACCTCCTCGACCTCCTCGACGGTCGCCGACTCCGGCAGGTTGACCGTCTTGGAGATCGCGCCGGACAGGAACGGCTGGGCCGCCGCCATCATCCGCACGTGGCCCATCGCCGAGATCGCCCGCTCGCCCATGGCGCAGTCGAAGACCTCGTAGTGCTCCTGGCGCAGGCCGGGGGCGTCGACCACGTTGCCGTGCTCGGAGATGTGGGCGACGATCGCCTCGATCTGCTCGTCCTGGTAGCCGAGCCGCTTGAGGGCGGTCGGCACCGTGTTGTTGACGATCTGCATCGAGCCGCCGCCGACGAGCTTCTTGAACTTGACCAGGGCCAGGTCGGGCTCGACGCCGGTGGTGTCGCAGTCCATCATCAGGCCGATGGTGCCGGTGGGGGCGAGCACCGACGCCTGGGCGTTGCGGAACCCGTGCTTCTCCCCCAGGCGCAGGACGTCCTGCCAGGCCTCGGTGGCCGCGGCCCAGACCGGGGTGTCCAGGTCGTCCATGCGCTTGGCCTCGCCGTTGGCGTCGGCGTGCTGCTTCATGACGCGCTTGTGGGCGTCGGCGTTGCGCGCGTAGCCGTCGTACGCGCCGACGACCCCCGCGAGTTCGGCGGACCGCCGGTAGGAGGTGCCGGTCATCAGCGAGGTGATGGCACCGGCCAGGGCGCGGCCGCCGTCCGAGTCGTAGGCGTGGCCGGTGGCCATCAGCAGGGCGCCGAGGTTGGCGTAGCCGATGCCCAGCTGGCGGAAGGCCCGGGTGGTCTCGCCGATCTTCTGGGTCGGGAAGTCGGCGAAGCAGATGGAGATGTCCATCGCGGTGATGACCAGCTCGACGACCTTGGCGAAGCGCTCGGCGTCGAACGACTGGCGGCCCGCGTCGTCGTGGCGCAGGAACTTCATCAGGTTCAGCGAGGCGAGGTTGCAGCTGGAGTTGTCCAGGTGCATGTACTCGCTGCACGGGTTGGAGGCGGTGATCCGGCCGGTCTCCGGCGACGTGTGCCACTGGTTGATGGTGTCGTCGTACTGGATGCCGGGGTCGGCGCAGGCCCATGCGGCCTCGGCCAGCTTGCGGAACAGCGCCTTGGCGTCGACCTCCTCGATGACCTCGCCGGTCATGCGGGCGCGCAGGCCGAAGTTGGCGCCGGACTCGTACGCCTTCATGAACTCGTCGTTCACGCGGACCGAGTTGTTGGCGTTCTGGTACTGGACGGAGGTGATGTCGTCCCCGCCCAGGTCCATGTCGAAGCCCGCGTCGCGCAGGGCGCGGATCTTCTCCTCCTCCTTGACCTTGGTCTCGATGAACGCCTCGACGTCGGGGTGGTCGACGTCCAGCACGACCATCTTGGCGGCGCGGCGGGTGGCGCCGCCCGACTTGATGGTGCCGGCGGACGCGTCGGCGCCGCGCATGAAGGAGACCGGGCCGGAGGCGTTGCCGCCGGAGGACAGCAGCTCCTTGGAGGAGCGGATCCGGGACAGGTTCAGGCCGGCGCCCGAGCCGCCCTTGAAGATCATGCCCTCTTCCTTGTACCAGTCGAGGATCGACTCCATGGAGTCGTCGACGGACAGGATGAAGCAGGCGGACACCTGCTGGGGCTGGGCGGTGCCCACGTTGAACCAGACCGGCGAGTTGAAGCTGAACACCTGGTGCAGCAGCGCGTAGGTCAGCTCGTGCTCGAAGATCTCCGCGTCCGCCGGGGAGGCGAAGTAGCCGTGCTCCTCGCCCGCCCTGCGGTAGGTGAGCACCACGCGGTCGATGAGCTGCTTCAGGCTCTTCTCGCGCTTCGGGCTGCCGACCGCGCCGCGGAAGTACTTGCTGGTGACGATGTTGACCGCGTTCACCGACCAGAAGTCGGGGAACTCCACGCCGCGCTGCTCGAAGTTGACCGAACCGTCGCGCCAGTTGGTCATGACGACGTCACGGTGCTCCCAGACCACCTCGTCGTACGGATGCACGCCGGGGGTGGTGTGGATGCGCTCGATACGCAGGCCCTTGCTCGCCTTCGACCCCTTGCTACGGGAACCGCGTGCCGGGCCGCTCGTCGTCTCTGTCATTCCGCCTCCCTATACGGGCGAAAACGCCCTGATGTGCGCGGTTCTTCCCCCGCTGCACGGTGTCGTCTGCCGCCTCGGCACCCCCGCGGGGGCACTCCGGCAAAATCTGGGTCCTGCGCGCGCCGTCAGTCGGCGGCGACCGCGGGCGCGGGGACCCCGAGGTCCTCGTCGAGCCCGCCAGGAGTCTGGGGTGGACGCTGCTCGCGCAGCTCCTTGATGGCCTTCTCGAAGTCCTCGAGCGAATCGAACGCGCGGTACACGGAGGCAAAGCGCAGATACGCGACCAGGTCGAGGTCCTGGAGCGGGCCGAGTATGGCCAGTCCCACGTCGTGGGTCGACAGCTCGGCGCTGCCGGTGGCCCTGACCGCCTCCTCCACGCGCTGCCCGAGCAGGGCGAGCGCGTCCTCGGTGACGGGGCGGCCCTGGCATGCCTTGCGCACGCCGGCGATCACCTTGTCCCGGCTGAAGGGTTCGGTCACACCGCTGCGCTTGATCACCATCAAGGACGCGGTCTCGACGGTCGTGAACCGCCGGCCGCAGTCGGGACACTGGCGCCGGCGGCGGATCGAGGACCCGTCGTCGGTGGTGCGGCTGTCCACGACGCGGCTGTCCGAGTGTCGGCAGAAGGGGCAGTGCATGTCTTCCTCCTCCCTTCCTCACCCGGGGGGTGAGCGCACGACAACAACGCTCGCGCAGGCCCTGACGGGCCGCCGAAGCGAACTCAATAATAGCCACGCAACCACAACTTGTGGTTGGCCGGGGTCCATCCAACCACTAGATCTGGTGGCTGCGCGCCATCGTGACACATGCGCGTGTCGTGGGAGCGCGGCCGCGGCGCCGCCGGTTCCCGGCCGGCCCGCAGGCCACCGCACGCACGACCACGGAGGGGGTGCGGGACGTGTCGCAGCGTAGACGAGGCCGATTCCGTGTGCGGCGCCGGGCGGGAGTGGCACACTGGCGGCGGGTCATCACACGGCGACCACCGGTGATCCACGAATGATCCACACCTGCGAACCTCGTGTTCGATCCCCACGCGCGGATCAGGCCTGCGGATCAGTCCCGCGTGCAGCCGATTCTCGAATCGAACTTCCATTCGAACAATACACCCGGTACCTTGATCACGTCAGCGGATTTATGCAAATTCACTCGAACGTGTGTTTGGCGCAACCTTTCGAAACCCACTACCGTTGTACTAACTGCCCGTGCCGCGAGCGGGCCGACCGCAGTCCATGCGGTGGAGACCATCTCGAAAGGGGCCGCCGTGACCACCACCGCAGAGAGCGCGACCGCCACATTGAGCACCCATGACCGCTCCCCGGATCGAATCGCCCCGTTGGACGTGATGAACGAAGAGAACGCCCCCAAGCCCGCACGCGCCCTTCCCGGACGGCCCCCCGGTATTCGCGCGGACAGCTCCGGTCTGACCGAGCGGCAGCGGCGCGTGATCGACGTGATCAGGGACTCGGTGCAGCGCCGCGGATACCCGCCGTCCATGCGGGAGATCGGCCAGGCTGTCGGTCTGTCCAGCACCTCCTCGGTGGCGCACCAGCTGATGGCCCTGGAGCGCAAGGGCTTCCTGCGGCGCGACCCGCACCGCCCGCGCGCCTACGAGGTGCGCGCCTCGGACGCCGGCTCCGCGCAGCCCACCGACACCACCGGCAAGCCCTCGGCCTCGTACGTGCCGCTGGTCGGCCGGATCGCGGCCGGCGGCCCGATCCTCGCCGAGGAGTCGGTGGAGGACGTCTTCCCGCTGCCCCGCCAACTCGTGGGCGACGGTGAGCTGTTCGTCCTCAAGGTCGTCGGCGACTCGATGATCGAGGCGGCCATCTGCGACGGTGACTGGGTCACCGTGCGCCGCCAGCCCGTCGCGGAGAACGGCGACATCGTGGCGGCCATGCTGGACGGCGAGGCCACCGTGAAGCGCTTCAAGCGGGACAACGGCCATGTCTGGCTGATGCCGCACAACTCGGCCTACCAGCCCATCCCCGGTGACGAGGCCACCATCCTCGGCAAGGTGGTGGCGGTGCTGCGCCGGGTCTGAGCGCCCACCGGCCCGACCCGGCCACTCCATCCGGGCCCCGGAACCCCTGCGCCGGTTCCGGGGTCCTGCCATGCCCGCGGGCAACCGCCCGCGGCGCGCGGCCGGCCGGCTCCACGGCCCTTGCGACCTCGGGCCCTTGCGACTCCACGGCCTTGCGACTCCGCAGCCGTTCCTGCTCCGCGGCCCGCCCGGCCGCGGAGCCCCCGTTCAGACCCTCGCCGCCGCGTCGATCGCCGCCAGCGACTTCCGCACCTGGTTGCGGTCGGTGGTGTACCAGAACTCCGGCATCGAGGCCCGCAGGAAGCTGCCGTAGCGGGCCTTGGCCAGCCGCGGGTCCAGCACGGCGACCACGCCGCGGTCTCCGCTCGCCCGGATCAGCCGGCCCGCGCCCTGCGCCATCAGCAGCGCCGCGTGCGTGGCGGCGACGGCCATGAAGCCGTTTCCGCCGTGCTCCTCGACCGACTTCTGCCGGGCGCTCATCAGCGGGTCGTCAGGGCGCGGGAACGGGATCCGGTCCATGACCACCAGCTGGCAGTTCACGCCCGGCACGTCCACGCCCTGCCACAGCGACAACGTCCCGAACAGGCACGTCCCCGGGTCCTGGGAGAAGGTCCGGATCAGCTCGCCGAGGGTCTCCTCGCCCTGCAGCAGCACGGGGTGCTCCAGCCGGCCGCGCATCGCCTCGGCGGCCGCCTGGGCGCCGCGCATGGACGAGAACAGCCCGAGCGTGCGCCCGCCGGCCGCCTGGATCAGCTCCTGGAGTTCGTCCAGCATGTCCTCGCGCCCGCTGTCGCGGCCCGGCTGGGCCAGGTGCTTGGCGACGTAGAGGATCCCCTGCTTCGGGTAGTCGAACGGCGAGCCGACGTCGATGCCCTTCCACGGCGGGACGTCCTCGCCCTCGGTGCCCTCCGGGGCGAGGCCGAGCGAGGCCGCGACGCCGTTGAAGTCGCCGCCCAGCTTGAGCGTCGCCGACGTCAGGACCACCGAGCGCTCGGTGAACAGCTTCTCGCGCAGCAGCCCCGACACGCTCAGCGGCGCGACGCGCAGGGAGGCGCCGAACCGGTCGTGCCGCTCGCACCACACCACGTCGTACTCCGAGCCCTGGACGAGGCGCTCGCTGACCTCGTGGATGTGCTCGACCGACGCGAGGGCCTGCTTGCGGACCGCGTCCTCGTCCTGCACGGACTTGTCACGGGTCTCGCCGAGCGCGGTGATCACCTGGCGGCAGGCGTCCCGGAGCGCGGCGAGCACGTAGGCGAGGTCCTCGGGGATCTCCTCCAGGCGTCCGGGGAGGGCGAGTTCCATCAGGCGCTCGAAGCCCTCGGCGGCGCTCAGCAGGGCGTCCGCCGCCTTCTCGTTGACGAGCTTGGAGGCGCGCTTGACCGCGCGGTTGACCCCGATCGGCGACAGCTCCCCGGTGGCGACCCCGGTGACCCGCGAGACCAGTTCGTGGGCCTCGTCGACGATCAGCACCTCGTGGCTGGGCAGCACCGGCGCGCCCTCGATGGCGTCGATGGCCAGCAGGGCGTGGTTGGTGACGACGACCTCGGCGAGCTTGGCCCGCTCCCGGGCCGCCTCGGCGAAGCACTCCGCGCCGTACGCGCACTTGGTGGCGCCCAGGCACTCGCGGGACGTGACCGAAACCTGGCTCCAGGCGCGGTCGGAGACGCCGGGCGTCAGCCCGTCCCGGTCGCCGGTCTCCGTCTCGTCGGCCCAGTCGCGCAGCCGCAGCAGGTCCTTGCCGAGCTTGCTGGTGGGCGCGGCGGCCTCGAACGGGTCGAAGAGGCCCTCCTCCTCGTCCTGCGGCACGCCCTCGTGGAGCCGGTGCAGGCACAGGTAGTTGGAGCGGCCCTTGAGCATCGCGTACTGCGGCTCGCGGCGCAGCAGCGGCTTGAGCGCGTCGACCGTGCGCGGCAGGTCGCGCTCCACGAGCTGGCGCTGCAGCGCGAGCGTCGCGGTGGCCACGACCACCCGCTCGCCGTGGGCGAGCGCGGGCACCAGGTAGCCGAGGGACTTGCCGGTGCCGGTGCCCGCCTGCACCAGCAGGTGCGACTGGCCGTCCACGGCGGTCGCCACCGCCTCGGCCATGGTCACCTGGCCCTCCCGCTCGACCCCGCCGACGGCGGTGACGGCGGCGTGCAGCAGGTCCTTGAGTGCTGAGGGTCCCTCCGCCGAAGGCGTCGGGCGGGATGAGTCGTCCATAGGGGGGCCAGCCTACGGCGCGCCACTGACAGTGACGTCCCGCGCCGGACAGATCACGCCGATACCGGTGACGGTGCCGATCATTCCCGGGACCGGCCGCGGCGGGCGGTGCTAGCTTCTGGTCATATGCAGTGCGAGAGCCGGTTGACGCTTGATGCCTCCGCCGCGGACTACGTCGTCGATGTGGCCAACGTCGTACGGGAGCCGGCACTGGGCGGCGACAGACCGGCGGACCTCGCGCGGTTCTCGGCGCTGCTCGACGCGCTGGCGGAGTTCGCCCGCGACCCCGCGGTCCAGGTGTACGCGATCACCGACCGGTCCCTGCTCACCGACGGGCGGCTGACCGCGCAGGAGCGCGAGCGCCTGGACGGCTGGTACCGCGACGGGCTGCTGGAGGTGCTCCCGCGCGCCGACGACCGGATCCTGGAGCTGGCCGACGCCCTGGAGCTGCGGGTGGTCAGCGGCGACAACTTCCTCGACTTCCACCGCGCCTACCCGTGGATACCCGGCGACCGCGAGCACTTCCTGCGGCCGTTCCTCGGCGAGGACGGCGTGCTGGGGGTGCGGCCGCGGATCATGCCGGTGCCGCCGGAGTGGCAGGTGTCCCGCAAGGAGGAGGAAGGGCTGCTGCTGGAGGCCGGCGTGCTGCGGCGCTGGGCCCCGAGCGGGCACGTGGCCGTGCTCAGCCGGGACTGGCGCTGCCCCGAGCCCGGGTGCCCGCTCTTCGGCGCGGCCGACCGCCCGAGCACCGCGCTCCCCCGCCGCCGCAAGGACCAGGTGCTGTGCCCCACGCACGGCACGCCCCTCGCCGACGCCGGGCCGCGGCCGCGCCGCGCCCAGGTCAAGATCGTGATGGACGGGACGGTCAGGGGCCGCTTCATGGTGACCGCGGGCGAGCCGCTGGCCGTCGGACGGGCGCCGGCCGGCGGCGGGATCGCGCTCGGCGCGTGGGTCGACGACCATGCGGTGGAGGCGGTCAGCCGCACCCATGTGGTGCTGGCCTACGACGGCAGGATGCTGACCGTCCTCGACGAGCGCAGCGCCAACGGCACCCGCATCCGGCACGCTCGCCCCACCGGTGACGAGCTGGTGCCGCTGTACCGCGGGACGGCCTGGACGCTGCGCCGCGGCGACTCGGTGGTGCTGCACGACCGCCTGGAGCTGCTGCCCAGCGGACGGCAGTTCGTGTTCGAGGAGGACGCGAAGGACGGTACGGTCGGTCCCCAGCAGCAGAGTTCCGCGGCCGGTCCCACCATGCTGAGCGTGCCGCTCCCGCTGTCCGACGACGGGCTCGGGGGCGACCCGGCATGAGTGGGCGGCACGCGGGGCCCGGCCGGACACGGGCCGGCCGGGGGCAACCCGGCCGGAAGCAGCCCGGCTCGGGGCTGGTCGGACGGGAACGGGATCGGGCAGGGGACGGCGCGGCGTGGCTGAAGGGATAGGGGTCGGTACGGTCCTCAGCGGCCGGTACCGGCTGGAGGAGCCGCTCGGCGGCGGTGGGTTCGGGCAGGTGTACGCGGCCGTGGACCAGGGCCTCGGCCGCCGGGTCGCGGTGAAGGTGCTGACCCTGCGCGACGAGTGGGCGGACGGGGAACGCAGCGAGCGCCAGGGCCGGTTCCGGCGCGAGGCGGTGGCCGCGGCGGCGCTCAGCCACCCCAACGTGGCCACGGTCCACGACGCGGGCGAGCACGAGGGCCGGCCGTTCATCGTGATGGAGCTGCTGCGCGGCACGGACTTCGGCCATGTGCTGCTGGCGCGCGGCGGGCTGCCGGTCAGCGACGTCCTCACCTACGGCGCGCAGATCTGCTCGGGGCTGCAACACGCCCACGAGCGCGGCCTGGTGCACCGGGACGTCAAGCCGGAGAACCTGATGCTGCTGCCCGACGGGGTGGTGAAGATCCTCGACTTCGGGCTGGTGGCGCAGCGCGACTCGACGCTGACGCGGTACACCGACCCGCACGCCGTGATGGGCTCCCCCGCCTACTTCTCGCCCGAGCAGGCCCAGGGGCACGAGGTCACCGGGCAGTCCGACCTGTACTCGGTGGGCTGCGTCCTGTACGCGCTGCTGGCGGAGGGCCCGCCCTTCTCCTCCAGCACCTACCTGGGCTTCGCCTACCTGCATGTGCACGAGACGCCGGAGCCGCTGGAGGACCGCCGCCCCGACGTGCCGCCGGAACTGGCCCGCCTGGTCCACGAGATGCTCGCCAAGCATCCGGACGAGCGCCCGGCGAACGCGGGTGAGGTGGCGGCCCGGCTGCGCGCGATGGCGCGTCCCGGGCCGGTGGTGCAGCGCAGCCCGACCATGCTGGACCAGGGCGCCCGGCACCTGGTGTGGACCCTCCTGGAGGAGGGCGAGGGGCTGCTGCAGAACGGCCGCTTCGCGGACGCCGACCGCCGCTACTGGCAGGCCATGCAGCAGATCTCGCGCCAGGGCGCGGAACGGGAACCCGCGTCCTTTGCCGCGCAGTTCGGCAGGGCCCGCGCGCTGGAGGGGCTGCACGGCGTGGCGGCGGTGGTGCGCCGCCTGGAGAAGCTGACCGGCGACACGGCCTCGGCCCTGGGCGCCGACCATCCGCTGGCACGCTGCGTCGCCGCCTACACGGCGGGAAGGCCCGAGCCGAAGCGCTGATCAGGAGCCGGTTCGGGACCGGCGCGAGTCGGTGCCCGGCGCAAGTCGGTGCCCGGGGCGGCTAGATCATGACGTGGACGGTGACGTCGGCGGCCAACCGCACCGTGTCGCCGGGCCGCACGGCCGCCGGCTCCAGGGGCGCGAGCCGGTACCCGTGGACGAAGGTGCCGTTGGTGGAGCCCTCGTCGGTGATCCAGGCGGACCCGTCCTGCTCGACCCCGAACGTGGCGTGCAGGCGCGACAGGTTGTCGCGTGTGGCGAGGAACTTCACGGCGGGGCACAGCCGCGGG
>Ga0131853_10021582_pt1 | contig 11679 bp, 9 predicted proteins | sample TergutLab28metaG_FD_92764 | JGI IMG/M metagenome (GOLD analysis project Ga0131853, IMG submission 92764) | Labiotermes labralis P1 segment gut microbial communities from Petit-Saut dam, French Guiana - Lab288 P1 (version 2) (version 2) | ecosystem: Host-associated > Arthropoda: Insects >...
CTCCTCAATTGACCTCACGAGGCTGAGTGGACCCCGTTCCAGACCCACTACTACTCAGAAAATCTGGTAGCGCCGGGGATCGAACCCAGGACCTCTGTATCTGTAGCCAGAAACTCTGACCACCAGACCACAGAGGCGGTCACATATATATATATATATATACATATAAACAATAATTTATATATCGTAAGTACTCCTACATTCTGCGGCCGCTCGACTGCTGAGATCGTGGGTTCGAATCCCGCCGGTGGCATGGATGTTTGTCTGTTGTGAGTGTTGTGTGTTGTCAGGCAGAGGTCTCTGCGACGAGCTGATCACTCGTCCAGAGGAGTCCTACCGACTGTGGTGCGTCGTTGTGTGTGATCTAGAAACCTCAAGAATGAAGAGACCGTGGCCCGCGTTGGGCAGCAGCGCCACAGGGAAAAAAAGTACACCTACATGTTCTGATAATACCTGAAGATGATGCAGATGCACCGAAGCGTGTACGAGTGCTTACGATATATAAAATATTGTTTATATATGTTGTGCATTTGTTGTACAAGTGAGCTTGAATTGAGCTTCAGCAAATAATTAGATAGTTGTTAATTTTGTTGGCTTGATATATAGGCTTATGTGTGTGTATATATATATATATATATTGTGTCTGGAGGGGGTGGGGGCGAGATTTTCCGCACCCGTCCAGACCAGCCCTGGGGATCACCCACCCTCCTGTAAAATGGATAGCGAGTCCCTTTCCCGGGGGCAAAGCGGCTGGATCGTGACGTTAACCACCCACCCGTATATACTGCCGAGGTTAGAGAAAGAGTACAGCTATACCTCTACTCCCCCTCTGGGCCTTCGAGACCTGTTCTAGGGTGAACTTCACTTTACTTTTACATACATACATATGTTTATATAGTGTGAAGGGTAGTCTGTAGGGTGACTAGACTATGGATTGGACGACCGTGGAGTCGGGGTTGGGTTCCCGGCAACAGCAAACTATTTTCTCTTCCCCAGACAGGTGCTGGGCCCACCCAGCCTCGTGCACAGTGCGCATCGGGAAAATTTTCCCTGGACATAAAACGGTCGGAGCGAAACCCTGACCACTCACTCCATCTAGTGCCGAGGTTAAGAATGATTGGAGCTGTACCTCCACTCCACATTATGCTTTCCTAACGTGTACAGGGGCAAATTTAACTTTACTCTTATTATTTATATGTATGTACATATGTGTGTGTTTTGTTGCCTGTATCCACGACGGCAACAACCCTATTGCGTGCGGAGTCTGCTAATGCTGCTACTCGTGTTTAAGAATTCGTCCCCATTACCAGCGGCTGTTGACTAACACTGTGCTCTGTTAACCCAATGGCAACTTAACCAGCATCGTAAACACGTCACGTATAAGACACAGCAGGGCTCTTTGTAGCGGGACAAGCCGTATTGCGCAAGTAGTTGACCCACTTTTGTTTCAATAAACATGATAAAACCGCTTGGAAGAATGGTGAGCACCCAACTGATAATGTGAGCCTGTCGGTCACATTTACAGAAATACTGCTGAGATTTAAATTAAATTTTGTTTTATAGTTTCGTATCTTCTCCTTCTTCTTCTTCTACTACTTCTTCTTCTTCTTCTTCTACTTCTTCTTATTCTACTTCTTCTTCTCCTTCTTCTTCTTCCATTGGCGCTACAACCCTTGGTGGGTTTTGGCCTGCTTTACGATTTCGTTCCATAATCTTCTATCTTTACACTTCTCTCTCCAATTTATCACTTTCATCTTCTTTAAATCTTCTTCTACTTGTTGGAGCCATCTCAGTCTTGGTCTTCCTACTGGTCTTGAAGAGCATGGTTCCCATTCGGTTAGTTTTTTTACAGTTCTTATTGTGTCCATTCTGATTACATGTGCTGCCCAGCGTAATCTTGTGATATATAAATCTTACGATAGTTTCTTTCTTAATTAGAATTTCTAATTCTTAATTTGTTTTTATTCTCCATGTTCCACTATTAACTTGTGTTGGTCCATATATTTTTCTAAATAACCTTCTCACAAATATCAGCAAGCGGTTTTGTTCTGTGCCTGTCGTAGCCCATGTTCCACAACCGTGCTTTACAATAGGTCGTGTGATAGATTATATATCTGCACTTTACTGACAGCATTAAGATTTTTTTTTAGAGTTTCATATGTCATCACGTATTTTTACATACAAACATCAAATAAACCAACAAATACACTTTATGTAGACAGAGACTCCTAATTGGGTATGAGCTAAATTATACAGATACGCTAAGGTGTCTCCCTAAATACAGTGTATTTGTTGGCTTAGTTACTAAGCTTATTTCTATTCAAAGTCCAAAATAAACGTTGTTAGACGAAAGTAAATTTTGGCTTGTAACGATTCATTAAGCTAAGAACAAATTTGAGACCTATCTTCTTCTGCGACGCAAAAGCCAAACTCGGGTCCAGGCCGCTTCATTGTGGAGGTTACTGGATCACAACACAATTCCACTCACACAGCCGGTAAGACTCCTCTGAGCGAGTGATCGGCCTGTCGCAGATGTCACTACCTATCCAGCACATAACAAACCCAAGAGATGAGCATCCATGCACTTAGTGGGATTCAAACCCTTTATCCCAGCAGTCGAGCGACTGCAGACCTGCGCCTTAGATCGCACGGCGAGCGGGGTCGGCTTTAGGCATATCGAGCAATTCAGTAACGGTTTTTTATATACATGGATCCGTGCATCGTGAATCGAATTTAATAACTGTTTTCCAATAAGACGCGACTTATTCAGTTTATTACTTTTCTGTAGGCAGCTCTACATGTTTCGGGTGTTGACACTCATCATCAGGAGCTCGTACAACTGTAATTACAGCTTCTGGTATTGATTAACCGGATCTACTGCCATCCGCTGTCGTTGTTGAGTTGGAACTGATTCATGTGTATCGTACTGTACACATGAATATATCCGGTTAATCAATACCAGAAGCTGTAATTACAGTTGTACCAGCTCCTGATGATGAGTGTCAACACCCGAAACATGTAGAGCTGCCTACAGAAATGTAATAAACTGAATAAGTTGCATTTTGTTGGAAAACAATTATTAAATTCAGTAACGGCTGTCTACAAAACACTTTTACACCACAAATTACAGATGTCATTAAATTCTATGGTTTTTATTTGAAGGAAATGTTTTGTGACACATATCTAAAAAGTGCAGTTAAAACTTGCATTCATTATCTGCGCTGCGCTACATTCTGCAGATTATCCTGTTCACTGACACACGTAACCAAACAAACCTAAATGTAGGCACGTTTAACCCTTCCTATGTTTGTTAATACTTTGTCCCCAGCATCCTATGACATTCATTTCCCCGATCAGGACCCACCCGATCCCGGTGGCCGCGGGGTGCTAGGCATGGCTGTGCGGCCGCTCTTTGGATGAGATTGTGTTCGACTCCTGGCGAGGGCATGGATGTCTTTCTCTTGTGAGTGTTGTGTTGTCAGGAAGAGGTCCCCGCGTCGGGTTAAACACTCATCCAGAGAAGTCTTACCGAGTGTGTTGTGTCTGAGTGTGATCGTGAAGCCTCGATACTGAGGTTTCCCTGGCCTTCTAGGGGCTATTGTACCTTGGGAAGGGGGAAAGATCCAGACCTAATATTTCGTACAGTGTAAGACGTATAGTGTCTCCCTCTCCCTGTTACTCTTCCTTCCAGATACACTCTCGTCATCCCCCTGCAACGTATCTCCAGGCACTCTGAATTTATAGTCTTTTATCATAAGAAGAGTCAAAGATTCACACACATATACAATAACATATAAATTGCATGTTTATACACTTTCGTCCTTGCCTATTTATATGGCAGAAGGAAAGACCAAATATTATGAATTTAACAGTAAGAAGCCTTCCCCGAATTCATTCGTTCCATGTTAAACTCTTAGAGTCTGCTAGTAACTGGATGCACCAGCTTGTTTAACATTCAACAACTGTGCATTCTGCCCACCCTGTATTTATGTGTTTTGTTTTTATCTCAGAAGAAACAGCGACTTTTTCCCTATACATCGTCAGTCGATTGGTTTTTATAACGGCGAAGAAAAGTGTTTATTGCGCGGTACAAGCTGGGTCTTTAAATAAAACAGTCTGCGCTTCGTCTTTAGGAGGTTAATGTACTTTTTACTGCTGTCTTGTCCAAATAATCACACTTCGTTTCATTCTTAAAAGATTGTCTACCTATGTCTGTGTTACAGTTCTGCCCTGCATTTTAGAACGATACTGACCAAAATTTAATTCGTCTGACCCCTTTCAGTGCACATCCTAACAGCGCATTTCATTAAAATTTATTGAGTAGCGCCGGGATTTAAAACGTGCAGGCATACGCAAGCGACAGACATGCACGACCAGTCCGTTATCTTTGTATAGGCTACAAGCTAGGAACGCATAAAAATGTTATGTCAGCTGATATAATTAGTGCAATATCATTTATTTTTCTCGGTTCCGTTATTTCACAACCAACAATGTACGTTCCTTTTCCGTGTCTCCCGAGACCCATGATTATTTTCTCTCCAGTCATCATTAGTCCCCAATTTATCAACATTCTCTGACAGGAAAGATAGCGTTTAATGGAATGAACGCCACTTCCAGTGGACTTCGCTGCCGGAAAGATATTAAAGGCATTTTATGAGCAACTGTTCGGTGACAAGCAATTTGCTTACAGTTAGTTTTCCGTAGCAGTAAAGTCTATCGTAATAAGAATGATAGTCGCAAATAACATAAAAGATGGACCTGGGTGATAGAAGGACAATTCCTCATCAAAGAAGTGACACTAATCTACGAAAAGCGATTATACGTAATGGGTTCCTCTCTTCTTCAGACATTGTTCTATATTTACAGATAACTCTACTTTACTTTGTAAGAAAATGTAGGTCTAAGGTAGAATGTTGGCTGACTGCATAATTAAGTAACTCTCCGATTTACGACCATTCAATTTGCAATAACCGAATTTATGACCAAAATTTCTTTAAAACAGTTCAATTCCAGTTACTATCAAAATGTCATTAAAATTTCATTTCGAAATACAATTTCGATTTGTGCGCACGAAGTCCAAGTGTAATGGACTGTTTGACCCTTGAATATGGGACCGATAGGCAGTCCGAAACGTCGGTGCACAGCTGCCAACATACACTGCCTGACATCCCTCAAGAAGAAAGACCTCAACTACACCGTGGCGTAACCCTGCAATCTCGCATGTTACCGACTTCCTTTCGTGAGGTAAAACGGCCGGGTCGTGAAGCTGACAACTCATCTCCATCTATTGTCGAGGTTAAGAAAGAGTGGATTTATGTTTCCACTCACCTACATGCGTTCATGACACGTACAGAGACAACTCTGCTTTAACTTTGTAACTGGGACAGAATCAGGGCCAGTGTTGGTTCTTTCTGGTTTCTGGATTAGATTATACTATTCTACATTGCACGTAGAGCATGGCTTCCGGATTTAACCAAACAGTAATGAATGGGTAATATTAATATCGTTCTCTATGAACTAACAATATCTTAAGTAGCTAATACATATGCATTTTATTAATTTGGCTCTACACACACACTCACATATGACACTGAGCGAATATTTGGTATGTTACAGCAAGTGACGGCACTGGAGGTGGCCGTCACTTGCTCTGTCTTAGGTTGACGCGTCGTTCTGCCGTGTTCGTACCAACAGCTCTCATTGCTGTGACCAACCAACGACAAGTCGAAGCTAAAATTTGTAGGGCAGCTGCATGGTTAATAACAAACAGTCCCAAACACAGCGGGTCCATTACTGTGAGTTGCGATTGTTTAGATCTGAAGTACGTAGTTCTTTGTAGCAGTGGGTTGTGATCGTAACTCTTGGCACTGGAGCCCAAACCGGCGTATTGTGTCAGCCACCGATGGCAGAGGGTTATGGAACGTTGTTGGGATGATGGCTGGAAAGGTAAACCAAAGGAGAAACATCTCGCTATGTCATTTTCTTCTAATAATTCTGCCTGGATAACCCTGGTTTAAACATGGCCCTCTGCAGCCAGAAGCCAGTGCTCAGTCGCTTGCACTACGGTATAGAGAGTAGGGATGCAAAACCCTCGGGGACCAGGTCGCCCGCGCCGCAAAATTTTGTAAGGTGGCACCTTATGTTTGTGGATCCTCGGTATGGAACGTGCTTCACATCACTCTTCCGTCGCCTACATTTCTGAGGTGGCTGCTAGATTTTTGGAAAATTCTTGCGCACATGGACTATACGCATTCCGGAGATGCTCCTTTCGAATTGAGGTACGGAGGCAAAATACTGTAAGAGTTTCAGTTGCAGACAAATAGTGGAGCTGTGGGTCGTCTACCATATCCTTCACGGTTCATCTCTCGCAGTGATCCTGCCACGTACATTAACAGCAAATTAAAAAAAACACACACATCATTACATAATCTGCGATAAGTTTACGTTATGCCATGAGAGAGGAGTCAACATATTTTCCAAAATTCTGTGCTCCAGAAGGGTGACACAAAACAAGTTCAAAACTGAGGGCCCACTTTCTGAGTGACCTGTGAACTCACCATTATCTGGCGCTCTCTTCTCGGTGCATGTGAACTGATACATATCTTTATATGTAAGGAAAATAAACGCAGTAATTATGATGAAAATATTAGGCAACACCGTACAAAAGTTGGTCGCACAGGAGACCAGAACCCCAGTATTTGTGCACCCCTGTCTAGAAATGTTATAGCTGTAAGCTTCATGTAAAGTGGAAACTGCAGTTGAACGATCCGTACCGAAATTACACTCACGACAAAATTTTAGACTCGATCAGCATTAACAAATTTCGCCAAAATTCTTTACGTTATTTGGGAGAAGAGGAGGTATTATCTTCACCATCTGGTACAAGTGAGACAAAGAGCGCATAATCTGAGTTTTAAGCTTAATGATTTCAAGTTCAACATACTTTATCTTGTGCTACATTAAAACAAAGCTACAGAACAATATACCTAAGAATTCTGCCCCAGTTCTTAGTTTACACTAACAAGGGAGTATCTCAGCCAGAGGTGTGACAGTGACCCTATGACATCAGGAAAAAAGACAGTCGTATGAGAACACACTTTGCATTACATCGTCTCAATCCGACGTCATCACACAGGCAGTTGTGTCATCAAGGCTTGTCATATTACCATTCCTAATTACTTTAAGGTGCTAGGCATGTGGCGCGTATGGGTGAGGAGAGGGTGGCGTATAGGGTCTTGGTGGGGAAACCGGAGGGAAAGAAACCACTGGGGAGACCTAGGCGTAGATGGGTGGATAATATTAGGATGGATCTCCAGGAGGTGGGATGTGGGTATAAGGACTGGATTGGGTTGGCCCAGGATAGGGACGGGTGGCGGAGGCTTGTGAGTGCGGTAATGAACTTTCGGGTTCCGTGAAATGAGGGGAATTTCTTGACTAGCTGCAAACCAGTTAGCTTCTCAAGAACGACTCTGCACCATGGAGTAAGTAATTACCTTAAGGCGGTGGTTCTCAGCCTTGTCGAATTCAAGGACCGCGGAAAAGGCAGCGAATTTTTTAAGGATCATACCCTATTCGTCTGATACTATGCAGTACAGTGAGACCCGCCTTAAAGGGAACCTGGAGCATAAAAGAAAACTTTCTTTATCAGAAAAGACTTACAGTGCCGAGGATAAAATTTTCAAGTGCCCATATTACAAGGAACCTACCAGAAACGAAAAAAAATTTCGGTCCTTTTCGTTTCCGTTATAGGCAGGTATTACTGTATAAACAAAATGTATAACCTACCCCGTGCACGACATGAATGCGTGTGGGGAGTAAAGGTTTAGCTCCAATAATTGACAGACTCTACGCTAGGTATAAATAAGTGGCCAGCTTGTCGTCCTTCAATTTATGTGAATGCACAGCATAACAAAACTGCGGAATGTGGTGTTTCGAATCATGGCAACACATAATCTGGTAGGAGGGTAGCAGCGTGTCAAAGGTAACTAACATTTCTTCGGTGTAGAAGTCAGGACTCAAGAAAAGATGGAAGCTCCTTGTTCTTTCAGAAAGTTGTAAGGCCTTGTGCACCTCCTCACCAGAATACAAGATAACATGATTCAGAATGTCAGAAGGCTACGTGCATCTCCTCACCACAATATGAGACATCGCAACTCAGGATCTCAGCATGATTTGTCACCACTGTCAAGAGTTCAGATCTCACACAAAAACAGTAACCGTCTGAAATGCAGTAATGGCACTGCCGACACTTAAAATTTATGGCATGTGTCCGGTTTTACAGTAAGCCAATTTTAAAAAAAAATAAAAGTTCAAGTATAGATTTGTCATTTCCGTGTCACAGACCAGATGTGTGTCCCATTTTAAATACCCAACGATTTAAGCTAATTTTAGATCATTTTAACGGCAATTCACAGAAACAAATCCCATCTGCTGTTATAAAAAAAAATATGCTATAAATGTACGATGATTTGAAATGTGTAATTTGTAAAAGATTGATGAGCCTGACGGCACAACACAGGCAAATGGAACTCATTCACTGTTGCGTTCTTGCTGCAAAAATCAGGCAACGTGCATATTAAGACGGATGAAATCCGTGTTCTGTGCAAAGCGTGCATAAACTAAGGGGAAAAGGGAAGTCTTTTCTGCACATTTGTCTGCCATTTTTTTTCAGTTTCTTTGTTTTGAACAGTGTGACACAATTGGACACATTCGTCCCTTAGTAATTATGAACATAAGCATATCTTCCAAAAACCTGTTCTGAACATCAGACCATTCTTGACCTGTCATTTTGGTCTCTGAATATAGGCCTAGGTAGACATTTAGACAAGTTAAATGTAAGTGCTTTGATAAGAACAAATTGTAAGTAATATATGTATTTAATGGAAAACGGGCTACCAGCATAACAACTCACTGTTAATCGAAAATTAGTCTCAAGAAAACAAGGACGGACTGAATTCAATAATGATGATGATGATGATGATAATAATAATAATACAGTGGTGCTGATAAGTCCTTAGCCCAACCAGGAAGGAAAGAAGCTAATGTGTCTGTCAGAATGGCGTGAATTTCCTTCGGCGTATTGTCTTGCAAAAAAAAAACTTGATGACAGCTCGCGTCTCGATGTTGTTGAAAGCACGCGCGTCTCTTACATGGTTTCGAGCTTGTTTCCTTCCTGGTCGGGCTAAGGACTTCTCAGCACCCAATTAATAATACTAATAATAATAACTAAATGTGTATTCATTAACGTTCAGCCTTAGCAGCACAAGTGTCAAATATAAAGCCAGCACGCAAAGACAAATACAACACAAAAACAGTACTAATGAGCCAAAAAGAAAACATTAAACAAAGAGAAGTTATATCACAACAGGACAAAAAAAATACCAACAAAGTGCTGGGAAAAAATTCCTAAACCCTGAAAAACATAGATAATTTAATTGCAAAATGTGGGTAAAAAGGCCGCACAGAGGTTTGATAGGCAAAGATTTAACCTGAGGAAGCTAAACGAGCTGGAGGTTAGGAAACAGTATCAGATTGAGATTACAAATAGGTTTGTAGCTTTGGAGAACTTGAACGATGACGAGGACGAGGTCGTAAATAGGACTTGGGAGAACATTAAAGAGAATATCAAAACCTCAGCGAAAGAGAGTCTAATTTTACACGAATTGAAGCAGAATAAACCGTGGTTTGATGAAGAATGTTTAGATTTTTTGGCTCAAAGGAAGCGGGCTAAAATGCAGTGGGAACAGGATCCAAGCCAAAACAATGTAGATCATCTGGACAATGTAAGACATGAAGTTAGCAGACATTTTACGGAAAAAAGAAGGCATATTTGAGAGCTAGAATTGAGGAACTTGAAACTAACAGTAAGAACAAAAACATTAGGGACTTGTATAGGGGCATCAATGACTTTAAGAATGGGGTACCAGCCTAGATGTAATATAGTAAAGGTTGAGAAAGGTGACCTGGTTGCAAACTCCCACAGTATTTTGGCTAGGTGGAGAAACTATTTCTCCAAGCTATTCAATGTGCATGGGGTTAAGGATGTTGGGCAGGCAGAAATACACACAACAGAACCACTAGTAACTAAGCCAAGTGCCTCTGAGGTTGAGCTGGCTATCGACAAGCTAAAAAGTCACAAATCGCCAGGTATTGATCAAATACTGGCAGAACTGATTAAAGCAGGGGGTAGAACAACTTGCTTGGAGATTCATAAACTTATTACTTCTATTTGGAAGAAGGAGGAATTGTCTGAAGAGTGGAAGGAGTCGATCATAGTACCTATTCCTAAGAAGGGGGATAAAACAGACTGTAATAATTATAGAGGCATATCACTTTTGCCAACCACTTACAAAATTTTATTCAACATCCTGCTCTCAAGGTTAATTCCATATGCGAAGGAAATTATCGGGGATCATCAAAGTGGTTTTCGACGCAAAAGGTCGACTATTGATCGTATATTCTGCATTCGCCAAATGCTTGAGAAAAAATGGGAATACAATGAAGAAGTTCATCAGCTTTTTATAGACTTCAAGAAAGCTTATGATTCAGTTAGGAGAGAGGTCTTATATAATATTCTCCCTGAGTTTGATATCCCTAGTAAACTTGTAAGGTTAATTAAGATGAATCTGACTGAAACATATAGCAGAGTCCGGGTAGGCTAGAAGTATCTGACATGTTCCCTATTAGGAATGGTTTGAAACAAGGAGACGCTCTATCGCCACTGCTTTTCAACTTTGCTTTAGTGTACTCCATTATGAGGGTTCAGGTAAACCAGAATGGCTTGAAACTAAATGGTACACATCAGCTTCTGGCCTATGTCGATGATGTTAATATACTGGGAGGAAGCATGCATACTCTAAAGGAAAATGCAGAAGCTTTAGTAGCTGCTACTAAGGAGATTGGATTGGAAGTAAGTGCTGATAAAGCTAAGTACATGGTCATGTCTCGAGATCAGAATGCACGACGAATTCACAGTGTGAGGATTGATAATAGCACCTTCGAGAGGGTGGAAGAGTTTAAATATTTGGGAACAACTTTAACAAATCAAAATTATATTCCGAAAGAAATTAAGAACAGATTGCGGTCAGGAAATGCTTGCTATCATTCGGTGCAGAATCTTTTGTCTTCCAAGTTGCTATCCAAAAATTTAAAGATCAAGGTATATAGAAATATAATTTTGCCTGTTGTTTTGTATGGGTGTGAAACTTGGTCGTTGACATTGCAGTAGGAAAGGAAGCTGAGGATGTTTGAGAACATGGTGTTGAGGAGAATATTTGGACCTAGAAGGGACAAGGTAAGGGGGGAATGGAAGAGATTGCATAACGAGGAGCTAAATGATTTGTACTCCTCACCCAATATTGTGCGGGTGAGATGGGCTGAGAATGAGATGGGCTGGGCATGTGGCGCGTATGGGTGTGGAGAGGGGGTATATAGGGTCTTGATGGGGAAACCGGAGGGAAGGAGACCACTGCGGAGACCTAGGCTTTGAGGGGTGGATAATATTAGGATGGATTTCCAGGAGGTGGGATGTGGGTATATGGACTGGATAGGGCTGGACCAGGATAGAGACAGGTGGCGGACGCTTGTGAGTGCGGTAATGAACCTTCGGGTTCCATAAAATGCGGGGAATTTCTTGACTAGCTGCAAACCAGTTAGCTTCTCAAGAAGGACTCTGCACCA
>Ga0131853_10021585_pt1 | contig 11678 bp, 9 predicted proteins | sample TergutLab28metaG_FD_92764 | JGI IMG/M metagenome (GOLD analysis project Ga0131853, IMG submission 92764) | Labiotermes labralis P1 segment gut microbial communities from Petit-Saut dam, French Guiana - Lab288 P1 (version 2) (version 2) | ecosystem: Host-associated > Arthropoda: Insects >...
GCCTCAAGCTCCCTGTTCCTAGCCTTCAGTTCATCAATTTGTCTAAGCGCGTTTTGCAGTTCCTCTTGTAGCATTTTCACCTTTTCCGTCCTACACTTATCACAGTTCCAATTCTCTCTCTCAACCGCTTGAGCCTTCACGCTTCCACAACTGTAATGATACCATCATCCACACAGTTCACATTGTATTCCTGACTTCAGATTCCTGCCGCACCCAGAACATAAAAGTCGCACGGTGTTCTCCACTTCCACAACAGGACCAGGATTCTGCTCGACTCCACCAATTACTAGTAACACCGCTAAAACCATTGAACTTAGCACCGTCAAACCCAAGCAGTCACCAGCCGTTTCGTTAGCGTCACCACGCCTAGACACGCCACGCCATGAAAATCTCCCAGCCCAGGTACCAACCCTCGCGCGGTAGTCCTCCAGGTAGCACCCCATTATTATACCCTTACTCAGGAGCTCACAACACACACGTCTCAACTCAACGACACTCCAAACCAGACTGGACCTAATGTTATTATTTCAATTTGTTTACCAAAACTGTGTTACACCTGAAACTCTGTAACTTAAAATTGCCTAAGTCAGGGAGTGTCTTTACCAAAATTTAGGATCAATCTTCTGCCTGCAACTTAAGGGAAGAAGATTTATCACACCCATAAAAGTGGTCAGTCATATACAAAGGAGAGGGTAAGAACTGCAGGTGCCTCAGTTTCATTGTGATATTCTTCATCACTGTCATACTGACCATATGTTCACTGCAATAGGAAGTACAGAAGACACGGTCTACAGCTCAACACTAACTACAGGTGGTAATCAAGAGGCTTGTGACTGGTATTATTACTTGTTTACAGATCACTGTGTTATCTGTAAAATGCATAAGATGTAATACTTAAAAAGCGTGTCAAAGAATGCCTGTTAACTTCATCTAAAATCATACATACTGTACATATCAATATTTGTGACTGGTGCAGCACAGATTTAAAGTCCCAGGCTTGATGAAAGTCTATTGCATGGCAGAATGTTAAAATTCTTACAGTGAGCAGCTTAGATTTGACCAGATCGCATAATTTATGGGACTGTACACCACTTTAATTGCCTCTTGCATATATCTGGCCAGAATAATATGTGACAAGGAGGATAAACGTAACTAGTGTGTTGGGCATTTTCCATCCTCTAAGTCTGAAAAACAGGGTCTCGTTTCTTATTTAGGTGGAAAGGAGAAGATAAGATGGTAATCTAGTGGGCCTGTTAGAAACGGCCAATCTCCGTCAATGGACTAGTAAATGAGGCTAGCTCTTTCAAACACCATCACAGATCTAGAGAAAGAAACAGGCTCTTTGTAAGATTATCTATCACTGTGTCAGTTTCAGACACACACACACACACACATATACATATATATTTAACACTACCACCTGACCAGAATTAAACACCATCACAGGATCACTGACAAAGACAACCTTTTCCTAATGCTCTCACTGGCAAATAATAAAGACCAACTCTTTCTAACACTATCTGGACCACTAATACCGATCAGCTCTTCCAACACTATCAAATCACTGGACTAGTAATACAGACTAGTTCTTCTACCACCACCAATGGACCGGTAAGACAGATCATCTCTTTCTAACACCATCAATGGACCAGTGACTGAGAGTAGCGCTTTCTCACATCATCAGTGGACCAGTAATAGACATTAGCTCTTTCTAATGAACCCAGCAGATTAGGAAACCATGCATCTCATTTACATCTGAAAGCAAATAAGCCTAACAACATGGCCAATGTCCCAAGCACTAGTTATGCTTACTGCCACACAAGGGGTTCACAAGTTTTTCCAAAAATCTAGAATCCACCTCCAAATTCTACGTCGCCAATCGGCGACATTAAGCAAGTTCCATATTGAGGACCCGCAATTCTGACCTGATCTGTGAACCTCGCTGTTATCTGGCACTTTCTGCTCAGTGCATGTGAAATGATATCCATTTCTGCATGTAAAAAGAAAGAAATGCAATAATTATGCTGACAGTATGAGGCACCAATGTAAAATCTCAGTCACCTAGGTAACTTACTAGGTGCCTGGGATTTGTGCACTCTTGCACTATCATCAAAATCATGTACAGGTGCAGAAAGGAGGGTAATAGGAACAACAGTCAAGTGCATGAGGAAATCATGGATAAAAATTTCCACAAACATCATATAAGGATTACTTAGTTTTGTAAGTAAAATCTATGAATTTATCTGGCATACCTGGGTAAATACAGGAGTTGCAGAGGACCACGAGAGACATGGCACAAGAACAATGGGTTTAGGCCAATTTGTTGCTGCTAATGAAGCCATCTGCATTGTAAAGCAAGCCAATATAACAACACCAATTTAACACTTTGTTAACAAATACATAAAATTCACACTGAATGTACCCACCATCATACAGCTGACAGATAATAAGGACTGTGTAAAATTTCATAATTGCCATAAATTACACCAGTATCAGTCTCCATGTTTCAGCCACTTAAAATACTCTTGTATCCTACAGTAATGTGAAGAGGCCAAAAGAGTGCAAACATGTCACAAATACTGAGAAGAATCTTGGAAATGCATCACTGGATACAGAAATATTCATATAGTTGTCTAATTGATGCTCAGAAACATATTGTTAACCCTTGAAACCTGCAACCTGGTATATCAAAAGCAGTAAGGCATGCTTAGCAGTGGTATCCAGAGTTACACATACAGACTGTACACACTGAAAATGAAATGTGGCTTCTAAGCCAACCGTTATCAGAGTCTAATCAAGCTACTTGCCACATCTGATCATGACACCTACTAAATTCCTTTGCTTCTATTTCTTTTCTGATTTGAAAGCTTACAGTTGAGAATCATATGATCACGAAGAAATCTAGTGGTAACTGGGGCAAAACAGCAATAACAAGTACTTCATACAGGTCTACAGGGTAACAAAATAAGTTTCATTCTTACTGAATCCATTATTGAAAACACATTAAATTATGATATTAAAGTAAGACTGACAGTTCTGTTTGTGGTAAGTGTCTGGACTGTTGAAAATACAACAAATAAGAAAACAGAAGGAGAAAAAGCAACAGAATTGATTGTAAAAAGACCTAGGTAAGCTTGGTGCTTCTCACACTGATGGGCAAAGTGAACAGTATAATTTTATGTAAAATCTGTAAATAAACTGTGCCAGATTATCATTTGACAACAAATGCTTTCAAGATACATATATTTCTACAATATGAAGCCAAGTTAAAATGAATAAAAAAATAAATAAGTTGCAAGATCAAGTGACATATCAGTACCCATTTATGTACTTCCACCATTGTGCACCTTGAATCACAACTAAAAAGAAAGTATTGTGGTGTTATTGGCGCGGAGTGCAAGAAATATACCTAACATTTGTAACATCTGTCACCTCAGCTATTCTCAGAACACTCACTGGATTCACACAAACATGAATGCATGAAAGATAAAAAGCACTTACATGTCCTCCCATAGACATCCCAGTGACACCAAGAGGTCCCAACCCGTTGCTTTCACACCAGTGAAACAGAACCAAAGACTCCAAAATAAGGCAACCACCCATCACAAGGATGTCTGACACATTGTGCAGACTTGAACGGCTTTCAAAAGATATAAATCAAAAAAATGTTTAAGTCCATAAACAGAAAGGTGTATTCAATTTTAAGTAGACTAATAGAGAGGAATGAATTCTCCATTGACCTTAATTTGAAATTCAGAGGACCATGCATAGTGATATATTCTTATAATAAAAGCCGAGATGCACTATTTCTCAACTTTATTTAGTAAAGAACTCTACATGTTTCAGACAGATTTACTGTCCATCATCAGGAGTCTTAATACTGTATTCACAGCAACAGGTATTTGTCATACTAGTTATGTTGCCTGTCTGCTAGCTGACCTCATTAGCAGAGAGGCAACATAACTATATGACAAATACCTACCGCTGTGAATACAGTATTAAGACTCCTGATGATGGACAGTAAATCTGTCTGAAACATGCAGAGTTCTTTACCAAAATAAATTGGAGAAACAGTGCATCTCGTTGGCTTTAATTGTAAGACCAGACCTATAATTTATTAATAATTTATTAATGTTATAAAAAGCTTCTTTTTGATTTTTAAAAGCAGATTTTAATTCACAAAATTTTGCCATCCTATATCATACAGTTAACAAGCCATAATTTTCTTTGTGGTGTGCTTCATAAAGATATTTAACATTATGGTCTTGGCAAACGTGACACTGCCTTCACTTTGTACTTAGAAATATTCCTCTTCCTGATGAAACAATAAATTTTACAATCCTATCAAATCCATCATTTCTCAGCATAGCGGGTAGTATTCACTATTTGCTTTGATATGTTCCACAGGCCACCAAAATATTTTAAATGGGGTATGTGTGGCCCAAACACTGCCAGTTTTAAACACCCAAACTAAAATATAGGTCAAATCCAATCAGTATGTGCCAAATTAAATTAGTTTATGCAATGTTAGGTCACGATAAGTGGGTCCCCGTCACCATGGCATGGCATGTCCTCAGGTTGTGGAAGAGGAACGGCCTCCAATATGGAGAGTAGCTGCAAATATACTGAATAAGCAGTTAGAGACAACCAACAAGGGGTAGTCCTCCAGCTTGGGGGTTGGGCGATGTGCTAACAACTCCTCACCACAAAAACATATCATGTTTCGAAACAAACAGAAAGCACTTGTGACTGCAGTAATGAACTGTCGGGTTCCACAAAATGTGGGGAATTTCTTGACTAGCTGAAAATCTGTTAACTTCTCAAGAAGGACTCTCCTCCATGGAGTGAGTAAGTAAGTAAATAAGTAAGTTAAGTATGTAAGTAAGTAATGTTAGATCAGATCACTGACGAACATTTCAGTAAAATATACTGGTGGTTTTGGAGAACAGATGTGCCAGTAGGATAGGCCTGCTATACTTCTCGTGTACCCATCATCAAGCAACATGCTTCCTGTATGTGGTCAACCACTGTTTTAAAAGTTATACCACGCTTCCAAGCAGTTCTGAAATCAGTATTAGAGCCTGACAAGGGATACAGTAGACTTTTGACCCAACTATAATTGTGGCTGATAGCCCAAGCACCATGAAAGCTGGAGGTCTTACACAGGCTGGGCTATTTTTTCATCTTTTCAACACATGGAAACTTTAGGCTGTTCTGTGGCTCTTTGAGCATAGAACATGTCTATTTCCTGACATACACCAAAAATCTAAACATGACATCAAACAACAGGAATTTGCAGCCATTTAACCCAGCTGGATGGTACAAAGAAGTCTTCACGGGTTTAGTCACATTTAAGCTGCGCTGCATATATGGAAGCTGAAGCTGTTTAACAGATACTTACTGGTTTTTTACACAGGGTGTATCTAAACTACGTGAACAAACTTCAAGGGTGAGTGAGTTCACATCTAAACAAAAAAAATGTTACATACACTTGTCCAGAAATGAGTGTTTCTTTTTAATTTTACTGAAAGATGATGTTCACTTCTAATGCAATACAATAAATACAAACACAGTAAGGTAATATTTTACTTACAACTGACATGATACACGTTCCCACTTTAATAACTGTTAAGTTCTTAGCATTTATCAAGTCACAATTTATAACAGTTGCTCAAAATTCCTCCACCTGAATCAATGCACGCATGGACATGTCAAATCATGGACTGCTGCACCGTTTCAAAGGCCACAGTGGTTGCAAATGGTTCTGACAGGCATCAAAAATGTGTTGAAGTGTCTCTCAATTTTCAACTGCAGCTAAATATACTAGGGTTTTTAAGCGTCACCCCAGATAAAAATCTAAAGCAATGAAGTCAACACGTGTTTGACTGTACCTCAAAACTGTTGGCAGACGTACATTGATACAAACTCTTTTTCCTTGTTTTGGCACATGGAACTCACTCCTGAAATCTGTCCAAGTAGTTTTGATATAGCCTGCATAATTAACACAACAGGATAGGTCACACTGACCTTTAGTCTGAGAGATTTAAACCCTAATGTAGTCACTGATGGCTGGGGTTGATTCTCATTTTGAATGCCCATTTCTGCACCTGCAGATATTATCCATTTCATTTCATACATTTTTAAAGCTACAAACTGCAAATGAAAAGTATACACTTAAGTATGAATTCATGTACCTGTTCCAAGTTTCAACCAACTCATCTATTTTTACACAGCTTTGTTTATGCCCTTCAACTTCACTCTAAGTTTTAGTTACTATAATTATTCATTGCAAATAGCTGCACCTTTAAGTGGTGAAACTGTGCTAGAGAATTTGGAGCTAACTGTACATGTCATATTTTATCAGAAACTGTTTAGGTTTCAATCTGATACTTAATTTTGGTTTCATGGTAGTATTGATTTATCTGTGTGTTGAGATACATGAGTTCATGTGTATCATTGGGAGAGAATAGAAATGCATACAGATGTTTACTGAATTGGCTAGTGCAATATGGGACAAAAGGCAAATGTACTTCATCCTACTGCAAAAATTTCTACATTATTTTTGTGAGCAGTTGTTTAATGCTTGTGTCTTATCTTTAACATACCTGAAAATGGACAAAGAAGCTATTTTTCCACCTTCTGGACATTACCATTCTCCACTATTTTATCATTCTCACCTCTTTTGGTCCAACGTTATCACACTGACAATTCAGACTGAAGGACCCAACAAAAGAGGTTGGAAGGGTGCCTTGACCTCAAACCACAAAACAAGGAAGACAGGCCAGCCAACTAAAAAGACCTGACACAAGATGCAATAAACAGCGGCCTTTGGAATGTAAGAGAATTTGGTAATGGATGTGCGTTCCACTCAAAACAAAGAAACAAGAAGAAAATTCAAGTGTCCAGAATACAATGTGAGGTTGCATGCTAGCCCATGTTTCGAGGTACATCAAACTGAACTGAATTTTGGAGAACCAAGTGACACCAAATGGAAAAGTGGAGCACAAAAACATCAGTTAACCTTACCACTGCACTCACTGAATTGGTATTTTTCAGTAGCACTTTCTTGGTGAGGCGATGCCCTACCTTCTGTATTACTGATTTGCAGAAAGCAGTGGGAGAAGCCAACTCTCATATTAGCAGAAAAATGTTACACAAATCTGTGCAAATTTTAGCTGATGATGTAGTGATGGTTGGAAGATATGAAAATATATTTAGAGATGGCTTTAATAAACTTGAAATGGCAGCACAAAAAATGGGATTAATGATTATGATAATAGATATATATATATATATATATATGTGTGTGTGTGTGTGTAAGGAAACAACATGCAATTCAATTAAAGAGAGACATATGACTATACAATAATATAGAGAAAGTAAATAAATCTGAATATTTGGGATCATCACGAATAACAACAATACTATGCCAGAAATCAGGTATACTATCAACATGAGAAATAAACATTACTATGGATTGAAAAATATAGTGTGGTCAAGGGAGTTTCAGAAAGAAACAAAATGAAAAACATACAAAACCCTAATTATACTAGTGGTACTCCATGAACATGAGAGAGGGACTCTCACAAAAGATGATAACGGAAAACCTAATATTTTTTAAAGATTTTAAAAAAGATTTGTGGCCCTAGTTATGTCAATGTGGTATGAAAATGAAATACAATGCTGAACTATATAATTCATACAAAGAGCCTAGCAGTGTGAAAATGATTAATACAGCTACACTTGATGTGGCTAGAAAATATCAATGATATGCACCTTCCAAGAAGATACCCTCTCCCAAACAAAAGGCAGTTGGAAGAAAGAAAGATTAAAAAAGATGTCACTGAACATTCTGAAGTGTCAGCAATAGAAAAGATCAGTTGCTGTTTACAGGGCAATATACTCAAATGATGCCCCCTATCCTCTAACCAGATACAATTAAAATTGCCTCTTACACTGAAAAAAACTTGTCACTGGCATCCTAAACCTTCACTTCAACACACTTACAAAGCAGTCAATGTACACGATATTTAGTTTTTCTTGGCACATGAAGTGGCTGCCTGGTCCAACAGATTTTAACTTAACTACATGAAACAGCCACTCTTGAGAAGTTATTACCCCTCAGCTAATGACAAACTTCTACAATTTTATAGAGAATTAAGGTTCATTATCATGTCCATAGGAGCATGAAACTGGTCAATACTTCACTGGCTGTTCAAAAGATAACACTGCTTTTCAGAATATGAAAAAAAAAAATTTAGCTTTCTACCAAGCAGCAAGCAATAATGGATTATGAAGCCTCTGCGGCACCCAACACGAGGCACATACAAGAATTCCATTTTATTTTTTAATTGTCCATCACAGTGTCAGATGACAAGGACACTTTACATATTGGTCCTCAAAAATAATTAAATAAGCAATCCATTGGTCAGTGCATATTTAGGATTTTCAAGATCTGGAACATGGGACCTGTTTGGTAAAATATTCAAAGCAATATGTCTAAAGCTTCAGGTAAAGTTATTCCCATGCTTAATGGGACATTTATGGTGAAGGTAAGTACCATACATTATTAACCCTGACACAAGATCAAGTGATGAGATTCATGCTCCAGCTGCTTTATCCCCAAGGGGAAAGCCCTGGTATTCACCCACTATGAAACTGGATTAATCCTAGAACCAGATGCACATTATCACTCCACACTTATTAGGTACTTGAATGCCACAGGATCATATCTGAGATACAAATTGCACACAGGATAACATTAAAAGGAGCAACAAAGTACACTTCCCACTAAGCATTTCACATTAAAAAATCAACTAATTGACATATTTATTTTTAACGCCACTTCATTAACACTCTGTCATTTCAACATATATCAGCCCTCAAAGGGCCATCATCAGGGAGTACAACTGATACATTTCAACAGAAAGATAAACAAAATGAGTTACCAGATGTAAAATTCACTTTAGTGAGCAGCATGTGTCTGGTAGATCATTTTGTTGACCTTGCTATTGAAATGTATCTGTCATACTCCCTGAAGATGGCCCTCTCAGGGTTGTAATATGTCAGACTGATTAAGTGTTAATAAAGTGGTGTTAATAATAAGCGCATGTATTAGTCTTTTTTTTTAATGTGAAACAGTGATACTAGTGTACAGACACAAACAAGATAAAGTTCACACCAAGTACTTACACTTGATCTTTTGGTTTACGCAGGCCATAAAACGGATTTTCTAGAATGATTGAAGCTATTCCTCCTTCTTTAAGCAATGGCTTTGCCATCATCTGTCTTCTCTTCCAGAAACCCTTTGGACAGACATAAATAATAACACTTTAATATCAATCTTAAAGTTGACATGAAATTGACACAAATAATGACCCTTCAAAACATCTCAGTTTCTATGAGCTTCAAGTGAGATGTCTTTTTATATACCGTTCTTCTGCCAGTATTGGAAATGCTGATATTATGTGGTCTATTGTCTTGTCACATTGTTGGCAAAGTCTGCACTTGCTATCTCGGTGTTCAATATTTTTGTCTCATAATATTTCGTTTGTAGCACCTGGTCTTGTGCTGCCACTATTTCACTTTCAGTTTCCACTTTTAGGTCTCCCTTCGATAGCCAGAGGAACGTGTCTTCTTCACTAATAAGCTGTCTATCTATATTTCTAATGTACTGCCCATGCATTATTTTGTTTTTCCATTTTTTCTTTAGGGACTCTCCCAATCTTGCCTTTGTGTGTTGTATTCCATCCTGTTTTGTGTCACTCTTCTCATTTGATTGACTTAATTCTTCTGTAATTCATATTTGGTTGAGTACTTTCATGGCTTTTAAAAATATTTACAAACTGGCCTTCTTTATAATTTGTGTTAAGGTATTCTGCAATAGTAATTATTTCCGCTTTATATGCCGCTTCGATTCGTACCAGTCCTCTCCCTCCTTCTTTCCCCTTTACATATAGCCTGTCTATGTCAGCTTTTGGGTGATGCATTTTATACACTGTTAGCATCTTTCTAGTTTTCCTGTCAATCTTTTTTATTACTTCAGTTCTCCAGTTAATTATACCAAAACTGTATCTCAACTCAGACAGCTAGTGCTCCAATACTGTAATTTCATTCCTGGCGTTCAGTTCAGATTTCAGTATCATTCTTAATCTCCTGCTGTATTCCTGTTTCAATTTTTCTTTCATTTGTTGATGTTGTATGCCTTCACTTTCCTCAATCCCGAGGTACTTGTACATTTTTCCCTGTTCTAGCTCTTGTATTTCTCTGTCGATGTCAATCACTAAAATTTGTGAGTGAACTAGTTTGCCTCTTTTAAATGCAATCATGACACATTTTCAAGTCCAAATTCCATATGGATATCATCACTGAAGATTTTAACTGTTGTATCTGTTTTTGGAGCTCTTCCTCTGATTTAGAGATCAACTTCAAATCATCCATGTAAAGTAGGTGTGATATTTTTGTCTTTGTTGTGTGCTCTTCGTATCCTGTGTTCAACCTATTCAGTAGTTCAGTGAAAGGGATTAAGCAAATGCAAAATAGCAGTGGTGATAGTGAGTCTCCTTGAAATATTCTACATTGTATTTTTATGTCTTCTGTTTCTATTAGCTTATTTTCTGTGTATAGGCGCAAACGTGTTCTCCAGTAGCTCACGACCTTCTTGGTGAATAATACAACTTTATTATTGATCCCAATTAACTCTAGGGATTTGATTATCCAACTGTGTGTCGAAAGCTTTCTGATAATCAATCCATGCCATACACAAATTTTTTTCCCTGCATTTACATTCTTGTAGTATTGCTTTTGAAATCAGCAGCTGATCTTTGCACCCTTTCTGCTCTTCTGGCATCAAATTTTCATCATCCACATATTTTTGCATACGCCTGCTTATAATAGATGTCATAAGTTTGTACATTGTAGGCAAACAGGTCACAGGTCTGTAATTCTTTGGATTTTCAGTATTCCCGTTTTTTGGAATAAGGAATGTTACTCCTGCCATTAACCACTCTGATATTTGATCTTCTTCAATCAATTTGTTAAAAAGTGCAGCTATATGTTTGTGTGTTGCTGTAAGTTGCTTAAGCCAAAAATTTGCTATTTGGTCTCTTCCAGGAGCTTTCCAGTTTTGCATTGTTCTTAGTGCATCTGCAACGTCTTTTTCACATACTGAGCTCCATTCCATGCTTGGATTTTGTTGGTACTGGTTTTCAATCCAGTGCGCATCTCCATTATGTTGAACTTCTTTCCCATACATTTCCCTCCAAAAGTTCTCCACTTCCTCTTTGTCTGGTGCATTTATCACACTGGAATATGTCTGCCTGAGACAGTTATAAAATTTCTTGCTGCTTATTTTGGTAATACTGGTTTTGTCTTTTCATGTATCTAGATAATTGTTGCGTCTTTGCTGAAACCTTTTGTTCAAGCTCTTCAATCACTTGATCCAAATTTTCTTTCTTCTCTATGTTATATTTCTTAGGTAATCTGGTTCTTTCTGTTATCTCTTTTTATTTCCACCAAAGCTGACAGTTCCTTTCTGATATCATTTATGCCCTCCCGTATGTGTCTAACCCATGGGGGTGTTTCTGATCTCCATGTTTCTAATTTATACTCTCCCATTCCATTTATTTCTTCTGTAATAACCATTGCTGCTGTATAAATAAGGTGGTTTAACTCAGTAA
>Ga0131853_10021589_pt1 | contig 11677 bp, 6 predicted proteins | sample TergutLab28metaG_FD_92764 | JGI IMG/M metagenome (GOLD analysis project Ga0131853, IMG submission 92764) | Labiotermes labralis P1 segment gut microbial communities from Petit-Saut dam, French Guiana - Lab288 P1 (version 2) (version 2) | ecosystem: Host-associated > Arthropoda: Insects >...
ACTACTAACTATTACTGCTACTACTATTCCTATTACTACTACTACTACTACTACTACTACTACTAACTATTACTGCTACTACTATTCCTATTACTACTACTACTACTACTACTACTACTACTACTAACTATTACTGCTACTACTATTCCTATTACTACTACTACTACTACTACTACTACTAACTATTACTGCTACTACTATTCCTATTACTACTACTACTACTACTACTAACTATTACTGCTACTACTATTCCTATTACTACTACTACTACTACTACTACTACTAACTATTACTACTACTACTACTACTACTACTACTACTACTACTACTACTAACTAGTACTGTACTACTATTCCTATTACTACTACCACCACTTCTTTTTTTCGTGAGTGACAGTTATTACTTCATTACAGATTACGTCTTCTTTAAATTTGTTTTTTCAAGCATGTTTATTAGGATTTTTCCATTGTTAAAGCACACAGCGCCTCATCAGCACAATATTACGGTAACTACTGCTTCCGTCTTTATGTGGTACAAAAATAATCTCAAACAAATTAAAAACCAATGTCAACAACTATCCATGAGAAGTAACACAAAAATATTCAATAACTTATAAGACCCGCATAAACAAAATAAATAAACTGCAAAACGTAATCATTATGATAAGGACCGTATGTCAAACAAATTAAAAAATTATAAAATTATCGTCAAATTCAGCTTTGTGAATGGTACCACTCCCTCTGTTCTCAAAGACAGCAACCAACAGCACAACAAAGGAAAATAATGGGCGAGTTGCCAAACTGCTGTGGCTTATAGGATTATCAAAATATCGCATATGGGCAGTATCCTCCTCTTTCCTATATACAGGGGTGGACTAAAATTGTACAAATTTTCGCTTGTAATCAGCCAATTTTATGATTTTCTTCAAAGACATGACATTACAATTTTGTTTTGGCTAAATGTCATTCTTTCAAGTCAGGTCATGTTCCTTCAATCTGATTGCCAATGATCTACCTGTTTCACCAATATACAATTCCTTACATTCACAAATAAGTCTAAGAAAACGTGATGTCCTGTCCTGCATATTCTTGTTAGTTTTAGGTTTTCTCATATGTCTTTCAAGGTTATGTTCAGTTTTAAAACAGTCTTAATGTTATAACGTCCACTAAATCTTTTAAACTATTCAGGGGCCTCTTTACCTAAGGAATGGACACTATACACACTGGTTTCACAACACGTCTTCCCAAATCACTGGTACTAGAACTTTTATAAACAGCATAGTTGACAAAATTGAGAATGCAGTCATTAGATATCAGGTCCTTCTTTACTTTACCTTTTTCAGCATCATAATCCCGTTTTCTCTGGCACGTCATATTGGTCCCATAAACCAAACTTTGTGCCACTCTCCTCTACACATGTGCTGGATTATTTTATCTACAATGCAGATAACGCCCCATAAAGCTTGGCTTTCTAGGCGCGGTTGTTCCACAACTGATACCCGCCTAATGGCCAAGGCAAACAAAAATGGAAATGAGCCATTATATTCCAATTATTTGGTGAAATTTATAGTCATCTTTAGATTATTCATATGATCCATAAATACATGAAGATTATCCGTGACATGTTTCCAAATAATACTGTTATCATCAATATACCTTAACCGTTCAGATTTAGCTATGGCCATATGCTCAAAAGTTTCCACAAACAATGTTGATGTGTACCGATGATAATGAACTTTCCACGGCCTCCCCTCCTTCTGTTGAAAAAACCAGCCGCCAGTATGAAGTTTAAAAGCACAATTTCCACCAATTCAATGACGGCATCCACCTGTAGCACAGAACGTTCACCCAAACTTTCATTCGCCTGCGTTTTGTTCTTAATAACCTCCAGAACGTCATCCTTTGGAACACCTGTGAAGAAAACTAATTTTATCAAAGCTCAATATAAGGTCCGAAACTTCCGAATTAACATTATTAATCAACTGTATAAAGTATTGTGAGTTCTTCGTCCATGAGTCTCTTATACTGGCCAATGGACGTAACAACAAGCTCTGAACGGCACGTCAGGTGTGTGTACGTTATGTTAGATGGTACACATAGGGAGAATTACTGTGGTAAGGTGTTAACTTGTATTAGGCCAGGAGTGCAAGAAAGCTGATTTCTGTTGGGAGAGTAGCTTCTGAATTTTCCACTCTGTTGTGACCGTGGGATTCCTTTCCAACTGTTCACATATCTCAGAATTCTACGAAGTACTATCTTCTCTAAATAAACTAAATTATCCACGACCACAGCAAAATTCTTTTATATGCCTTCAATATCATAATATCTTTAGTCAGTCAAAATGATTTCAAGCTTTCAGCTCCATTTTTGTCAGGTTAATGGATCTCCTCATAACCACATTCTGATAGAAACGTGACTTGTGCTGGTTAATATGCAGCTTCTACACTGACTTCAGCTAGGAAATTAAATTTAGGTGGAAAATTAGATCGACGCAGGAAAAATCGAAGACTACATCCATGAATCTGATAAAACAGAATAAAGAGCTTAAAATCAGAACAACTACTTAAATTTATACTTCCGCTATAGTGGTAGTTGTTTAATTCTAAGTATGTTCATAGTTCGTACAAAAAGTTTCATGCTATGTTAAATGCTAAAACGCCATGCTAAATTCAAAATTTTTGTTGAAGTATGATTCCACTCGTGTAAACGTTTTAAGCCTTGTTGTTGAAAATTCTCTCATGTTTATATTTGACTTCGGAAGCGTGGCCGGTCAGGCTTCTCTCCCGCACATCGAATGCCAAAATAAATTTCGCCCAGAAAATCGAGAAACTCAAATGCAGGTTACAAGAAACTGCACGCTGGAACCAAAGAACAAGTCCCTGTGGTAAACCCCCTACACATCTCAGTGTTCCAGCTGTTCGTTTCGCCTTGCTACGCACTTTCTACGTTCCCCTCCAGTCGTCTATCCAATCTGTTCATACAAATGTTGGCAGAAGTGACAAATACGTGACAGTCTTGTTTAGAGGCAGGTCATGTAGGTTAATTAATACATTCTCTCCTGGTAATCTGGTTCGTATTGAATGCGTTCTCATGTGGCCTTCTTCAGCCATCCCAAGCAAACCTTGGCATTGTAGGTAAAACCAGGCGACGACCACTTCTTTCCACAATGTTTCCACTTAAATGTTTCATCCAGACATTCGATGGCATTTGACCAGATGTCAGCGTCAAAAAATTAAACACTGGCACAAGTAAGTAATATCAGTAGGCAGCGTGAGCAGCCTGCAGCGTCACGATCCACACCATCCAGTGGACTTACACAGAAAGGTTCACTGGCAGATATTCGTATTTTATGCACGTCCAGAAAATTTCATTAGTCGGTCGCTGATCTTATACCGCTCTGTTGGCAGGGGCGCACTGATTTAACCGTCGAAATGAATTTTTACATGTGTGGGGGCCAGTGTGAATAACTGACATAATGTAAGGGTATAGTTGTTTAAATTACGGGATTAAAATATACAACTTATTATTTCTATTATAACGGGTCATTTCATTTGTATAATGTCTGGAAATGGCATTAATTATTTTGTAAAATAAACACAGTCATGCACAGATATCAGTATCAATCAACAGGCTTCAGTTCTGTGTCACTTGTCAAGAACACAAAGTAACTCATTTGTAAATCTTATGTACGAGTATACTGGACCGTGCATCATTGTGATAATTGAAGAATAAGATACCAACTTGATGTCACTAGTTATTAAGTTTTATTTCACTTCTTCTATGCTCAACATGATTCGAACATTAATACATCCATCATCAGGAGCCTGCGACTTTTTTTTATTGTATCACCATATTGGTCGTGTGTTGGAGTTTCGGTGTGGCTGGGTTGGGGTGGTATCCATGTACCAGGCTGAAGCCTGATGTCCGAAACATGTTGAGCATAGAAGAAGTGAAATAAAACTTAATAACTAGTGACATCAAGTTGGTCTCTTATTCTTCAACTCATTCGTAACTCTTTACAAGGCTCAGTGAACATAGACGACAATGCTCTGTACTATAAAATTAATGGAATAGCGCATGCTTCTAATTCAATTGAATTTCTGTATACAGAAATTACATCGCCGACGACTCGCGCTCTTTGACCTATGTTTTAGAGCAAGGTCGATAAACATTAAACTCGACATTCGTTCTAAATATTTATGGTGGAATTAATGTTGAACGTGTGATTTGAGATCTTTATTGCTGTGCTTGTGAAGATTACAGTATCTTAGGATATTACGGCTTTTAATAGGTACTTTGATGCAGACGATTCGGAGGAGATTTCTGCCTTCGTCTTTACAGTTGCCCAAGAAATGCAAGTTGCTAGAGAAAACTGTTTGCTTTATACACGGAAGGAAAGGATATGGAGGCAACACTCCTTCCGAAAAGCTGGTAACATATTACCGAAAGACATGACGTCATATCCCAAAAGAGAGTAATGTTTTAATGTTAAAATTACATTCCATTTTTTGTTAAAAAGAAACTTTGTTTCCAAAGTTGCTTCTGACACAACATTTCACAACCCAAAATCTCCTTAATTAAACGATTAAGCCCAAATTGTGAACATTTAAGTCTTTGTAATACACTACATTAGGCCCTGAGATTTCGCTTGCGAGCAGCATATCCTAGAAGGCCTTAAAAACAGCTACGCAGCAATCTCTTTGCATGTAAACACCACCTTAAATTATATCCTGGCCCAAAATGTGCAAACAGAAAATTCAAAGACTAGACTTTGTAAAAGACTACTGTCAGGTATAGGTGTCTGCGACAAGCTTATCACTCGTCCAGAGGAGTCCTACCGACTGTGGTGCGTCGTTGTGTGTGATCTTGAACCCTCGTGAATGGGGAGGCCCTGGCCCAATGGGGGGGCGTTGAGCCAAAAACAAACGGTGGACTAAACACTCCATCTCGATTGTGGGTAAATACAATTAGAAACTGCTGTATAGGAGAAAATTCGCTGTATCTTTTGAGGTCCTAAAAAATGTCTGAGCAGAATGTAAAATTTTAAATGTTAGACCTGGTGTTACCTAGAGTTAAAATTTTAAATTTTAGAGCTGGTGGTATCTAGAGTTAAAATTTTAAATTTTAGAACTGGTGGTACCTAGAGCTAAAATTTTAAATTTTAGACCTGGTGTTACCTAGAGTTAACATTTTAATTTAAACCTGGTGGTATCTAGGGTTTAAATTTTAAATTTTAGAACTGGTGGTACTTAGAGCTAAATTTTTTAATTTTAGACCTGGTGTTACCTAGAGTTAAAATTTTAAATTTTAGACCTGGTGGTATCTAGAGTTAAAATTTTAAATTTTAGAACTGGTGGTACCTAGAGCTAAAATTTTAAATTTTGGACCTGGTGGTTACCTAGAGTTAAAATTTTAAATGTTGGACCTGGTGGTACCTAAAGTTTAAAAAAAAAAGTATATGTGACGCAATAAATTCTAGAGAAGAACTCGTTTGCGGAAAATGGAAAATTAAGAGCATAGGCCTGTATCAGAGTGGCGTACTAATATTCATTTCACTAATTAACTTGTGAAGGGAAAACAATGACCAGCATACTCTGTGTTGTTAAATTTTTTCAAACGTTAATTTCAATGAAATAATTTAACGTACGCGTTTAAAAAGAGTAAGGTGCTAGGATTCCTTAAGAGAAAATTGTTAGAAAAAGAAGAGGGTTAAATTCAATAAATAATTCAGACGATATTTCTACAAATGCACTTCTACCGTGGTTTGATATGTAATATTTAATCGCTAAAAATTAAAGGCCTCTTAGTGTTAAAGATATATTGCTGCTGATAGCAGCCGTCAGAGGTTGTGATTATATGACGACAGTTACTACTGACGACTTAAAGCAGTTCCTATATCTAATAACGCCGCGTTGCGAGGAATTGAAACGTCAGAAGACACCGAGGAAAACTGCTAGCCCAGATTACACGTAATCCAAAATTTCACTTGAAATAGATAGATTCTGAAGGCTAATTCAGCTACTTGTGTTTATCACAGACTCAATTTTAGGGGAGTTCGCAAAATAGCGAAAAGCGACTATTAGTTTCGTTATATCTATTCGTCTGTCGGCACGCAACACCTCGGCTCACACTGGACGGATTTTCATGAAATTCGTCATTTTAGTATGTTTTGAAAAAAACTCTTGAGAATATTCAACATTCATTAAAATCGGATCAGAATAACAGGTACATTACATGAAGACCAATATACTTTTTTGAACATATCTCGCTCATTTCTTCTGAGAATGTGAAATGTCTCAGACAAAAGTTGTAGAGGAAATCAAACTACATATTTTATTCAATAACATTTTTTTTCGAAAATTGTGCCTTTTATGAGATAATGTGGAAAAATTTTATACAGCGGGGCAGGCCACAAATGACAGTATGGCGAATGCGCACTTTATGCTGGATAACTAAGGCTACACACACACACACACGAGTACAATATATACTACTCATTGCTTGTCCAATACAACAATATATACTACTCATTGCTTGTCCAATACAACAATATATACTACTCATTGCTTGTCCAATACAACAATGGTTGCACGAACGCTCAATGTTTTGTTACACGTACATTGCTTGTCTTGAGTAAAAATACTAAAATAGATTTTATACGATATATACTGGACACACAGTGGAAGGTGGGAAACAAGGACTTGAACGCTGAAAATGACAATGTCTTTTACGAAAAGAAATCCCTTGGTCAGCTAGTCTCTGTATAGAAATAGAGGGGGCAGCAGCTCTAACAGGTCACATGAAAGGCTTTCAGGACGAAGGAAACAATTGCGTCTCACGTAAACTCAGTAGGATGCATCATAGAGATGCTTTAACGCAACGTTATCTTCAGCCACAATTACACCGTGTGTAAGAAAAAGCAGTAAACTCTGAGAAATTTCGCCTTCTAAAGTGTCGCCTGCTTGCATACTGTACAAGAAAGTTAAGGACAACCCCAATAGGCTTCTACTGAACTAAGAAGTAAGTTACATATCAATATGTGAAGTTTCTAAACGTCTTGAAACATTCATTGTCCATTTAAAATAATGACATAAAACCTCTATAAGATTTATCTCAGTAATTAACCTATTTGATGCACAAAATTTTTATTTTACAATAAGTTTATTTCATGCCTCTACATGTATCGAGCACATGTGCTCATCATCAGGAGGTCAAAATTGCTTTACACATCCTCTGATATCATCACACCTATAGGTGGCCGTCTCTTGCACGGGTTGAGAGACGGACACCTATAGGTGTGATGATACCATAGGCTGTGTAATGCAATTTTGACCTCCTAATGATGAGCACATGTGCTCGAAACATGTAGAGGCATGAAATAAACTTATTGTAAAACAAAAATTTTGTGCATCAATTTGGTTAATTACTGAGATAAATACACTGAGATGCACGGTCAGCAAAACGTCAAAACTCTATAAGATGTTAGCAATATTATTGAAGTCTAGACATACATTTTAAATACTTGAAGAATAAAAGACCAACTTGATGTCACTTGCTATTTTATTTCATTTCTTATGTGCTCAACATGTTTCGGGCATTAATATATCCATCACCAGGAGCTTGCGACTATTCTGTTGAATCACCACATTGGTCGTTTTGTTCTTGGTTCGATTTGTGTTGGAGATTTGGTGTAGCTGGGTTTGAGTGGTGTCCGTGTTGCAGGCTGAAGCACAAATGTTTGTGCTTCAGCCTGCAACACGGACACCACTCCGACCCACCAACACCGAATCTCCAACACACATCGAACCAAGAACAATACGACCAATGTTGTAATTCAACAGAATAGTCGCAAGCTCCTGATGATGGATATATCAATGTCCGAAACATGTCGAGCACATAAGAAGTGAAATAAAACAGCAAGTGACATCAAGTTGGTCTTTTATTCTTCAAGTATCACAATGATGCACGGTCCAATAAACATAAGATACATTTTAAACATTAAACGAGTTTCAGTTTAATTAATTTCGCATTATTTCTATATGTGACAAAGCGCGAGATCCCAAAGCAGTATAGCGCTGTACGTTTTACTTTTTAATTTTGGTAATGAAACTTATCTGAGGAGGCCGGAAAGTGTCGAAACACGCGGCAAGTTATTATTTTAATAAAAACAAATTTGTGCCGACTTAAATAATGACTACATTTATTGCATATACTCGTACTCGTTACGCTGTATACACGTACGTGGCCATGTGGCCTGATTCAAAACACAACTTCCTTTCAGTGGGGTTAAATATGATTTGTCCACCGTTTAAGGCAAGTATTTGGTATTTCTTTGCGCATGTAATTAACGAGTTAGCAGCTGGAGAGAGATTTCTCTAGTCAAGTGGCAGTGCCATTCGATATAATGCTGACCTTCGTCCTTTTAAGTTCTAATGCAAGAATCCGAAGCTGCTATTCGTAGTGTATATGTGAGATTTTTCGTATCAGATCTACGTGCCGCTAATCCGCTGTCCTCACCGATGTTCTTCGCGGCTTTCCTCAGTACGTTTTTGAAAATATCGCTTAATACCTTGAACAACAGAACGATCTTTTTCCCCTACGCTTGTTTCAGTAAACAAAGTGTGTATCGGATGCAGCGGAACTCATTTATATAAAGTTAGTTAATTATTTTCAAGGGATAGTGTTAAGTTATAGACTTACCACTGCCATTTGCGTCACGTAAAACACAGCGTCCCTGTTGTATGTAAAATATATACTGACAGACTAAATTTGGATAGTGATTGAAAAAAAATCAGACTTCACTGAAAATAATTAGAAGAAATGAGGTAAATGAATTATTCTGATAGTGAATTTAAACCTATGAATAACTTTGTTTTAAATTCAATGCAAGTTTCGTGTGACGCTGTTCACAAACTGCTGGCCGGTACTGTACTGACTATAATGTGTTTCACTGCATTTCCTTTCCACACTATCCTGGCTGACATATTGGTGGCGAAGCTGAGAGTACTCAAAATATAGAGTGGCTGGTGAAAGCATTATGACGCCAGCAGACAACATTTTCGGTACCTCCTTCCATAAGGGCGAGAGGTTTTGTAGTGCTTGCCCTTTCACCTCCTCCAAACGACCATTCCACAGCTGAATCTAAGTTTAGCCATTTAAAAAATCTTATTTTTTCTGCACATAAAATCCGAAAGTCTTAAACACTGTATCAACTGTAGTAGTTTAGTGTCAAAATTTAAAATTCGACTTTTATTGATGTGCCAATTTACATTACAGTTCTCTGTTTTGTAACGCCGTTCAGTCTTGTAAGCAGTTACCAGAGTAACATACTACCTCTTTTCTTATCATCGATCCTGAAGATGAAGGCAGAATGTTGCTTCGAAATTTTAGTATCATTCTAAAAATTGACGCCTTTTCACAAAGTACCAGACCAACATTTTAATCTGGAAGATTTGTTGTATACAAGTGTAGAAAATTTATTTAGGAGAAAAAGTGATTTGTAAGAAGAAAGGAAGACTAAGTTATGTTTTGTAAAAGACAAAAGTGGTCTGCTGGTGGAATATATGTTGATTCCTTCTTACAAGCATCCTTCTGTAATAATATTTTCGAACCAGTCGTCTCTCAGCCTGTGCATGGGACGGCCACCTACAGGTGTGATGATACCAGATGCTGTATAATACAATTTTGACCTCCTGATGATGAGCGCATAGTGCCCGAAACATGTAGAGGCATATAATAAATTTATCCTAAAACAAGTATTTGTGTATTAAGTTGGTTAATTACTAAGACTAAGAATATTTCTGAAGTCACGCTCTGTTTCTAAATACATAAAGCCATTACTGCAGAGAGCTTGAATATATTTAGAAGTTTGGTATCGGATCATTTATATCTCCTTGTGTCAAGGGATTTCCTAATATAAATAGGCAATGAGTCATACACACAATAATTATCTGACCTTAATAATACAGACTACAACATTCGAAATTTTATTAAACACCCACACCCACATTGGAGGTGCGAAAAGAAGTAGTTTTAGAAACGGTGCAATAAGGGTAAATCTCTAACATGCATGAATATCACCGTGGCGCGATATTATAACCAACTGTAAGCAACAACGTCACTGTTTGGTTTGGGGTATCTTTCAAAAATATTTTTTCATGGTCTATTTATGTAGTGAATGTAATTGGAACTCGCGTGAGATTATATTAAACACTAACAATGTTACAAGCTTGTTTGGACTACGTTCCCACAAATGATTATTTATAAACTTATTGACTGTTCCCTTTGTACTGAGGGAGTCGAATCAATATCGACACGGAATGCTGCAAAGAAAGAGGAAAGTAGCAAATTGCCATGCACTCGCTTGGAATTTTGACTTAATTTCTCCAGGCAAACCCTTCAATAAATGACTGACAAGGATAAATTTCGAACCCTATAACACGTTGATTTTCAAGGGCAAATGAGGGTAAAAGAGGATAGTATTCATTTCTAGCAGAATGGTTTGTGCCGTATGAGAACTGCGCTCTTCTGGGTTGTTACGTAGCGAGTAGTGGTAATTTTTCACGGTAGGAAATTACCACTACTCGTTACGTAATGACCCAGCAGAGCGCAGTTCTCATCTTCTTCGCCGGGGAAAGCTGAAATCTCACGGCACTGCTATGGTTTATACAGTCTTCATCTTCCCCTTTTATAAATGTCAGCTCAGCACTAAATATCTGTCCTGATGACATGTCCTCGCTAACCTACATGGTCAAATGACCATGCCTATGGTAAATTCTGCTTTGTGAAGCATAAGACCGCTGCTCTGATGTACATCAAATTCTTCACGCAGTACCCAGGAATTGAATTCGAATGGAAATTTTGTTTGTAAAGATGTTTAACAATATCTCTTAAATTGCAGCTGGCCTCAAAGACATCCAGGAGGCTGCAGGTGGTTGCCGATGCTGCATGACCTGAACAGCCGGTAACAGTGGGACCGCAGCAGACAGGTCGTATAGGTCTTTCCCAGCATGCTGCGTCACACTGTTTTTGTCGACAGGCAACAAAGGGCGACACAGACGTGTGCCTGCAGTGCATTTCTGTTACGTCAGACTCGAGCAAATTTACTTTTCTTTGACAAAAGACGGGCGTTCATTAAACCAGAAACACAGGGAGGGCAGAAAGAGCGAGTTCCGGAGGAAAGGGGGGAAATTGCCGCAACATCCCACGTCAGTTCCGTCGGATTTAGAGAATACGCATGTCTGCAAACCGAGAGATTTTTATATAAAGCCTTTAATAAATAAACGGAGGATGTCTGGTTTATCTGTACTGTGCGAACTGTAAAGCCGAAATTTATGTGGACATCACAGACGCAACACTACCGTGAACAGTTGAGCCATTACTTGTTTCCTCAGTGTTTACAACTTGTCGGAATTGGTATACACAGTTTATGCATATTAGGAACATGTATACGTTTTGTTCACCGGCATAGAATATTTATGAAAAGATATTAAGATTATACGACGCACCGTATTATTCAGATTCCGAAAAATTTATATTAATTTTTGACGTTTTGTTGACCGTGCAACTCAGTATATTTATCTCAGTATTTAACCAACTTGATGCACAAAATTTGTTTCACAATAAGTTTTATTTCATGCCTCTACATGTTTCGAGCACATGTGCTCATCATCAGGAGG
>Ga0131853_10021590_pt1 | contig 11677 bp, 5 predicted proteins | sample TergutLab28metaG_FD_92764 | JGI IMG/M metagenome (GOLD analysis project Ga0131853, IMG submission 92764) | Labiotermes labralis P1 segment gut microbial communities from Petit-Saut dam, French Guiana - Lab288 P1 (version 2) (version 2) | ecosystem: Host-associated > Arthropoda: Insects >...
AAAAAAAACGGAGATTATATACCATGTTTAAAATATTCAGTACCTATATTTGTTGAATAAATATATAAAATGCAACTTTAGAGGTTAGCGGTGCGGTACGACCCCTATAGGTGTCGTTAGGCGTCAAACGGAGGTCCTCACAGTTCGAGGCTCACAGACAGTCTATTCATGCCTCCAAGATTCGTTTCCATGGAAACGAAGATTCGTACTTTCGTCTCTTGCGTTACGAAATCGAGTGAGTACGGACGTTTCGGAGGTATACGGCACTTTCATTTACAGCAATGTTTCCCAACCATGCTTGCGCATATTCTTCAGGTGTTCGGCGGAAATGGTGGAATAAATACATGAATATTTAAAAACACCACTAAAATTTCCAAATATCTCTCGAAATATCATGCGAAATTCGTCCGACAATTGTCAATTCTGGAATAATCTCCATGCGCTACAAACTGGCCTTTTTCTGGTCTGTCAGTGTTTACGTAGGTTGGGGTTCCTCGACAGGTATATATGAGAAGTTGTTTAGGGGATCTTGCATGGACAAATGTAGGGACACTCCGATCTCCGGCGTATAAGACCAGAAGGTGATAGGGTCCTTTCTCAGACACGTCCGTAACCATCTACCAAATCGCATGGTAACACGTCCTAGAATACCATTCCGTCACTGCACTATTAGCCTAAAAAGTACAGTAACGGAATGACTACAGTAGTTAGTGTAACGGTGCAGTAACAGGCAAAATAAATTTGTCTCTGTGGCTAACGGAACAGGACAACACCAATGCATATGAAGAGTGGAAGTATAACTCCAGCGTTCTTAGTCACTAGATGTAAACGGGTGACCAGCTTCGCGCTCCAGCTGCTTAACCCCTGCTAAAAGAGACCCCGTTCCCTTTTGGACAGCAGGCTCGAAAGGGCCCAAGTGCTTGTCCATGGGGCTTGAGGGAGAACAAGAATTTATTGCTTCTGTCAGTATTCGAACGGCACCCAACCAATAGCTTATATTGACTGAGGCATACCTGATCCCGTACTAACCTAGGACAGTACTAAATATTCCCAAACTTTGCCACTGACATCAAAAGGAAAATCCGCCCATGTGCACGCGATGAAAGTATATGGTAGAATATGGGTATAGCTCCACTCGTTCTTCAAGTCGGTACTAGGCGTAGGTGAGCACTCGACTTAAGGCCCCGGCCGCTTTACTCCGGAAGTCAAAACGGTAAATTTTTTCTTGCCCCAGACATGAATGTGTATGAGGGTGCGGTGTAGAGGTATAATTCCACTCCTACTTAAGCCTAGATTCTAGAAGAATGTGAGTGGTCAACTTCACGCCCCTCGCCGCTTAACCCCCGGTACCCACAGACTAGGAGACTAGGTGGGCCCCAGAGCCGTTCTGGATGTTTTCGGGAAGATAAAATTCTCTTGTCCCTACCGGGATTTGAACCCTGGACCGTCCAGCCCGTAACATAGTCGTTATATCGGAAGTAAAGATTTAAGATTAAATATCTATTGTTGTAACGACAACCAATCAACTGATTACTGGAGCAACTCTAACTCCTGATACGTCATGTCTATCAGATACACCCTTAGACAACGGACAATGACCAACACAAAAGTAAAAGTTTTTATGATAAAACCGTCAGCATTCCAATGCCGTTACTAACAACGGTCAGTGGCTGTGGTTAAACCGCCGATCGACTCCCGGGCAATGAGGGACGAGGGGGAATGACAATAGACCCTAATTTTACTCTCACCATACAAGAGAACGTAGGAAACCAGCTGAACGTACCATGTATGCGTGTTGTCTACATGTGAGGGGAAACCCCTGGGGATTAGACCAGCGCGCTAAACAGATTCACAGTTTACCTGCGCCTCGGTTACTGTCGGGTGCAAAGAAATGAGGTTTTTTTTGGTGCAACAACAAAGCTTCCATCTGTCTGTGTTGCCTCCGTCGGTAACACAACGAAAATATCAGGAATCATTCGTCATTTTATTGTCCAACTTATGCACAATTAAAAACACTTAGATACAATTAAAATTATAAAATATTTAAAATTTGGAGTACTTTCAAATATTTTATAATTTTAATTGTATCTAAGTGTTTTTAATTGTACATAAGTTGGACAATAAAATATTTATATGTTGATGATGCACGGGGAAAATATGAAGAATATCAAGAATCATTCATCAGTCGAAGTACATTCGGGTCTGTGGTTAATTTAGGCCCCATGTGGGGTATCGGGGGTACAGCTCCACGCATTTTAACCCACGTACCGCGTGGAGGTGTGCTGTCAGCCCCACACTTTGGCAGTTTTATTCTCGGAGGAAGAGCCCCCTGTGGCCGTTGGGTAGGAAGAAGGGCGGGCCTCAATTTGGGTGTCGATATTTGGAGAAAAATCTTTTACCTGCCGGGAATTGAGTACCGGTTCTTCGGTCGTACAGCCGGTAGCGTAGTCATTGCATTGACGGGAATGATTCACACAGAGTTTCGAATTAACACAAAGACAGAATTTTGTATGGGTGGGGGATGTAGCAAGCACGTAAAAAAACAGAACTGCCTGTAGAATTTTGAAGGTAAAATCTGAAAATGGCTGCTCAAAAGACTGAGATGTACTGCAATTCACACTGTAATCACTGCAAAGACTCAATTCTCCTGGATTTTAATGTCGTGTCAACTGGTAAAGTTAGCTACGTTTCGAATGTTCATAGTGCTCCCATCTTCAGGATCAAGAAGTCTGAATTTACGAGGATCGTTCGAAACGTCGGTAAGGTGTAACATGCTACAGAACTTGAATCTTCATCACAACTCAGTTACAAACTCAAATATACCATCTCTTTGCATCCGTTATGCTGTAAAAATTTACAACTCCCTCTTGTTCATCCCAAACCCCTTTATGATATTATGATACATGATATATTTGTTAACTGCAATTGGGTTATCACTCGGTGGCAGTATTACAGTAAACATTTACAAAGAAAATACATACAGCAACACAAAAAACAACAGAACAACACAAATAACAACTAATTTGGAAGAGTGCGGTCCGTGCCCCGTCTTTGCGAATTATACCCTGACATTTGCTTTAGAACTGAGGAAAAAGCAAGGAAAAACCTCAGACATGGTAAGAAAAACCTCAGTCAGGGTAAGAAAAACCTCAGTCAGGGTAAGAAAAACCTCAGCCAGGGTAAGAAAAACCTCAGTCAGGGTAAGAAAAACCTCAGTCAGTGTAAGAAAAACCTCAGCCAGGGTAAGAAAAACCTTAGTCAGGGTAAGAAAAACACCAGCCAGAGTAAGAAAAACCTCAGCCAGGGTAAGAAAAACTTCAGCCAGGTTAAGAAAAAGCTCAGTCAGAGTAAGAAAAACCTGTCAGGGTAAGAAAAACATCAGTCAGGGTAAGAAAAACCTCAGCCAGGGTAAGAAAAACCTCAGTCAGGGTAAGAAAAACCTCAGTCAGTGTAAGAAAAACCTCAGCCAGGGTAAGAAAAACATCAGTCAGGGTAAGAAAAACCTCAGCCAGGGTAAGAAAAACCTCATCCAGGATAAGAAAAACATCAGTCAGGGTAAGAAAAACATCAGTCAGGGTAAGAAAAACCTCAGCCAGGGTAAGAAAAACCTCAGCCAGGGTAAGAAAAACCTCAGTAAGGGTAAGATAAACCTCAGCCAGGGTAAGAAAAACCTCAGCCAGGGTAAGAAAAACTTCAGCCAGGGTAAGAAAAACATCAGCCAGGGTAAGAAAAACCTTGGTCAGGGTAAGAAAAACACCACCCATGGGTAAGAAAAACCTCAGTCAGGGTAAGAAAAACCTCATCCAGGGTAAGAAAAACTTCAGCCAGGGTAAGATAAACCTCAGCCAGGGTAAGAAAAACTTCAGTCAGGGTAAGAAAAACCTCAGCCAGTGTAAGAAAAACCTTAGTCAGTGTAAGAAAAACACCAGCCAGGGTAAGAAAAACCTCAGTCAGGGAAAGAAAAACCTCAGTCAAGGTAAGAAAAACGTCAGTCAGGGTAAGAAAAACCTCAGCCAGGGTAAGAAAAACCTCAGTCAGGGTAAGAAAAACCTCAGTCAGGGTAAGAAAAACCTCAGTCAGGGTAAGAAAAACCTCAGCCAGGGTAAGAAAACCTTAGTCAGGGTAAGAAAAACACCAGCCAGGGTAAGAAAAACCTCAGCCACGGTAAGAAAAACCTCAGTCATGGTAAGAAAAACCTCAGTCAGGGTAAGAAAAACCTCAGTCAGGGTAAGAAAAACCTCAGCCAGGGTAAGAAAAACCTCAGCCAGGGTAAGAAAAACACCAGTCAGGGTAAGAAAAACACCAGTCAGGGTAAGAAAAACCTCAGCCAGGGTAAGAAAAACCTCAGTCAGGGTAAGAAAAATCTCAGCCAGGGTAAGAAAAACCGCAGCCAGGGTAAGAAAAACCTTAGTCAGGGTAAAAAACACCAGCCAGGGTAAGAAAAACCTCAGTCATGGTAAAAAACCTCACCTAGGGTAAGAAAAACCTCATCCAGGGTAAGAAAAACATCAGCCAGCCACGTGACAAAAAATTTCTACATCAGTTAAAAGTGAAGGACAGATGTTGATTTTAAAATTAACCCCTAGCCTCGATTATATGCTGTTCGAGTAATGTATAACAAATGTATTGCATTTAAAGTTTTGATACACGTCATCATATGCGGTACACTTTACAGCAGACTGGAACATGCTGTAAAAAATAAAAAAAAATTTTGGTTTTAAAATTTGGCTAGACTTAAACAAAACACGTGATATTTCTAGGGGGATTACGCAGAGGGTGATACAAGGGTGCCAACTGTCGCCTGTACTATTATTCTACATAACGACGACGTCATTAAAGAACAGAAAATCCCCCGGAATATCCCGTGACAGCTGCCAATCTCAGGGACATGATAAAAGGACACGTGTGCTTCACGTGACCACACCTGTTTTTTTTTCCCCTTTCTAAAACATTTATAGTTCAACTTTAAAAGGGTAAATTTTCGTGTATGAATTTTATGACGTTGCTTCAACTCATTACTATGTTTATGTCCATCTACAGAAATGATGTCCATGATTACGTAATATCAGGATTATTGTCGAAACAGTACAGTGTTCCAGTTAAATGCCTTCCGTTCTCCTGTGGAATTTTAAATAAAACGTGCGTAAAAACTGCATTCATTTGTAAGCAGACGGCGGAAATTAAGCTTCAAAACATCATGTTCTTCTGTACACGAGAAAGAACAGAAACATGAGAGTGCCTACAAAGACAGAAATATTTCCGGAATATATGAGTGGAATGGGAAGAGAAAATGAAGAAATAAATGTCAGTAGATGTTACATTTATGTCACGCTAACCTCACAGCGCCCAGTCCTACCCTCACACGCAATATTAACCACCCCCTGTCATTATTACTGCAATATATACTGAACGAATATACAGAAATCTACTTCTTTTATGACCCAGAAAATTAGTTCGGGGGCTAACAGTTTATATTCTGGTAGGAATTAAGGTTATCATAGAGATAAAGCAGTCCAGTTACAGGCCTGGACAGGCCCAGAGGGTTCCAGGAAGTTAAGGTTCCCAGATTTCGTGACAACGGCACAGGATGGTGGTAAGTTTGTCAGCCTTACGCACCGGCCGTCTTTACCCCCAGGAAATATTCCTGGTACTCATTTCTGTTAGAGGCTGGGTCGACTCCAGGGGATCGAACCAGCGACCTTCCGAATTGTAGCATAGCACCTTAACCACTGTGCCACCGCGGTCCCCGTTTATCATACAGATAGTGACAGATATTACAGGACTTCTGGTTTATGACACATTTCTGTAGACTGATAGATGTATACAAATCTTTCGGAGAAAGATACTACCTCTATCTTCGAGGTGAGACATAGAAGATATGTTTCTTTTTCCGAGATTATGCTACTGACACACAACACAGCATAAATACACTGTATTAAAAGCGGTAAATCAGTCCCATTACATGCCTGGAGTGACCCAGAGGATTCCAGGAAATTAAGATTCCCAGATTTCATGACAACGGCAAGGGATGGTGGTAAGATTGTCAGCCTTACGCACCGGCCGCTTTTACCCCCAGGAAATGCTCCTGGTACTCATTTCTGTTAGAGGCTGAGTCGACTCCAGGGCCATAGTGCGATCGGAAGGATTTTATGTCAATGAAAAATCCACTGACACCAGCTGGAATCGAACCAGCGACCTTCCGATTTGTAGCACAGCACCTGAACCACTGTGCTACCGCAGTCCCCGATGCACTGTATTACTCCACTTATTATACATTTCTGTTCTCTTACGGCTGCTACGTACACTAAAATATATTATCTTTCTAGATTTATTAAACATAGAAATTGTTTATTATTAAGTTTCATATCATGTAATTTTCTCCAGGCTTTTTCCTTTTATTTAACTCCAAATATACGAAGTATGAAGTAAAAGAAAAATAAATTAATAAAATAAATTATTTTCTAAGCAACCTGTCGGCTCCAGCCTGAATCCTTAGATAGGAATTGTATTGCTCTGTCATAATTTTGATGACGGTAGGAAGGTCCATGGTTGTATGTATTAACCTCTCCCTAAAATAATCGCAAAGCGCTGTACATTCCAATTAATAAATAACCACAAAAAATAGCATTTCCTGTCTTCATTAGATGTTATTACAATTATGTTTTCCAAAACGATGGGTACTCTTGTTTGTACAAATAACTGTACTAATTTTTAAGCTTTAGGTTTCTGTGACCGTGCATCGTGAGCAAACTGTGAAGTGAGAGAGAAAACCAACAAGATGCAAGAGTTAGATGTTTATTTTCAACAATTTCTCAACATGTTTCGGGCATCATTATGCCCATTTTCAGGAGAACAAGACATATGTTACTGCAGTAACATACGTTTTGTTCTCCTGAAGATGGGCATAATGATGCCCGAAACATGTTGAGAAATTGTTGAAAATAAACATCTGTTGCATCTTGTTGGTTTTCTCTCTCACTTCACAACTGTACTAATGTTTGACACGAACACTGGAAATAGGAAACTCCTTAGAAAGGTCTGCCATTCAAGTATGGCAGCCAAGAGAAGGCAGAATGGCTTAGATGTTTATTGACGAAGCTACTGGCTGGACTACCGGGGAAACGTGCTTTGGTTGCCGGCAGTAGAAGCAGATCTTTCTTTCTCTAAACTGTCCAACGAGGAAGTCCGATCCATACAGATATTTATTCAAAGGGAACGGGAACTCTATTCCGAGGCGTGAAGGTGGCATTTCGAAATTAGGAGGCTTCTCCAAAACATCGGGAACAAATTACAATTCAACCTGGCGCCATACCCAAGGACAGTGCCTTGTCAATCAACAATGCACTGAAAACCTCAAATTTCACAGTTTGCAACACGATGGTCCTTAACGATTAGGACCATTAGCACTCTCTTAATCTCCCAGGAAGGAGGAACATCCCTTGTCGGCTGTCCCTGACTACTTATTCAATTTATTCAGAGCTAATTTCCTTATCCACATCCATAAATTTATGGCTCATCAAGTTGTGGTTACAAGGGGTCAAATTAGCGTAATATAATTCTGATACAACAAGGTTTCTACATGGTTTTGTGGGTATGAGAACATGCATAGAATACTGTGGGATGGCGTAGTAGTTGAGAGGGTGTCCAAACTGAAAGAAACGAGGAATGACAAAAAATGAACGACTATGACCGTCAGGTTTAGATGGAAAGGATGTCCAGTAAATTATTGTTAAGCTGTTCAAAAACTATAAAACGGAGAAAGAATTTTCTGAATAAATAATGGTTAATTCGAATGAGGAGATAAAAAACTTAAAGATGTAGGCCTACACTACAGCTCTGATGGTAGACCTAAGTACATATTTAGAAAGACTGAAAGACAGGTGGTTTAATACATCAATTACACGTGTGTAACGATGCAGGGCTTACCAGTGACAAGCCGGGGTTATAATCTGTAGGTAGTCTCAAGCAAGTAAGGACAAACTAAACTTTAAATACATAATATAATATAATATAATATAATATAATATAATATAATATAATATAATATAATATAATATAATATTCTGAATGAAAGCATCACGATGTGCTTGAAAATCAATAAATATTACACAAACGTACGTCAGCACAATCTATTTATTCTATAGTATTCCATGGTAAAGTAAGTGTAAGGGCCTGAAGATGACTAATATGTAGTCGAAACATGTAGCCATACTATAGAATAAATAGACTGTGCTGATGTACGTTTGTGTAATACTTATTGATAATATAATATAATATAATACAATATAATATAATATATCACATTATATTATATTATATCACATTATATTATATTATATTGGCACAAAGTTTTTAGTAAATGAACACGTGCTCTGCATACAGTAAAGCACCTGCATTTAATATCGCAGTGGAATGGTTAAAATACCGAACTTTAGACTTCCTTGTTCAAATAGCAATAACAACCTCTGTCCTGCAGAATGTATTCGTACTTGTACTCAGACGTTTCGTAAAAATGAATGGATTCTGTCATAATTACGGCACGACCGCTTGCCGACGCAACCTTCACAATTCACCATTCCAGCACCATTCTATAGGACTATATACCGCATTTGCTGCGTCATAGGGGGAAAGAAGGACGCAGCCTACAACTGACAAGGTACTTGTGCGGATTTAATAGAAATGGACCTTCCGATGTTCAGAAGCAAAAATATTTTTGGGGGGAACATTTTTTAGGGGAAAAAAAATTCGTCTCGCGAGGACAGAAATTAAATAAACAAACGACCGTGTAAGCCAACATGAACCGCCTCCATTCTGGATTCCGGAATGCGCCCCCCCCCCCAAAAAAAAAACACTAAAATCATAAGAATTACCGCAAGTTCAGTTCAATAAAGCCGGTTTTCTTCCAGCTTTACCCTTGATTTCAACCTTTCGCCGTGTTCTGAATGCTGTACGCTTTCTTCTGGGTAATTCCCCAGCGTCTGAATTTTATACGCCGACGTTTCGGAACACTGTCTGTTCCATCTTCATAGGCAGGTAAGTATGAAGCTTCACCCTACTTAAAGTTTCAGATTGGACCGCCGGTATTTAAACACTGTTATTTCTATCGACCTGTTTTGTTGGGAGGACAGGCTGATAGGAAAAAGTACTTCAGTAAGGGAATGAAATTATAAAACATGGGGGCTTTAGACAGCAACAACTCTCTCCTTTTGTACCATACAAAGTGTTCATAAAAAAAAACTCCTTACCGTAACATAATGGTTTACGCGGGAGAAGTGGATGAGATAGGGATGTCCAATCTGTGACTGAAATAGCGAATACGACATTTGTTAAAGTTACGGTCTTCTCGGTTGGGACGCCGTGTATTTTGGTACATGCGTGATACTATTTTAGGCACCTGCTGCTTTGATTTTAGTCACCCTTAAGAACGATACCGACGCGCGTCCTAAAGAGAAAGTGTCGGCGTCTCTGGAATGTGTGTAGATGATTTCACTAGAGGGTAAATTGGCGTTTCGTGATGGACCCCGAGAGGAACCGTCAGCTTCAATAAAGGAGTGAGTACTTATTCATTACCTTCGTTATAATTACCCTGTAAGCTGCACTAATCTTTATTGAGTTTGTTGGTCAGTTTACTTAGAAACACAATTTCTTTCAACAAGTCTGTTTTGCACAATATCGACAGTTCCACGGAATTGCCATTCAGGCACTTCGTTGCATAAATACCGCGAAGACAGAAAGCTGATAAAAGCTTATGGAAAGGGTTAACTAGTGAGACTGGGCTGAACAACTGATGATAACATTAACCTTTTGACGCCTAATGTCAACTATAGTGGTCGTACCGCACCGCTAACCTCTAAAGTTGCATTTCATATATTTATTCAACAAATATAGGTACCGAATATTTTAAACACGGTATATACTCTCCGTTTTTTTTTTCCTCTTCAAAATGCAGTTTGTTTCATAATTTTAACCTATTGGGTTCCTGTATTATTCACATTTTATATACAGGATGGGCTAAAATAAAAAAAAAATAATTCCGGCGCCAAAAGGTTAACCCTTTAAACGCCGAGTTAAATCCCATCTGCGGGCATTATTAGCTCACCATATTCTCTACGTTAGCAGGATAAGGATTAAGATATGTCTCATCAGCTTACGTCACAGCCGGTGTGATATTTTGCATTGTGGAGCACACTGCCTGTACTAAGGGTATCAAGATTGTTTAATTATCAGTGCTATGCAGGATAGAAATATGGTCGTCCTTTAATCAAAACCATGAATTTCTGTAGAAATTTTACACGATTTAATAAATTATTGGATACGGAAGGTAATTTGTGTCATAAATCCCAAGGTGGTGCGAGTGCATCTACTTGCATATTGCTGGCAGCGCCCCTGAAGGTTGGTATAATTACTAAATCTGAGAAATATACAGATAACGAAAGAAAGAATGGAAGGAAGGAAGAAAAGTCAGCGCAAAAACTACAATCCTACATTACTACAGAAAACAAACTGCTTATAGAAATACCTTTCGCTATATTACACAATAAATGGCCTGCAGCAAAATTATTTACAATGAAAATCGTAAATAAATTAAGATTTCATTTTTTACCGTCCCCGTGTAGAGAAATCTACACTCGATAAAGCGATTTTCCGCTTATCCTAGCAACAGTGCTACAATAGACCTTAGAGTTTCCAGACAAATGATTTCATATCGGTATTGCCAGAGAGATCATACGTTCTAAAATCATAATCCAGCTACCCTACTTCACCCTGCACAAGTTCGCGCATCGGCCATGTTGTTAGTACCACCTGCAGAAAGTTACAAGAGGTGTCTTGGGACCGGATACAAGTTCATTGTGTTTATACGGCGTTTCGTGAAAACCGGTTAAATATTTCAAAATTCCAAATGTGTTTTCCTTTTAAGAAAGTTTAAATATTTCAAAACTCCAAATGGTTTTCCTTTTAAGAAAGTGAAGTGAGCTAGGCTACAAAGAGTAAATGACGACTGAAGAATAAAATCCATCTAGATGCCACTTATTACTTTATTATGCTTATGCTAGGCTCAACATGTTTCGGGCACCATTATGCCCATCATCAGGAGCTCACGACGCTAGCGTTGGTTGCCACATAGACCGTCTGGTTCTCGAGTTGCTGCTGTTTGGAAGTTAAGTGCAGGCAGGATGGACCCTGCCTGCACTTAACTTCCAAACAGCAGCAACTCCAGAACCAGACGGCCTATGTGGTAACCAACGCTAGCGTCGTGAGCTTCTGATGAAGGGCACAATGGTGCCCGAAACATGTTGAGCCTAGCATAAGCATAATAAGGTAACAAGTGGCATCTAGTTGGATTTTATTCTTCAGTTATGAAGATGATGCACGGTCCAAGACACATCAAAGCGTGAGTGAATTAATGATTGTAAAAAAAATTACAATAAACTGAACACAGTACTGTCTTGCTTGGGTGTTTTTACCTTTTGTACATGTTATAAAATTCTAATTTGTCTCTTGTGTATTGTTGCTAGTTTTAAGTTGTCTAGTGTGTAACTGTTGTTGGTTGGCCGTGTGTATTGTTGTAGTTATCTTATGTGTATTTGTTGCACTATGTGTGTATTGCTGTTTTTACTTTAGATGCCGGACTGCTGGCTAGAAGTCAGTATTCGGAAGGTCCTGCGACCGGCCACCT
>Ga0131853_10021591_pt1 | contig 11676 bp, 10 predicted proteins | sample TergutLab28metaG_FD_92764 | JGI IMG/M metagenome (GOLD analysis project Ga0131853, IMG submission 92764) | Labiotermes labralis P1 segment gut microbial communities from Petit-Saut dam, French Guiana - Lab288 P1 (version 2) (version 2) | ecosystem: Host-associated > Arthropoda: Insects >...
TTATATCTAATATAGATCTTATAGAGGACATTAGGCAAGGTCAAGAAGCTGTAGAATTAGTGTTAGGGATAACAGGTGGTTTAAGAGTTGTTAGTATTATAGCTATTTTATTTTTAGGTATGATTTCTACAATTATTATAGTAAATACTATTAAAATAACAGTATCTGCTAGAAAAAATGAAATAAGCATAATGAAATATGTAGGTGCTACAAATTCATTTATTCGTTGGCCGTTTTTAATGGAAGGCATTTTGATAGGTTTTTTAGGAGCAAGTATTGCTCTAATATTGAGTTATTTTATTTACACAGCTGCATTAACAAATATAATTGCTAATTTTTATACAATGACAGCTGCATTTGAACTTAGAAATCCAGCAGATGTTTTTATAATTTTGTCCCCTTTAGTGCTATTACTTGGTATTTCCATTGGAGTATTAGGTAGTGCAAGTTCTATAAGAAGATTTTTAAAAGTATAGGAGAATATATGTTTAAAAGAGTTTTAGGAATTTCGTTATGTTTTACTTTCGCTTTAAGTTCAGTCGTTTATGCTGCTTCCTCTGGTTTAAGGCAGCAGCAAGAAGCAGCAGCAAATGAGAGAGATGCTTATATGGCACAAATCCAACGAACTGATGCAAATATAACGCAAACAGAAAGAGAGATAGATCAACTTGAAAATTCATTATTAAATATATTAAATGAACTTTCAGATTTAGGACAGCAAGTTTCAGAAACTAGAATAATTCTTGAAGATACAGGAAAAGAGCTGGAAGATGCTATCGAAGATAGAGAGTATAAACAAGAAATACTTGTCCAAAGGCTTGTGGCCATGTATATGAATGGTCCTACTACATACTTAGAGCTAATCTTTGGGGCAAGTAGTTTCTCAGAAGCTTTTAGAAGAATGGAATATATGAACAGAATAGCAGCTCATGATCAAAATTTAGTTGAAGAATTTGTTGCAATAGAAGAAGCAATAGAAGAAAAAAGAGATTCTATTGAAAGAGAATATACGCGTTTAACAGTGTTAGAGCGTCAGGTAGAGGATCGTTTAGCTCAACATCAAGCAACACTTGAAGATTTAGACAATAGAAGAGCAGCACTTGGAGTCGAAAGACAAACACAAGTTGCAGGTCTTCGCGAAATGGAAGCTAGCTATGAATATTTAGGAAATCTTATAAGGCAAGAAGAAAGAGCAGCAAGAGCTAGGCAACATGCAGTTACTCAAAGTAACAACAGAGTAGTAGAACAAACAACAGGAAGAGATGGCGATATCCGTTGGCCAGTTCCTTCTAGAAATGTTATAAGTTCTCCTTTTGGTGGAAGAAGAAGTCCAATTACTGGAAGGCAAGAAACTCATCATGGAATAGACATCCCTGCACCTACAGGTTCAGATATTATAGCTGCTGAGGCTGGAACTGTAACATTTGCTGGTTGGCAAAATGGTTTTGGACATACAGTAATAATTTATCACGGTGATAACTTTTCAACGTTGTATGCTCACAATTCTAGAAATTTAGTTTCTGCTGGAACTTGGGTTGATGCCGGTCAAGTTATTGCAGCAATAGGTAGCACAGGTTGGAGTACAGGACCGCATCTACACTTTGAAACGAGAATAAATGGAACTGCTCAAAACCCTATGAATATGTTAAACTAACAATAATTTAAAGAGAGACAGGACGAATCCTGTCTCTGTTTTCTATATTAAGGAGGAAAAATTATGCAAAATTTTATTTTTAACAATCCAACTAAAATTATATTCGGTAAAGGTGAAGAAAAAAATGTAGTAAATGAACTTAAAGGTGAAAAAGTGCTTTTGCATTACTCAAATAGTTCTTTAAAGTCTGGACTTGTGGACAGTGTGAAGCAAATCCTTTCAGAGAATTCTATTGCCTATGTAGAACTTGGCGGAGTTGTTCCTAATCCTAGGCTTTTAAAAATCCGTGAAGGTGTCACGCTTGCTAAAGAGGAAGCAGTAACTTTCATTTTGGCAATAGGCGGTGGTAGTGTTATAGATTCTGCTAAAGCTATAGCATTAGGAATACCAGATGACGGTGATCTTTGGGATTTTTTCACGAGAAAAAGAACTCCAGAAAAAGCTACTCCTTTAGGTGTAATTTTAACTATAGCTTCTGCTGGAAGCGAATCTAGTAATTCTTGTGTTGTAAGAAATGAAGAAGAAAACACAAAAAGAGGAGTAAATACAGATGTTTTCCGTCCACGCTTTGCTATACTGAATCCAGAATTAACGTATAGTGTGCCAAAAAATCAAATGACAGCTGGCATAGCAGATATTTATATGCATACATTAGATAGATATTTTACAAATGAAAAAGACTGCTATGTTACGGATGGTATAGCGGAGACTATTTTAAAAACTGTGCTGAAATATGCTTTTACTGCCATAAATGAAGAAAATTATGAATCTAGAGCAAATATTATGTGGGCGGGTAGCCTTTCTCATAACACCATTACAGGCTTAGGTAGACCTTTTGACTTCTCTGTTCATGCAATGGAGCGTGGCATTTCAGGTTCTTATGATAGTATACATGCCTTCGGTCTGACTGCTCTTTGGATTCATTGGGCATTATACACTTATAAAGAAAATGTTATGCGTTTCGCAAAATATGCGAACTCTGTATTAGGTATAGAAATGAACTTTGAAAATCCTGAAGAGACAGCATTAGAAGGAATTTTTGCAACAGGAGACTTTTTTGAAAGCTTAGAACTTCCTACTACTTTAAAGGATATGGAATTAGAAGCGGACGAAGCTCGAATAGAAGAAATTTCGAATTTTGCTTTTGTGCCTGGAACAACTGAAATAGGCACTTTCTTTAAATTAAATAAAGAAGATGTTAAAAATATTTTAAGAAAGTCTTTTGAAGGAGATCTATGAAAATACTTGTAGATGCTATGGGTGGTGATAATGCACCAGGAGAAATTATAAAAGGTGTGTTGCAATCTGGTACGAAAGCTAAAATTATTTTAGTAGGGCGAGAGTCAGAAATAAAAAAGCACTTGACTTTGGAAAAAAATATTGATATAATAAATGCGACTGAAGTTATAGGTATGACAGAGGGAGCTTTAGCAGTTCGTGCAAAGAAAGATTCTTCAATGGCGATTGCACTCGATATGCTAAAAGCAGGAGAAGCTGATGCACTTATTTCAGCTGGAAGTACCGCTGCATTAGTTGCAGGAGCTACACTTAAGCTTAAAAGGCTTCCAAATGTAAAAAGACCGGCACTTGCAGTTCCTATGCCTACTGAAAAAGGAATAGTTCTTCTTATGGATGCAGGGGCTAATGTAGATTGTAAACCTGAATATCTTCTTCAATTTGCACAAATTGCTTCTGTTTTTATGAAAGAGCTTGGGCTTTCGGCAAATCCTAAAATAGGTCTTTTAAGCAATGGTTCAGAAGAAGATAAAGGTAATTCTTTAACGAAAGAAGCATTTGCTCTGCTTAAAGAATCAAACTTAAATTTTTATGGAAACATCGAAGCTAAAGAAGTTGCTATCGGCACAGTAGACGTAGTTATAGCTGATGGCATGATGGGAAATGTTCTTCTCAAAACAGCAGAAGGCTATTTGAAACTTATGGGAAGTGTGCTTAAAAAAGAGCTTAAGAGTAATCCTATAACCACTTTAGGTGCACTTTTGTCAAAACCTGCACTAAATAAAACGAAAAGTTTCTTTGATCCTTCTAAGGTAGGAGCGGGCCAATTTTTAGGTGCAGATAGATTAGTATTAAAAGCTCATGGAAGTTCAAAATCTATAGATATAATAGGAGCTATTAAAGCTGCTGAAAAATTTATAGAGTTAGATGTAATAGAAAAATTAAAAAATTCGTTATAAATAACGCTTGCAGAAAAGGAGAATACTGTGGAATTTGAGAAAGTATCAGATGTTATCGTAGAATTAATAGGAATAGAAAAAGAAAAAATAAAGCTAGAATCAAACTTTACGGAAGATTTAGGGCTAGACAGCTTAGATTTATTTCAAATCATAACAGAGCTAGAGTCTCTATACAATGTAGAATTTGACTTGAAGGATGCAGATAAAATAAAAACAGTAAATGATGCTGTAGAGTATATAAAGCAAAATACCTAAGTATGAATTTTTCTCAAAAAACACCAGAAGAATTACTGGAAATAGAAGAGAAGCTAGGATACACTTTTATGAATGAATCATTTATTATACAAGCACTTACACATACTTCATTTGTTTATGAGAAAGGAAAAAATTATTTAGATAGTAATCAAAGGCTAGAGTTTTTAGGAGATGCTATCTTACAAATTGTAATAAGTGAATTTTTATTTAGTTGTTATCCTAATATGCCAGAAGGTGAACTTTCAAGACTCCGTTCTAAAATAGTGTGTGAACAAAATCTTTATGAAACTGCTGGAAAATTACAGCTAGGTATGCATCTGATTTTAAGCGATAGTGAAGAAAAAACGGGAGGGCGTAAAAAATCTTCCATTCAGGCAGATGTGATAGAAGCTATAATTGGTGCAATGTATCTAGATTCCGGAATAAAGGCTGCTAGGAAATTTGTAATAGAACATATAGAAGTGAATCCACAAAAACTTCGATATAATAAAGACTATAAAACTGCTTTGCAAGAATATGTTCAAAGAGATAGCAAATATACTGCAACTTATAAAAATGAATCTGCTATAGGGCCAGCGCACGCTAAAACTTTTACAGTTTCTGTTTGGCATATGGATAAAAAGCTCGGGCAAGGGATAGGGAAAAGTAGGAAAAAAGCGGAACAAACTGCTGCAAAGAACGCTTTGGAAAAATTAGGAGTAATAGATGCTGTATAATTTACATTTTTTTGCTAACAATATTCTTATTAGTAAAGTTTTTCACGGACGTTCCAACCGTTAATAAATTTTACGATTTTTGCTTTAGCAAAAAAATCCCCATATTTTATAGGAGGTATCCTCATGCAGCAAACACAAAAAAGAAACTATCCAAAACCAGATATTATGCTTTCTAATAGCGTAGTGTCTAGCACTGCTTATACAGGCCTTATGCCTACTATGCCAGGAACTGAAGAAGAAGTAGAAAATTATGAAGGCTTATATAGCTCTGTAATTCACAAGGCATAAAAAATTAGCCCAGTTTGTGAGAATCCTCACAACTGGGCTAATTTTTTATACATTTTAATCGCAGGTGTGTTTTCCTATTAAATAACCAGTGATCAACCCTTCTAGATAAGCACAAAGAGCAATACCAGCTGCTATTAGCCAAAGATGTGTATATTTCTTTTGTTTCTTTACTTCTTGTTTTGCTGTTCTTTCTACCGTTCTGTAATGTCTTCTTCTTCTTGCCATTGTTAGTACCTCTCTTCAATTTATTATATTCTCTTCTAACAAGCGGCATTTAAAACCATGTCCTATGTGAATTTTTTGCTTCTTAAATTCTCTGTAGTAGCAAAAGTTTCACAGACTTTATTTTTTATTGAGTGAATAAAAAATTTAGTGTAATCGTTTTTTATTGCCGTTTGCTATATATTATACCATAAAAAAATTATTTTGTATAGTATTTTTTGAAAATGCAAATACTATACCTATAAAAATTTACTAGCTAGGAAGGAATTAAAAAATGAAGATACTGATGATAATGGCAACTTTGTTAATGTTATCGGCTTGCTACCCTTTTCGTGAAGTTCGGTTTGATGCTTTAGAAAATAGCGTTGCTGGTGTTTTTCCTGAAATAGAGCCGACTAACACAATAGACAAAGAAGCAGATTTTACAACTCAGCGTACACAAAAGTTAGAAAGCCTAGTAGGGGAAATACAGGGTATTGAAAATGTCAAAATAGTTATTATTGAAAATGCAGCATTGGTTTCTTTGGAATTTGAAGAGCATTTAACAAAGAAGGATATTAAAGCTAAGAAAAAAGTAATAGAGTATAAGATAAAACAAGTAGATGGTGGGCTTCGATATGTTTCTGTTTCAGCTAAAGAGGAAACGATAGATAGAATTTATGAAATTTTGGAAAAAAATAAATATTAAGAAAACTACGTATTATATTGAAAAGGGGCTGTCTCACGAAAAAAAAGCTCTAAAAAGAAAAAAACGAGGAAAAGCAGTTGCCAAACCTCGTTTTTTATTGTAAAATTAATTATGAGAAAAATCATACAACAAGATAATTATAACATAAACCCAATCCCATTTCAACTAAAACTTCCGTTTGATGTAGGAATAAAAATAGACATGGACAACTCTCTACGCATACTGCTAAAAATCTGCTAAAAATAACAGAAAGGCTAGACTATATGCCTTAGCTAAATAATTCTATCAAACCAAAGGTAGCTTCACCTTAACAACTTCTCCACGCTTAAAAGTAAAGCCAAGCTCTTGTGAAGGCGTATATCCTCTAGGGGTTTGCACTTGTAAAAGCATTTGTTCCTGTGGGTTACCTAGCACAATACCACTCTGAGCATCTTTAATAAGCTTTGTCATATTGTCAAAACCTCTTAATTTCTGCGGTGTAGTAGTAGTTATAAAACAAACACCACGCTGAATTGCTCTAGTAAATAAGTTTTCCATATCCATACCTTTTGATCTGGTTAAATCTATAAAGTTGTCTCCATCATCTATAAGCACAATAGCTGGAGGCAAGCTTGACAAAAACTCTCGTGGCCTTAAATCACTTTCTTTTTCAGCTGCATCTCTTTCTTCCACTGTTTCTTTTAAAGCATCGTAAAAATTATCTAACTGGCTAATATCGTCCATATAAATAACTTTTTCTGAGCTTTCAAATTCGTATAAATCTCCAGCATGAGAGTCTGCAATAAATACTCTTGCTTCGTTGTTCTCTAAAAATTGTTTAGCTAATAATCTTAAAATGTTCGTTTTTCCAGTAGTAGCTCCACCAACTATTAGCTGGGTTGTTATAGATAAATCTAAATATACTGGCTCAGTAGTTTCAGTATTAAATCCTACAACAGCTAGCTTTTCAGAGGTTTTTGCAAAGGACACTAAATCTTCATAAACAACTACATCTGGAAGTATGCGAATCCCTACTGCTTTTAGAGCTGTATTATTATCTGCTATAGTTTTTATCATATTGCCTATTTCTTTAGTGTAGGTAATATCATCTTCAAATGGTGCTGGCAAGTAACATTGAGCTACATGAACATCTTTTAACTTAATCATAGCTCTACCTTTAACTTCAGGAAGCTTATAATTAGAACGTCCTGTTATTGCAGTAATATCGCTTTCATCAAACATAAATTGAGCTATTTTATTTTTGAAATTGTTTAATACAGAATAGCGTACCGAATTGCTACGACTAGCTGATATTAGCGTATAAATACCAACACCGACACCATCACGAGTAAGTTTAACTATAAACTCTTCTAATTCTCCATTATTAATCTCACGTATTACGTCATAATTATCTACAAGTACAATCATTGCAGGAATTTTAGTGTCTGCAAGTTCATTGTACATCCTAAAGTTCATAGCATTTACACCTGCAAAAAGACTTTTACGAGTTTTAAGTTCTTCTATTAATAGTTTTACTAGCTTTCCGAGTTTCTCTGTATCATCAAAAGTAAGATAATCAGCTGTGTGTGGTAAGTTTTTTAACTGTGATAAAGCTGAGTTTCCATAATCTAATATAAAATAGTTTAATAGCTGTGGTGAGTTTTTGCTAGCCAATGTTAAGCCAGCATTCATCATAAAATTAGATTTTCCAAATCCAGAAGCTCCAAAATCTGCTAAGTTACCGTCCGCTGCAAAGTTATGAACATACTCTTTTTGTAGTTGTTCTTCTGGTATATCTATCATTCCTATAGGAATGGTTAAGTCGTGCTCTTCTATAGTGCCAACGTCTATACCAAGTTGAATATGTTCAGTAACTATTTGATGAGAAAGAGATGGAAGCCATGGTCTATCTACAATAATAGAGTTCATTTCTTTGTGAAGATCATGTATATGATTTACTACAACATCTAACTGAGTTAGCTTGCTATCTTGTGATGAATCTACTTGGCTTAGGTCATCATTTAGTAGCTCTCCTTGTCCTAGAGGGTTTAGTAAGTATACTCTGCTATCAAATCCTTTTTTAATTACATCTTCGCTAAAAGGTGCTCCACTCCAAGCTGATTGAAACAGCTCATAGATTTCATTGTTTCCGACTTGCAAATAGGCACGTCCAGGTTGAGTAATACGAGCAGCATCAGGAGTTTTAAGCATTTCATTACTATCGCTTTCATCTGCAACTTTTAGAGCCAATTTAAATTTAGAATTACTCCAAATTTGATCATCTACAACACCAGATGGTTTTTGAGTTGCCAAGATAAGGTGAACACCAAGGCTTCGACCTATACGGGCTGTACTTACTAGTTCGCTCATAAACTCTGGCTGTTCTTTTTTAAGCTCTGCAAATTCATCTGATATAATAAAGAGATGCGGAAGAGGAAGATCTATCTCTCCTTCTTTAAAGAGCTTTGTATATTGATTGATATTGTTAACTCCTACGTCTCCAAAAATACTTTGGCGGCGTAATAACTCACTCTTAATCGAAGCTAATGCCCTCATACTCTCACTACCATCTAAATTTGTGATAGTTCCTAGTAAGTGTGGAAGTTTGGCAAATAAGTTTGCCATACCACCACCTTTGTAGTCTATAAGTAAAAAGCCTACTTCATGAGGATGGAAATTTACTGCTAAAGATAAAATATAAGACTGTACTATCTCAGATTTACCTGAACCAGTTGTACCCGCAACTAATCCGTGAGGTCCGTGAGCTTTTTCGTGCAAGTTTAGATTAACCATATCATCTTTGCCTCTGAAACCTAGAGGTACTGCTATAGATTTATGTATAGCATTGTTTTTCCAAAGATCTAAAATAGGTATTTCTTCTGGTCTTTTTACTCCGTAAAGTTCAAAAAATGTTACAGATTCAGGTATTTGAGTACTTACACCCTGACTGTGTTTAATCGGTGCTAGTTTGCGAGATAATGTTTCAAAATCTATTGTATCAGTTTCAGGTAGTACAACAGGTTGGTTAACTAAGTTTCCTTCGTTCATAATAAGAGTTCCATTATCTCCACCTTCAAGTAAAAATACAGTTTTAATGTTTTCAGGTAAATTAGCTTGTATATGTGTCGTATAAATAATGCTAAAGCCGAGTGCTGTACTTGGTGTTTGTAAATATTCCATTATACTATGATTAATAATAAGCTTAGGGTTATCTATGATAAATACATAATGCGGTAAAAAGCGGCTATCTTTCTTTTCTTCGTCTTGTTTTTGTTTACGCATTTTAATAGTTGTTGCTATGTTTCCTAGCACTTGGTCACGTTGATTTTCGGCACTTACTAAAGTTGTGATATTTATGTTCTTATTTCTAAAATGCGGAAACCAGCGAACCCACTCAAATTTTTGCCAATCCTCTTCTTCTGTTAAAAGCACTATTTCAAGATCTAAATAGCTTTGGAAAAAACAAAGCTGGGCTACTATAGATATTATTTGCCTATGTATATACGCCTTTTCTCCCACTAAGCCTAGATGGGAATTTTTCAAATCTATTACTGTTGGCATATTAGTTATGTTTTGGTAGCTACTAACTAGCTCTTTCATTTCTGAAATTAAAGGGTCTTTACTAATTTCTACACCTTCACTAGGTTGTTTAAGCTTATAACTTATAGGAATTGTAGAGTAGCCTAAAGAAAGCGTTAAAAAATCACTATCGTTGGCAGAGCGTTCATAGAGACGACTAGAATAATTCAAAATTTCTTTTTCTATTTCTTTTGGGGTTAAGTTATGATATAAAAGCGAGTTTTTCTGTGACTCATTTAACTCATGTATACGTTTACGTTGGTTTAGTAAGTGTCGTAAGAGCTGATTCTTTCTTCTTCTTTTTGCTTCCTTTCTTTAGTGTCGCTAAAAAAACGCACAATTGCAAAAATAATACTAACGGACATCATACCAGCACTCGCAAACACAAAAAATCCACGCCCCATCATAACACCAGTTGTTATAGTCATCATAAGCATAACTAACGGTGGTATTACAACACGAAAAAGCTCTCCTTTTTTCGGCTCTTCTTTGTTTTTAGGTGCTGAAATCTCTACATTATCAATCGGCTGGCGTTTAATGATACGTGGTGAACGTTTATAAATAGGGAACTCCTCATAATATTCTGGTGTATGAGTAGATATATTTAGATTTGAACTATAGTTTTCACCTTTGCATGAAATGTAGTTGTTATGAAAGATAAAATTAGTATCTCCAGCCCAAAGGCTATCACCTACATTAATAAAATGTTTGCCAGTAGATATTTTTTTGCCATTTAAATAAACATATGTGTCATTTAATACTTTTATATAGTTAGGATATATATCTATTTGGGCTAAAGTATCTTTTAACACTACATTATCACTAGCATTATCCCCTACTCTTATAGGATTTATGCCCACTGTGGAATAATGGACGACTTTAGTGTTTAAGCGTAACAATTTCTCGCCATGTTCGTTCACTGTATTTGTATTTAAGAATTCATCTAAAATGTCATCATATGAGAACTCTTTACAAGTACTATCGTTAAATATAACTAATGATTTCATATTGCTCCTATTGTTAATGAATTTTTATGATTTTCATTTTAACGAAAAATTTTTTCTATATTCTTCTTGCTTTTGTTCTTTCACCTGTTCTTCTCTTTCGCAATTCATAAATCAAGCTACCTACAACTGTTATAGTAAATATACCGATTACAACTACGAAAACTATTTGTTGTATGCTACTATATTGATATTCCATAGTATCTAATAGTACTAGATGATCAAAACTAACTTCTTCTCTAAGACCTACTGAAACAAATTCAAAAGGAGCAGCTGCAAAATTCACTAAAGTTTGATTCACCCCTGTTGTAGCACGGCTTTCAGGTATCATATTTGCAAAAGAAGCTAGCCTATAACGTGTATTATCGCTAGTTACTCCTCTTGCTTCTGCAAAATCGTCTATGGAATATTGTAATGCTTGTTGTTCTTCTCTTTGGGCATGACTAGCATCTCGCCTCATACTTTCTAAAAATCGCGTATAGCCATGTCTTACATTGTCTAACTGCCATAAGTTATGTTCAAATTGGAAAGAAGCATCATCACGAACTGTACCTAAATATGAATCAAAAGCATTTAGGGAATTTGCTACTTGTGCATGTATATCGTCTCCTAAAAAGGCATTTACATCAAACTGTGAAAGCTGGTCGTGCATATCATCTAAAGAATCCCAAAAATCATCTGCTCTAGGTGGTGGATCCTGTAAAGGACTTTCTGGCATATTTGCAAATTCAAATAAAATATTAGTTGATTCCACAGCAAAAGGCATGTGGCGTTCTCTCTCGTCTCTTATAACCTCTAATCCTAGTGTGTGTGATAAAGCATCATTATCTAATGGGAATTCCGACGTAAAAGCTTCAGCTATCTCAGCCCCATCATAACTCCCTGGAGATGCTAATTCTTCGCTCCACTGAGGAACTATTACTGGTTCTAAAGGATTCAGCTCATCTGGCATATCTACTAAAATTTCTTCTAGCTGGTTTAAATCCTCAAACTGTGAGTAGTCTGGTAGCTCAGATAACTGTAACTCATTCAAGTTATAATATAATTCTGCTGCATCTTCATGCCATTCTAATATAATGGTTTTATAATCCATGAA
>Ga0131853_10021592_pt1 | contig 11676 bp, 8 predicted proteins | sample TergutLab28metaG_FD_92764 | JGI IMG/M metagenome (GOLD analysis project Ga0131853, IMG submission 92764) | Labiotermes labralis P1 segment gut microbial communities from Petit-Saut dam, French Guiana - Lab288 P1 (version 2) (version 2) | ecosystem: Host-associated > Arthropoda: Insects >...
AGATGACACTTGCTTTATTATATATTGCTCAACATGTTTCAGACGTTAATACGTCCATCTTCAGGAGCTAGCGAGTACTTGTTGTGTTGTGTAGGCTGACTAGAGGTGTGCTGATGTTATGTAGCGGGATTGTCTGTTGGCGATGTGGTATCCGACTGTAGGCTGAATCAATAAAGCAAGTGTCATCTAGTTGGTCAACCATTATTCAAATATCAAGATGATGCACGGTCCAATACGCATAAGAGTCAGTTATCTTTGTTTGCAGACGTAAAGTTTCTGGTGATTGAATTTGATTACTGGTGATTGTACAACTTGTGCTCTCTCCATGGCTGAATGCACGTGTGTTACTACATGCAATACAGGCTGCTAATTATCTGTGCGGCATTGTGATTGAATACGTAGCTAAGCACAAGGAACAAGATATTTCTTTAGAAGCTGATAGTTGCTCAGTTTATCAAGATCTTTGACGGGATTTACATAATCCAATTGTTTCTCATCGCGTTCGCAAGCGTTCGCAACTGTGCTGTATTTTTCTTCTTTAAACACATCCTGTTCCTTGATACATTTTTTAAATCTTCCCATCTACGCCTAGGTCGCTCAGTTGATCATTTCCTTTACGCCTCCCGAATAAAATTCCCTCTCCATATCTCACTTCATTCGTGCTACAAGCCCAGCTTTGTTAATTAACCGTATAACATTATGTCGACTGGTAACAGCACAGTTATGTAAGCCGAAGTATTGCCGATACCAAATTATTTCGCACGATATCGAATTATCGATATTAACTGAATTCCCGTAACATAAACTGCGTATTAAATCGGGCTTATATTTCCAGTTTGAGTTGCCTTTACTTAAATAAGTCCTAAAGTGTCATTATTTACAACAGTCGTTCTGTTCATTCCTCTGTTAGTGGATGAATTACGGCATATGTGGGGTAACGGCCGTATGAGAAGCGAGTATACAAGAAGATTTGTCGATTAGGTATTGTTGTCCTTAACAGCATGCCCGGTGTGTCATGGCGACATCGCTCAAGTGAGGAGGAAGGATGTGCAAGGGGCCAGCGGTTGCGTCGACGGTCAGGTGGGTAAAATCGTTGGCTTAATGGTATCTTTCTCAACGTCTTCATATTAATAGGAAGCGTTTTAAGTAGTTTCCATGCACCTGCTGCCGCAGAGCACGTGCTACGGCGCGGGGCCACAGGAACGGTTACCACAGAACACCGACACGCGGACTGCACAGGCTGAAATGTGAAGTCATGATGGTTGCTTGTGGTACGACGCTAAGTACCGGATGGATTCGTGGAGTGACAGTATCGGATAGATAATAGAATGGAAGTGGCAGGAGCTGTATTTCCTTATTTATTCTTTGCTCAGTTCATGTAGTTTGTCCCTGTCAGCACGGCATGGCGCGTCCTCATTTTGCGGATAAAGGAACGGCCTCCGATAAGGAGGAAGCAGTCGCGGACAGCCGACGAGGGGAGGTCCTCCAGCTTGGGGGTTGGGCGAGGTGCTAACAAACCCTCCCTGTAAAAAACTTTGTTAAGAAACACTCACATGCGGGATGCTTACTCTGGAGAGTGAGATGGGCTGGGCATGTGGCGCTTATGGGTGAGGAGAGGAGGGTGTATAGGGTCTTGGTGGGGAAACCGGAGGGAAAGAGACCACTGGGGAGACCTAGGCGTAGATTGGTGGATAATATTAGGACGGATCTCCAGGTGGTGGGATGTATATGGACTGGATTGGGCTGGCCCAGGATAGAGACAGGTGGCGGACTCTTGTGAGTGCGGTAATGAACCTTCGGGTTCCGTGAAATGCGGAGAATTTCTTGACTAGCTGTAAACCGGTTAGCTTCTCAAGAAGGACTCTGCACCATGGAGTGAGTAAGTAAATAAGTAAGTATTCTTTGCTCAGTACTTGAGAAATTCTTGGTGATTAAAACGTCAACAGGTGATAAGAAACGTCGGGTTTCTCCTATATGACTTCGCAGTGTCACACTTCAGATGACGATAAGTGGCATTTTTTGTTTATTTAGCAACGTTTTCAACATTACATACTGTATGGCCTCAGTGGTAAAGAGTGACAAGTGTATACGAACTGTGGGATGGGGAAATACCGTAGGTAGTCATGGCACAATTTGAAGTGGATAACTATTCCGGAATTTTCCTGGAGGTCCTGAGGAAAACCGAAATTACGACAGTCTGTTTTTGCGTTATTCTGAATATGAAACGTCGCAATTATATTGTGTCTTATTTAAACAAAGGAAAAAGTCCAGTTTAAGAGCCAGAATAGTGGTGGTGGTGGTGGTGGTGGTGTTGTTGTTGTTGTTGTTGGTGGTGGTGGTGGTGGTGGCGGTGGTGGTGTTGGCGGTGGTGGCGGCGGCGGCACCATCATTAGTACAGAATAGACACAAAACTTCATGTCTAAACCAAGGCCACACAATTAATCTGCGAATATGTACAAACCATTTGTTTTTGGCCGGAGCTGCATGTAGCGGAGCTGGCGAACGGTCCTACTTTGTACCAGAGATGGTAAGGGCGGGGTATTTGTTTTGTTTTGTCCGCCAATCCGCTGTCGCTGTCGTTGTACAAGTGACTCGCTCCTGGCCTACTTAAATTCTAGATCAGGTTTAAGCGAAGAGGGAGCTGTCACATGCCATTTTTTTCTTCTTCGATTAGTTAAATTCTTCGGCTACAATTAACAAGCAAGCCTAGGAAAACCGTCCACAGTAACAGCCTATTAACACTCATCTCTTCTTGGCGTCAGCGTAGATGAAATTTTGTCTTTCCGCGTCCATGGTTCACTGTGTTGTGAGGTCCAGTCATCGAGTGGCTCCGAACTCCGGAAGCCAAAGTTCCTCCATGGTTCCTGACAGCAAAGTCGCTGTGGTGCTCAGATTAAAGCAACACCCACTTCTTCCGCTCTTCGAAGGTCTTCATTTACATTGGTAGATTGGTATCACAGGTTCCTAGTAAATTGGATAATCTTATTTTGGGAGGCACACCATGTGGCGCGACCACGTTGTTAATGGCTCACGGTGTTGGCATGTGCTCATTCTGTTCCAACATACGGCATATTGCACATCGATAAACTGCCACGTCCTTCTCCGAATCCAGTGTCGTTTTCTTCCCCAAAAACTCCCCGTTCCCTTGCGCCTGTACATTCATTCCACCAGCGTAACTTATTCGGTAAGTGATATATATGGATTAACGGAGAATTTCTAGTAAGTAGGTTTGGTTTAGAAAGAAATGTTGAGAGTTAAGAATGTTCACATCTTTTGAACAGAACAGAACAAGAATCACAACGTAAAGACATATAACAAATTAGAAGACAAAAATAGCTAACAGTCACACCACACAAATATCTTGAACAAATTACAACATAGAGATATTTAACAAATCACAGCGCAAAGGTAGGTAACGGATTAGAACCTGGAGGTACCTAATGAATCCTTAGAAAATGTGGCAGAAATTCAAGTATTTGGGAATGACACCAACAGACCTAAACTGCTTGCACCAAGAAATTAAGAGGCACATTGAACTGGGGGAACGCCTGCTACCGTTCGACCCAGAATGTTTTGCTTCCCTGTCGCTATCTGGTGAAAAGTACAGATCGGAACACAAGAACAGTAATTTTTCTTGTTGATAATAATTGATAATGTTGCCTTTGAAGGGGTAGAACATTTCAAATATTTGGGAACAACCTTAACGAATCAGATTCTATTCAGGAAGAAATTAAGACCAGATTGAAGTCAGGAAATGCTTGCTATCATTCGATGCAGAATCTTTTATCTTCAAATTTGCTATCCAAAAGTTTAAAGATTAAGATATACAGAAATATAATTTTGCCTGTTGTTTTCTGTGGGTATGAAACTTGGTCGCTGACATTGAAGGAGGAACGTAGGCTGAGGGTGTTTGAGAATAGGGTGCTGAAGAGAATATTTGGGCCTAAGGGGGACGAGGTAACGAAGGAGTGGAGAAAACTACATAATGATGAGCTTAATGATCTGTACTCCTCACCCAATATTGTTCGGGCGATAAAATCGAGTAGAATGAGATAGGTGGGCATGTAGCACGAATGGGGAGGAGAGGTGCATACAGGGTTTTGGTAGGGAGACCTAAGGGAAAGATACCACTTGGAAAGTCGAGACATAGATGGAAGAATAATATTAACCCTTAACCCACTAACGTGGAAAATATGGTGAGGTCCTAATAATGCCAGCAGATGGCAGATAGGATTTAACTCGGCGTTTAAAGGGTTAAGATGGATCTTCAGGAAGTGGGATGTGGGGCTATGGACCGGATTGATCTGGCTCATGACGGGGACAGGTGGCGGGCCCTTGTAAATGCGGTAAAGAAACTTGGGGTTCCATGAAATTCGGGGAATTTCTTGACTATCTGAGAACCGGTTAGCTTCTCAAGCAGAACTCTGCTCCATTGAATAAGTAAGTAAGCCAGTCAGTTATTTGTATGGGTGTGAAACCTAGTCTCTTAAATTAAAGGGAAAACATAGGACGAAAATGCTCAAGAGTAGGGTGGATAAAATTGCATAATGCGGAGCTTCTTGCTTTGTGCCCTTCACCAAATATTATTAGGGCGATAAAATCAAAGATGGTGATATTGGTAAGGCATATGGCACGCGCGGAAACGACGAGAAATAGACGGACGGTGTTGGTGGGAATACCTGGTGGAAAGAACTATGTGTAAGATCTCGGAGTAGATGGGAGGATGGTGCTAAATAGATATTAAAAGAATTGGATGAAAGGACATGGAATGGGTTTATATGACTCAGAACAGGGAAAAGTGGCGGGATGTTGTGAACACGGTAATGGATCATTTCTCTGCTCGGCAACGTCGCTCAATACGTGTTGTTGTTGTTGTTGATGATGATGATACGGCTTCTAGTTTAGGTTTAGGGTCTTAATATACATTTATCTCTGTTTCCATACTTTGTCATGCTTGCACTTTTCTTAGTTTGTTTTTACAATTTCCTGTTCGAATTTTCAGCGGGATTTATACTGGTATATTACGTGTTTATAAGAAGCATATTAGGGGTTTGCGTGTGATCCACAAAAAATGCATGAATATAGATCATGGAGGATACGTGTTCTTTTTCGAATAATAATGTTATCTTAATGAGCGGGTGATCAGATGTATCGCCTACTTTACGTATTGCTCTTAACTGTCATTTGCACCTGTTCTTGTTACGACACTTCTTTGAAAACAAATTACACTGTTTTAGTGTGTGCTGCTTCGACAGTCTGTGGCATTTTGCCACGAAAACTCAGGTTCGATACTAGATAAGTTGGCATGGGATTTGTGAGGTACAAAGTGGAATTGTGACAGGTTTTTCTGTAAGTACATAGAGTTTTCCTGTCGTTGACTTTAAACCAGTGCTCCGTATTTATTATTTTGTTATTCAGGGGATGAACAGTCATCGTGTTAGGGGCCGCAATCCCGTCAGACGCAGCCTAATGCAATCTCACCCCACGACAGGAATAAAAGATGGCGGATACTCAGTTGTAAACCTACCAACGTAAAGAATGAATAGCCTAGAAACGTGTTTTGATACTTTTAAAGTACACAAATTACCTATTGTGAAATCTCACCATTGTTGATTCTGTTGAAGTTTGCTTTTCCTTGTTAAACAGCATGAGACAGGCAAATCAAGGGGCAGGCTGACTGCTGCAACCCGCAAACCATTGACTGGACACACTATTGCTCAAGTCTGAAAAACAAACACATTCACATGCAAATAATGAGATGATATGTGAAAACTAGGTCACAGGCTGTTCAAAAACCGTCGTAAACAGAGACTGTAGGTCCTACGTCAAGTATCCACTGTATGACTGTCTTTCGAACTGATCTCACACTCTGTAAACTTTCCGCTTTCAGTTTTATAATTTTTTAGGTGCGTTCGCAAAATTGCGAAAAACGACTGGCAACTTCGTATTGTCTGTCCGTCAGTCCGCATGGAACAACCCGGTTCCCATTGGACGGATTTTCATGAAGTTTGTTATTTGAACGTTTCTCGAAAAGCTGTCGAGAAAATTCAAGTTTTATTAACCCTTATCGTGCTAATGTGGAGAATAGGGTGAGCTCCTAATAATGCCAGCAAATGGCAGATGGGATTTAAATCGGCATTTAACTGGCACTTTACATGAAGGCCAGTATGCATTTTTCATCATATCTCGCTCAATTATTCTTATAATGAGAAATTTACGGGATAAATTTGTAGAGAAAATCAAACCACGCATTCCATTTTCAATAATTTCTTCTTCTCGAAAATCGTGCCGTCTGTGAGATAATGTGGAAAAATATTGTAGAGTCGGGCAGGACACAGATGACAATATGGCACATGCGCATTGCATGCTGGATACCTAAGGCTAAAAACACACACTCAGAATATGTAATACTTATTGTTTTTCCACGGCAACAATGGTTGCACGAACGCGCCTCAGTGTTAAATCATGCGTGCATTGCCTGTCTTTTTTACTTTTATAATAGCAGATATTTCTGACTCACTAGTTGCATAAATCCGATGCTTGAAGTCCTGATATCCATTCTCTCCGGTTAACACGAAAACAGCTTCACCCCTAAAAGCTCGTGGGTATGATCGATTCAGTGCACCAGTACTTTGTGTTCATTGTTTGAAGTGTATCATATCTGATACACACGACGTTTCAGGAGATTGTGCTGCTTCCGTGTTTATAGGTGTGCTGGTCATTATACTCAGAGATCTGTTAAATTAATGTTTCTTTAAAGATCAGTGGCAAATCTTGTGGGAAGTAAGCAGGGTCACTTTAACCTTTAGAAGCCTAACGTCAACTATAGTTGAAGTACCGCACCGCTAACCTCTAAAGTTGCATTTTATATATTTATTCAACAAATATAGGTACCGAATATTTTAAACATGGTATATACTCTCCGTTTTTTTCTCTTCAAAATGCAGTTTGTTTCGTAATTCTAACGTCTTTGGTTCCTGTATTATTCACATTTTTATATACAGGGTGTTTTAAAATTAAAAAAATAATTCCGTCGCCAAAAGGTTAAAGTGTCGGCTACAATGCTAATGACTAAATTACCTGTGTGGCACAGTAAGACAACCAATCACGTGATGATATCTGTAGTGCCAACTGCTGAAAGGTCGTACAAGTGTATCAGGTAGGCTGTGATTCTGATATTGAACAATGTCCGGCATGATATTTTTATAACCGAACATCCTTCCAGTTGCGAGGCCTGTACAGATTTTGACACCTTTCAAAAGCTCATAATTGCGCGGAAGTCACTTTATATATTTTTTTATTTTCGTTGTTACACAGTGCATGTTGTTGGGTTATTGAATTATTATACTAACTGCTGCACATATATAAAATTTACACATTAAAACATTTAAAACGCTCCGACATGTTTCGGTCCTAGGACCGAAACATGTCGGAGCGTTTTTAATGTTTTAACCTTTTGGCGCCGGAAATTATTTTTTTAATTTTAGCACACCCTGTATATAAAATGTGAATAATACAGAAACCAAATACGTTAGAATTATGAAACAAACTGCATTTTGAAGAGAAAAAAATGGAGAGTATATACCATGTTTAAAATGTTCAGTATCTATATTTGTTGAATAAATATATAAAATGCAACTTTAGAGGTTCGCGGTACGGTACGGCCACTATAGTTGACATTAGGCTTCTAAAAGTTAATGTTTTAATTTGTAAATTTTATAAATTTTATGTATGTGCAATGGTTGGTATAATAATTAAGTTATACTTTATAGTTTAACAACAGAGAGGCTAGGTGAAGTTGTTTTGGGCCACCCTGTATCGTCATTTGCATGCCGCGTTGTGGGTATTAATTTACTTACTGAATAATATAAGCAATCAACTAGATGCAACACTAACAATTTATTAGTAATTTCAATCAGCTCGGGCTATAATTTCGCCCATCCTCAGGAGCACTAGGCTGTTTTTACAGCTATTGACCTTGTCACCAGCAGGCAACATCATCGGTGCATTATACCTCAAGCTGTAAACACAGTCTAGTGCTCCTGAAGATGGGCGAAATTATCACCCGAAACATGTTGCGCTGATTTTTATTGTTGCATCTAGTAGTTTGTTTATATTATTGTACCAGAGATGCACGGTTACACAAACATAAAATTCACTAATTGAGATTTGTTCTTTACATCAGTCCGTGACCACTGGAACGCCGTGACACCGAGTAGCAGACGTTCCTTTCGTGCAAAACTATTTACACTGGTCATCCCGCAGGCCCGAGTTAAGTACGAGGCCAGTCAATGTGGGATCTGTGGTGGTCAAAGTGGCACTGGGACAGGTGTATCTCAGAATACCTCCGTTTCGCACCTCTCAGTGCCATTCCACCAATATCCCATTGACATTCAGTCACCTGTCACTGTCACTGTATAATCTCAGCAATTGACAGCGTCGTTGAACAACTCACGTCGGTCTGTCCTGTCATTTTACTACTCACATTATTGCAGCACCGCTGTCCCTCTGCCAGAACACTGTTCTGTCCACCAGTTGTCTTATTTTCTCTCTCTGTTCTCGGACAGCCTCTTCCTGATTTGATTTTTCCATTTTAATCTTAAATGTGGATTTTTCCAATAATTTTTATCTCCTTTACATTTTACTAATTTCTTATGAGCTACATTCTTGCCATTTATTATATAAAAATGTTTCTCACCAGTTTTTCTTTTCTGAATTAATTAAGTGATATACTTTTGAGAAGAGGGGAGACTACCAAAAAAAGTTATGAAATGTAGCCCACCAGAAAGAAGAAAACGAGGAAGACCTAAAGCTACCTGGGCGGAATGGATTAGAGGACTGCTGGGGGAAAAGGGATTAATAGAAGAAGACTGGAATGACAGAGACAAATGGAAAAAAAAAAGATAATTGTCAAATGGGCGCAGGAAGATGTAGAAACGTCGAACAACCTGCTAAATAAATAAATAAACTTTTGACATTTTTCTACCCCCAAAAATAGGGGAAGGTGAGGGTAATGTTGTGGATGTGCAGTGCACCCTTTTAGTTCCCCTGAATATTTGCCTGGTAGCTGTTTCTCTTTGATCTCGTACAAATGACCGCAGTGTTACACGTTTGCTTGAAATCCCGTCTTTAAAAAGCGAACCTTAGAGCTGCAGAGACAGTAATTCATGGGTCTGATTACGTTTCAGCGCTCGCATCAGCGCTTGTAAAAATAAAGGAGAATGTGCTCGTGGGCAGGTCTCTTGTGTTACATATTCATTGGGCTTGGAGTCTTTGGTTGTGATGAGTAATGGCCTGATGTCTGAGCCGATATATCTAAACTTGATGGCTCTCCTCTTTTCTCCTCTTTGTATGTCTCCCCTGCTTTCCTCTGTGTGCCCTATTTTATTCATGTGAATTATAATTACTGTTACTAAGTAACGAGGATCGATTCTTCGTAGCTTGACAACATCTGATCTAATGATTTTCCAAAGTCATGACACAGTACGAAATAAAATATAAAAAGAGGACGTAATTACGTTCCACTTCATTAAAGTGTGTACATAATGCATACGATAAAAAGTCGTTTATATTGTATAGCCACGTGGGACAACAAGTCAGCCGCTCTCAAATTGATTCATATGCAGATTAGAAATTCTATTCACCTGGCGAATATCAAGGGAAAAAAAATACACGTGTAACTGATGCAAGACTGCCTCTGTGGTCTAGTGGTCAGAGTTTCTGTCTACAGATACAGAGGTCCCGAGTTCGATCCCCGGCGCTACCAGATTTTCTGAGTAGTAGTGGGTCTGGAACGGGGTCCACTCAGCCTCGTGAGGTCAATTGAGGAGCTACAGGTCTAGAAAACAGAGATTAACGGCTGTGGGGACCCGTTGCGCTGTCCACGTGACACCCCTCTATCCGCAAAAGTTGGCACTAACTTCGCCGACCGGCGGCGGTCGCTCTGTCGGTATAGTTCGCGTGCGGACTAAGGCCACGGACTAACTGATGCAAGCATGTGAAGATGTTGTCTTTAGTGGAATCGGCTGCCTCCGTCTTTCGGATAAGTTGCAGGCGGTAGGGTCCTTTGTAACGTTGGTGTTTTGCTAACAGACTGCAAGGCGCCACTCGCCATAGGACAATATTTACCGTGGTTACCACGTTCAGAACTTCAGAGCTCAGCTTCATGCCTTTATGTAACCATTTGAAGCACAGTGGTCAGTGCACGTTCGTCCAGGTTGAACACTGAACACACTGCGTTTTGTGCACACAGCGTATTTAAGTCCTTGACGTGATTGCCACAGTAGAGGGGGTTTATTTTCCTATAGTCACCAATTGGTCTCTCAAAGGAAGTACGATGTGTTCTCTTTGAAGTACTAAACGAAACTTTATATATAATGTGGAATAACTTTATAGCAATGAAGACTCGTGCCGTGTTGCGCCATTACGCCATTACGGGCATGTTGGAGGTTCGTTAAGCCTTAATCTGCAGCGTCAATAAATTAAAGAAGAGTGGCTTTTTGAATGGCGTCGCAACGTCGGCAGGTATTTGCCATTCCGTACTGCGTAACATCTCAGAAGACTTGAATCTTCAGGAAGACGGCTCTTATATCGGTACATTTATTGTTATGTATTATATTACATTATATTATAAGGAGCTGGGGTAGCGCAGTTGGTGTAGCGACTACGCTACGGGCTGGACGGTCCGGGGATCGAATCCCAGATGGGGCGAGATTTTCCGCACCTGTCCAGACCGGCCCTGCGGCCCACCCAGCCTCCTATACAATGGGTACCGGGTCTTTCCCGGGGGTAAAGCGGCCGGGGCGTGGCCTTGACCACCCACCCCTATCTAGCGCCGAAGTTAAAGAAAGAGTGAAGGTATACATCTACTCCCCTCTGGGCCTTCATGGCCAGTTCTAGGGTGAACTTTACCTTTATATTATATTATAATATAATACATTATATTATAATATAATATATTATATTATATTACTAATTCTGACATTATCATGTTAAACTCGTTATATGCTAGTTTTGCTGATTTAAATAGAAGGAATGCAAGAAACTCATTAGTTCCGTGGTGGACAGGCAAATATTCTGGGAATTTGAGATGAACGGACTTCAGAGCACAGTAATAGTATTCTGTTATAAGGTACTAAATCGTGGTGATTGACAGAAAATTTGAGGAGTGAAGTGTGGGCGGTTTAGTGCAGTTACTTGTGTCTGGGAAGAGGTCTTTACTGGACCACAAAAAATGGTGTGATAAATGACATATTATGGAAAGAATTGCTACACGTCACCACAGCGATGAGGTGGGAGGAGCATACTGTGCGAATGAAGGGGGAGAGATTGCAGAGAAATGCATTGCAGTGGTCACCTTTAGGAGGAAGAAGAATACGTAGAGGAACAGGCATCTAAAAGTAGGATATTCACTATTCTGTACAATAACCAACCAATGCACAATTAATTGACAAATTATTATACTGCTTCTACATGTTTCGACACTATTGTTTCATCCTCAGGGAGTTCGTGGTTAGTACCTTGCTAGGTTATGTATGTCAATGCATTTTGACTTTCAGGTGACCGTGCATCGTGATAAATTCTTATAATAAAACCAACTAGATGCACTAATTTCTCAAATTTATTTTTGGAATAAAACTCTACATGTTTCGGACAGTTCCTCTGTCCATCATCAGG
>Ga0131853_10021593_pt1 | contig 11675 bp, 8 predicted proteins | sample TergutLab28metaG_FD_92764 | JGI IMG/M metagenome (GOLD analysis project Ga0131853, IMG submission 92764) | Labiotermes labralis P1 segment gut microbial communities from Petit-Saut dam, French Guiana - Lab288 P1 (version 2) (version 2) | ecosystem: Host-associated > Arthropoda: Insects >...
AGAGCCACACACGACACATAATATAGGTATAGCACTTACCACTAGATATATAAACTAACACACAAAACCTCTATCATTGCAGCCTACACAACACAACAAGTACTCGCAAGCTCCTGAAGATGGACGTATTAACGTCTGAAACATGTTGAGCAATATATAATAAAACAAGTGTCATCTAGTTGGTCAACCTTTATTCAAATATGAAAACCTCTTGTTCGTGCTGAACTTTATTGAGTTGGAAATGAATAGAAGAAAGTGATCAAAACCTGCATTTACTTAGGGGAAAACATGAAGGCCATGAAACTCTTCAGTCAAAACATGCAGTTCTGTAACAGAGATCCAAATCAGGCATCTCCAAAACGCAATAACTATCATTGGCACTAGAGCCAGCTGACTCAGCCATACAATACATCAAACACTTTTAGTCCAGAATGTACACTGTATTTAAGAGTATGTCTTCCACTGTCTTTCAGTAAGTCTAGCTACTGACATTTTAACATTACCGTTTCTTTATGTTCTCAAATAACACTGCATAAAGCTACATAAAAGATATATATATATATATATATATATATATATATTCAAGTATTTAAAAATTTCAGATGTCCTGCAACAAGATGAATTTTAAAATGAAAGACAAATATTATACCAAAAAAGGAGAATAATGATCACAATCTTTGGTATCATGATGTTGTGTGAGCACATATTTCATATTACACAAAATACTGTTCAGAACAATTCTGAAATATGGTGGTGTGTCATGGAGATAAGACGAAAAGAAGTGGCAGAAATGAAAGAATGATTGGATAAACAAAAAAATGTGTTGAGAAACATGAGAAACTATATGTCAGTAAAACACACACACACACAGTGCACTTAATGCGCACATACTCATACATTATTTTATCTGACAACTAATGGTTGCCACTTCCTCCTAACACACCCGTCACATTAACATGGCACATTTCATAGACTCCTGATACACGTAGCAGTGTACTGGCACGGAATGACAAACAAAGGGTATCAGATAAAATAAAGACCCAGTATATAGTCATTCATATATATATATATATATATACATTTGCATGTATTAAGCAACAGAAATGTCATATAGGACTAGAAGAAGATGATTGAGAATAACACAGAAATATGAATATTTGAAATGAGCTGCAAGAGAACGGATGTTTAAGAGATGGCACAGACACTACCTAACCCACAAATATAAGAAAAGCAGAGTAATGGATATCTGATTACATATTTTCGGTCATCACCATTCCAAGAGCAACAATACAGTAGCAAACTACCTGCACCACCACAACAGGAGGCTTTGCATTCCAGTTTGACAAGATGTCAGCAACCTTCTGTCGCTCCGTCCGGACATCATGATCCTCATGCTCACCAACATCGTTGTTTTCCACCACTTCAGGAGTAATTTTCTTGTTGTTTGGCTGGAAATGTTTAAATCTTCAGTAAAGGATTGCACACTGAAATATTACACTATCAAAAATGTATGCATTTCATTCAGAATGGAGGAAAATAACAAGTAACATGCATATAGCTGACTCCCTCATGAAGTTGTTCTTGTGCTTAATTAGGAGCAGGTTATATAGGTATGTAGGCAAGTGATGGTACAGGTCAAAGAACTTCAGCAATATATGGAGGTGAGAGGTCAGCTTCAATAGAGGGCCACTTAATATCTTGGAAAATGGCCCCTGCTATGTATGGTACAGGAGGCTGTTTGGGCCACAGCACTGCGCAGAACATTGAAGAATAACAGTTCCTGCTACTGCCTGAAATCGAAGTCAAATTCTTCATTCCTCATGCCCACAGACTGGCCACTACACACAGTGAGCTGCACTAAATGTCTTACGGTCAACTTCATAAAACAGAGCTTCTTGAGAAGCTAATCTAATCAGCGACTCAAGGAAGTCGCCACATTTTATGTAGCCTGATGGTTCATTATCATACTCACAACAGCTGGCCACTTGTCCCTAACCTAAGCCAGATTAATTCAGTCCACAACCTTCCAGTCTACTTATTACAGATAAATATTAATATTGTAACCCTATTTACACATAGATCTTCCTAGTGGTTTCTTTTATTCTGGTTTTCCCACCAAAACTCTGTACTCACTTTTCTTCTCGTTCATATAAGCCACATTCCCTGCTCATCTCATCAACAACTGTTTGATTACCATAATAGTGTTTGGTAAGGAGTATGTGTGATAAAGACCCTCAGTTGAAACTGTAAGACTGTAAGATAGTAGTATGGTATAAAATTAATTTATATTGCCACTTCTTGCAGGTATCAACATTCAGGGTTAGAATCGGTTAGCTGAACAGTAAATTTATTTGAGAACACCCACTTGTAAGACTAGTCTTGCAAGATATGACAACAAGCAATCTGGTAGGAAGGTATAAATGTTTCAGAGGAAAATGGTTCCTCAGTCTTCAGAGTGGAAGCTTCATTTAGATCCCTGTCCCAGTGCTCACTTCCATCTATTACATACTGGGTCTAGGCTCAGTTAACTACCTCAGTCCTGAAGAAAGAGGCAACAGGACGCTCCAAAGCAGAAGTAGCTTGCTACCAGCAAACAGCGTAAGAGCACAACAGCTGGCCTGCTCAGTAAGAACAGTTTAAACCTTACAGTGCATCAAATATTACGATGTTGTTGGTACCATGCACGTCTATGAAGTTGCTGTCCACAGGTCAGTCCAACACTATGCAATTACTTATAGAGTCAAGTTATACTTACGCTGCCAACCTACACTCTGACATGTTTCAGTGGTGGCCACCACCATCATCAGCGAAGACAACATGACACCCAAGTAGATATATGGGAGGTGTGACATAAAGAGTTCTGTGCTGAAGGAGTGACACGAAATATAGTGATTTGTGCATGACAAGATAGACACATTCTAATAGCAGTGTATTTTGGTCTCTGGTGTTGTCTTTCCTGATGATGGTAGTGGCTGCCACCAAAACATGTCGGAATTTAGCATGACTGTATCAGTATAGCTTGACTGTATAGGTAAGTGCATAGTGTGGGACTGACTTGTAGACAGTAACCTACTGTCTATCATCTACATCTTATACAGAGCTTTAACACAAACAAACACAAAGAATTATTAAACTTTTGCAGACTGATTTAAATACCAACTGTATCTCTTGATGGCCTGAATTATTCTGGCTTATGTGGACATTTAAATTGCTAGCAAGTACACATGGAAACCAGCTTTTATCATGCTAGACCATTCACCAGTATGTTTTAGAGACCAACATATGGTTTTGTAGGATGGTAAATAAACTTATTCAATTGAGGTTGAAATAACATAATATTATTTGATGTTTAACAATTAAAATTTAATTTTTCAACTAGGAACCTGGTAAGTACAGTCCTCCTCCATCACATCTAAGTTCAGATAAAACTGATTCTCATAAAAATAACACTGATATTATGGATGCACCAACATGATCCAGTAGAACAAACAGAAGGTAATATCTTACAAGAGTAGAAGGTAATTACCAGGAAATATTTGAAGACATCACTAGCCTTTCCACCAGACTTCTGGATATCAAGTATGAGAAGGACGAAGAACCATATGGGGATATGAAGCACAATTCCAACCAGCATCACAATAATCTCATCTGTGATGTAGTCAGCAAATGTGAGATTTGTGCAGGCCAAGTTCACACGGCACATCAGGTGAACTCTGTCCACGAAGTACACAACTGCATATGGTATATACATCGTATTGAGCAGCGAAAATACCACGTGCAGTGCCAAAGCTGCCCGCCCACCTGATATCAATAACGAGACCACATACATGTTATGAGTTCTAGAGTAGCATAGAACAATTAAATGTGTACAGGTATAGAAGTGCCTAACATTTCTCGTATATTTCTGGTTATACGTGTTTCAGAGTGTCTTTGCATATGAACAGCAAAAATAAATTAATTGCTGGATCTAATTTTATTTTGATCCAATAAGCATGCTGCAAGAAATTTAACACCCTGTATCTGTCCACACAGTCACTCTCCATCTCTCTTAAAAAAAGATACCAAAATCCACATTAAGTGACACATAAATTTAATGTCACACAGTACCATTCTGGAAGAAGACACCATGGAGTCTGTAGGTACTTCCATATTCAGGATACAACCGGTACTGATCCTTCCTTTGTTAACAGGTGCAGAATTTGCTCCGAAACATGGGTGACCTCCCACTGCACACAATTCCATAGACCAAAAGACCACAAATGTAATTTTTACACCTCTGAAAACTCTGATCCTTTCCTGTATACCAGGGGGTCCAAAAACTTTCCAAAAATCTAGGAGCCACCTCCAAATTCTAGGCATCAGAAGGATGCTCGGTGCATGTAAACTGATACACATTTTTGAGTATAAAGAAAAAACAACACAGGAGTTATATTAACTAATTAACTGTCTAACTAACTAACTTCATGAAGTAGAGTCCTTCCTTAGTAGCTAAGAGGTACTCAGCTATTCAAGAAATTCCCTACAATGTAAGACACCTGGAGGTACATTACCGCATTTACAAGTGCCTGTCACCTGTTCCTATCCTTCACCAGATCAATCCAGTCCATGCCTTCCCACCTCACTTCCTGAAGACCGATTTTAATATCATCCCTCCATCTATGCCTTGGTCTTCCAAGTGGTCTCCTTCCCTCAGGTCTCCTACCAAAACCCTCTATGCACCCCTCCTCCGCCCCATACTTGCCACATGCCCCGCTCATTTCATTATTCTTGATTTGATCACCCAAATGATATTTGGTGTGGAGTACGGATCATAAAACTGTCTGTCATGTAGTCCTCTCCACTCCCCTGGTGCCTCGTCCCTCTAGACCCAAATATCTTCCTCAGCACCCTATTCTCAAACACCCTCAGCCTATGTTCCTCCCTCAGTAATTACACTGAAAATATTACATGCAGTGGTTGCCTGGGCAACCAGACACCTCGGATTTGTGCAATCCTGTGATATATAGTGGCTAACAAGATGAACTGACACACAAGGAAACTTTGAATATGCAATTAAAATTTCAGTCTTGGGCCATTTTCACCACATAATATGACTACAAAATCATTTTAATAATATAACTCAATCAAATCTAGAACAGCATTTATTCTGTTTCATCCACACTGGAAGTTTTCCAGATTTATACTTGACTCTAGTGTTTGTTACGCTACACAAACTGTTGCAAATGAAATGTGGCACAACTGCATCCTGATGACTCTACTGTCATGGTAACTGTGGTCATGCTCTCCCACCACACATTATTGTACTATAATTTCTATGTTAATTACATACACTAATTATGACTTGCAATTCTGTATAATTATGTTACAAATTAATTGATGTACATCAGTTCTTAAACATCAAGTGACATTTAAGGATTTATGGATAATCTTTCAAGTTTCATGTGCATGTTGACCCTTAGTTTTGGGAAGGTCTTTTGATTTAAAAAAAGCAATGTTGTATGCCATTATACATAGTAGGGAAAATTACACCTCCAAGCCTGAGGCCCTTGGTTCCATTTCATAATATGTTAGTATCGCTTAATGTAATAATGTGAAGCAAGTAGGTGACAAGCAACATTTATGAACTAAACTGTTTTCATAACACCAAAAAATGCACCTATGATATACACAAATATGTATATGCAATCTTATATTGCTGCTGTATGTTACAGCATCACTCAAGCCATACACAGGGAACTGTAGGTTAAGATTTAAAACTTACTAAAATATAACATTTTACAAACCAATTCATATTACAATACAGTATTCATAAATTGTGATTACAGTAGTACTTTTAAAAGTATAATATAATAGAATATTAGCACAGTAATATTTATTATGGGGATTCTCATCAAAATGCTTAAAATAGTTGTATTGTGCCATGTTGTAGTATTTCTTTGTATACTTTGATATTTCATTTATGTATTTATATATACCAAAGATACACTGGTTGGTGTCATGAATGAACAGATCAATTCAATCAAAATTAATGAAATAATGTCACAATAAACAATAATTTATGAAGTGCAATAACTGACACCATTTCAACATCTGGAACCTACCTATTCGTAACATATCGAGGACCATAACCAGTAAAAAGGGAATGAGACCAAGGAATGTGACAATGTTTGGAAGAATGGATTGTGCAGAGTCTGTCTTGTCGAAGATATAGGAAACACAGGTGGCAAACAAAATGGAGACTGGGCAATACAAAATGATAAGCATGCCCATGGTGCAAAATGCCGGTGGTTCCTGGAGCGATGGCAGATCGAACACAAGTATGATTATTAGCAGTGCTGTACAGATCAGAAGCATCAACCCAGCAAGCACCACAAAGTAAGTGAAGAAGTACATGAAGAAAGATAGCCCATTCACTCGCAACTGGTTTTTGGCTTTTATCTGTGGAAGAGGAATAATTTAAATTAGTCACACAACATAAAGGAACAACTTAAAAAGACATGCCATGTTTAGTAGAATTCCATAAGGAAGAGCACATTTGCCACACAAAAAGTCAACAGAAACATAAGAAAACTTGCAATAACTATTTACCAGTCAAGTGATGTAACATTATAGAAGATTTTAATCTTCATCAGGAAACTTTATTGGGAAAGCTTGCATGAGACTTGCTCGTCCATGTCTCTTTCTTGATCTGTGTAGACCTTCTTCATAATGTAAGTAGGTGAACAGTGAAATTAATTCACACCATCAATAAGCCCATTTACATCATATGGCTAGGACAGTGAATAGCAGAAGACTAACAGGGGCATAAATTCCCTAGCTGACAGGCGTTATTTTCTCTGCCACAAGTTGAGAACCGGATATGAGACCCATTGATGTTTGTAGCCAGTACTTTCACTACATTTGGTCAGGTGTCGAAGAGTTAGACAGTAAGAATAACTTATTTTCGTTGTTACACCGTGCATATTGTTCAGTTACTCAATTATTATACCAACTACTGCACATATATAATTTATAAAATTTACACATTAAAACATTAAAAATGCTCTGACATGTTTTTGTAGTGTAACTTTAGCAAGGGCGATACGGCTCCCTGATGATGGTCCTAGGACCGAAACATGTCGGAACATTTTTAATGTTTTAATGTGTAAATTTTATAAATTTTATATATGTGCAGTAGTTGGTATAATAATTGAGTAAGAATAACTCTTTATCTATATCTGGTACCAATAATAACAATAAATGGAATTTTACCTCCACTGTTACCACACACCTTCATAGTTTGTTATGCATAGAGAATGATATATTTGTACAAGAAAAACAGATGGAAGACCACTTTTAATTAAATATCTTGTGTTAGTCTGACTGTGAAACCCCATGCTGATTAATCTTATGTTTATGTTTCCGTGCATCGCTGATCTATATTAATAATTGTCCAACAAGATGAAACACAAAGCAGTCTATTTATTATTCTGCAAGTTCACTATACATGTTTTGGGTGTCAACCATACCCGTCATCAGGAGTAACTACAGCCCCCGGTACTAGTATCAGAGGCTCTAGTTACAGTTTTGCGTACTCCTGATGATGGGTGTGGTTGACACCTGAAACATGTAGAGTGAACTTGCAGAATAATGAATAGACTGCTTTGTGTTGCATCTCATTGGACAATTATTAATATACCCATGCTGATTGTTACAAATTTATTCAATTCAAGAAAAGTGTTCATTCATCTACATGTGCACAATTAGATAACATTAAAGAAGGAATCCTGCACTCGATAGCAAGTAATGGACCATTTGGAAGACCCGAGTTCGATGATTTAAGTCTTCTAAGGTGTAACTACACATCACTGGGCAAGTATTTCCTGATGTCTTCAAATACTGTAGTACTATCAATTTCAAAGTTCAAGCAGTCCATGAAGTATTCTGTTTGAAGTACTTGACCCTGAAAATGAGAGCAATATGATCCTTTGAACCATCAGGAATTTTTTGCCCAGTGACACAGTGTCACACCCCAGAAGACATCTTTCTTCTTCCAGGACATTACACGAAGGGTCAATAATTACCAACAACTTAGAGGAGCTTGATGCCTCCACCTGCAGGGTATATGCAGCCCTTGGACTGAAAATGGAGACACTAATCCCTCCAGAACTTTGGTGACTATTTACCAGTAGGCACACAATGATGTTCTAGAAGAATGGACTCTTTAATACATCATATATTCACATTCTTTACTTTTTCTCTTCTCCATGTACAAAGTGGCTCTGGTGTCCACTCAGCCTCCTATTCAATGGGTACCAGCATTCTCTCCTGGGAGCAAAGCAGCTGGGGCGTACAGTTAACCACCCATCTCCAACTAGCACTGAGGTTTAGAATGAGTGAAGTTATACAGGTATGCACCGTGTAACGACATTTTGGTCAATGACAGACCACATATACGATGGTGGTCCCATGAGATTATAATATTAGAATATAACATTATAATACTGTAATGTAATATTATAATACTTACCATTGTTTTACAATTGCCTACAGTATTCAGTACAGTAACATGCTCTGTACAGGTTTGTAGCCTAGGAGCAATAGACTATACCATATAGCCTAGGTGTGTAGTAGACTCTACTGTACTATCTAGGTTTGTGTAGTGTAAGTACATGTTCACACAATGATGAAATTGCCTAACGATTTTTCTCAGAACATATCCCTGTTGTTAAGTGACGAATATCTGAAATTCTACTCCCCCTATATCATCAAGGTTTGGAAAGGAAGAACTTTACCTTTTACCAATCTATATATACAATATATGTACCAACACATGTGTGCATTGTTTCACTCTCTGTTTTCCTCCATGTCTGAAATACTTGCCTCCCGATCATACACCATATCAACAGCCAGGCTGACAGGAACCAGTACGAAACTCATTCCAATAAAGATGGCAGATGAAAAGGTACCCATATTAAATTCCTCTGGCTGTGAAGTCTGTTGGAAAGGATGTGTCTTCACTGTGATAGGCTCAAACTCCACTCTAATTTTAGATGTCAGCATCCTGCAACAGAACAAAGGTAACAAACGTGTCCAGCTGCAGCAATTACAAGAATCTGTGTTATTATTATTCACTCTGCTAGAACTCACTTTAAGATGCTTAAATGTAAATGAGTATCATAATAAAATAAACTTTTTAGAGTAAATATTTGTACTTTCCAGAAATTTTGGTTGAATTTGTGTTATTTGTAACCCACTGAAAGAGGAGATATTAAATTCCAAGTACTAGGGGACCAGTGGCCACATTTTAACTTGAGGAAAAAAATATACACAAACATAATTTCACATGTTTTTTGTAGAGTACAGGAACCTAAGGTAATGTCATAGGTTCAGGGTTTCTGAGAACATGAAGTTGAGAGGAATATTTGAGTACAAGAGGGAGGAAACAGCTGAAAGTTGGAGAAAACAGCATAAAAAATAACTGTCATACATTGGTGTGGAAATACTTAAGGGACTTCAGATTCATAAGAATGTACATGTGAAGAAATTACTGTAGACAGAAGGAATGAACATGCAGTGGAGTGAAGACAGCAATCTGAGAACAGCATAGAATTATGGACCACCAATGTGAAGAGAAAGTGAATGACTAAGGAAGTGCTGGGCAGCAGACTTTCAGATTGTTTCAGGTATTTTATGTGATGATGACAATAGTGGTGGTGGTGGCAATAGTAGTAGTAGTGGTGGTAGTATGTGGTGTTGGTGGTGTGTGGTGTTGGTGGTGATTGTAGTAATGGTGGTGGTGTGTGATTATGGTGGTAGTGGTGATGGTAGTGGTGGTGGTGGTGGTGGTGGTAATGGTAGTAGTGGTGGTAGTTGTAGTGGTTTTGGTGGTGGTGGTAGTTGTAGTTGTGGTGGTGTTGATGATGATGATGGCAGTGGTGGTGGTGATGATAGTTGTGGTGGTGTTGGTGGTGGTGGTGGTGGTGGTGGTGGTGGTGGTGGTGGTGGTGATGGTGGAGGTGATGGTAGTGGTGGTCAAGGTTGTTGTAGTAGTGGTGATGATAATGATTGTATGGTTAACATACAGTTTTCTAACCTGTAAAAGGCATTACTGAGAAGGTTGATTACTATGGGCAGTGAATGCTGTGCTGTATCGTTGTATATTGTAGTAATGTTAATTTCAGGCATCTCCCACACATTGACGTTGAGTGCAGCCATATGTGGGGCCAAATCAAGAAGAAGAGAGAAGTTCCCATTGTAGAGATCCACAGATGATGATCCACTTTCCTCCAAAGACTGCATAAACTCATCAAGAGAACTGGATGTTGCATTGTGGAATGCAAGCCTTGTGTGATTCTTGTAAGTTTCTGGAAAATTTGAGCATTCTATCACACAGTGGACAGCAACTAGTTAACTGTGTTTGGAACATACTCATTTCTACCACCTAATCCTTTTCCAGTGAATCACAATAGTTATACATGATGTGGAACACTGAGAGTTTTATTCAGATAGAAGGTTATTCAGTGATTCCAAACAACTACCAATGTTATTTTTTCACAGATTATACTGCTGGTTTGTATGTTTGGTAACAATAAAAAGACATGCAAACACACACTAATAACAAAATAAAGACGAATTAATCTAGACACAAAGTGCAAATCAAGATATAGTACTCGACAAAACACTGATACATTGATGTTAGACGACAGAAATAAAGTGTGGAAAACAAATACACACAGCCAGAAAATGTAAAATTTTAAGTGGCTGGAACCTATAATGAGTAGTTTAAAAGGTGGTGGTTAATGATAGTGAAAGAGAGAAAACTTGAGCTTCATATGGACAATAAGTAGAGCAAGTATTAACCAAACTGACAATCCACAGATATATTCAACATGAGAAATAAATTATATTTAATAAAGAGAAAAATTAAGGGGCATAAAAGAAAAAGAAAATAAAGTGAAACAAGAAAGGGAGACAGCTGGACAAAGATGAAATGGGAAAAAAAAGATAAGAATTTGTTAAAAATAGAAAAGCTAAATAATGTCACCATTATCGCACGCACATGAACAGCATATAATCACCTCCATTTAGAGCCAGTGACTTCATCTTGGGGACTGTTGACTGGATACTGTGAACATAAAGGCCACACACAGCTAACCAAAGGGGCAAAAGGACTGTGAAATAGAGCTTTTGAATGTCCCGGAACATCCTCAGCACTCGCAGTCTCAGTAGTGCCACAAATGTCTGCCATTGGTTTGGTTTTGTTTCTATTGGATTCAACCCCAGTCCAGTTATACGATGTTCATTTGTTTGATTGATGACACCATCAGCTTGTGTCTCCCCAGCTCCTACACCTGGAAGCCACAAATTATAAATAAACAAAGTGCATCTATACTACAACAAAGGGAAACCTACTTGCAGTTTTCATGTACATTTAATTCATATTTCTATTATAAAAATAATAAACATAATTAACATCTGGCCCTTTACATCAATAAACTTCCCCATTCATCACTTTTGTACTTATTTCTCACTGTTTAACACCACTATTTCTGTATCCAGCACTGGTTCTCACCTACAATCATAGTACCATCTACTTTATGCATCATGTATATCACCCTCCCCCGCACCCTACCCTCCCATCCCCCACCCCAAACATAGCAAAACAATTATCAGCACAATACAAACAATAAGAC
>Ga0131853_10021594_pt1 | contig 11675 bp, 8 predicted proteins | sample TergutLab28metaG_FD_92764 | JGI IMG/M metagenome (GOLD analysis project Ga0131853, IMG submission 92764) | Labiotermes labralis P1 segment gut microbial communities from Petit-Saut dam, French Guiana - Lab288 P1 (version 2) (version 2) | ecosystem: Host-associated > Arthropoda: Insects >...
AAAAATGAACTCCTGATGATGAGCTTCCCGAAAGCTCGAAACATGTAGAGAGTGAATGACGACTACCCCTGAAATAAAGGATAGTCCATAAGTGTCATCGTGTTGGTAATTATTTTGAAACAAGTATTAAAATGATTAAATCAAGAGTTGTGAAAAAGGTGGAATGTGAGATGGAAATTTCCTTGAATTTTTAATTTCTTAGAAAAGTATTCCTAGCTACATCTTATAAAAAACTTACACAATTTTCTTAACATTTAACGTAATAGAATTTCCAGGAATGCGTAAATATTTCAGTCCCAAACCTGAATGAAAAACAAATGAAGGAAATTGTGGGCAGAATTAATTGTGGTATTGACATTAATTTCTAAAGAAGTAAATAAGGTTAAATAAGATTGTAAATGAGTGCCAGTTGACAGGTTTCTCTAAAAGTCGCTTATTTAATCTGTATTATGTTTACTGGCGAAAATCCCCCAAATGTCTTCGCTTATTATAAAGCGCTATCATCAAACATTCAACCTGAAAACTCTTCGATAAATTGTCAACTGATGAAGGAAAAATAATTTTCCGAAACCGAAGAATATTTTCATTAAAAAACATAGAAGATGTGTTTGTTATTTTTTTGCTGTAACTATCTAACTACTTACTACCTAGTGAATTAGCTAAAGGAAAAAAATCGTAGTTGAGAACAAATAGTTGATCAGGGCAATGAATTCCCCGGATTTATGTAGTCCGACATTTTTACCTTGTTCAGAACTGCTTGCTACTGGACTCTGTCCTAGACCAGCTGAATCCCCTTCACACTCTCGCAACTTATTTCCCGAAATCATTTCCTTATTTTGTTTATCATCAACGAATCATCGCTAAATATTCCCTCTCTTCTCAACTATATCGAAAAATATGCTTGCCTGTCGGCCTATTTCTCATCTCTCCCATGCGAATTATTTTCACAACCCTTCTCATACTCAGTGATTTGAAGATAACACAAAAATGACGAGGGTTTTCCTTATGTAGCTCATTCTACCATTCTATAATTTTCTCCCTTTTTTACCCATATATTTCCCTCAGGCTCCTGTTACCAACCACTCCTAGACTAAGACGCACAAAATATTTTTCTTGCGTGTAATTACGTAAAGAACAAACGTTAACAGTGATTTAGATTTGGCCATGGCTTTGAATTTCTTTTTTTGAAATTTAATGTTCCGAAACTGGACATTTTACGTCAAGTGTAGTGAGCAAAGACTCATAGCAGTTGGACAAAATTATGATTACGAAGATTTACTCTCGATATTCTTCGGCTGGTCCAGTGATTCCGTGACAAGTTGTTCGAGAGCAGTTCTTTGTAACCGAATAAATCAAGTAGAAAACTACGTATTTCGTAGTTGACGAATGAAGCAGGTCAAGTTTCCGAAAATTTGTTTAAAAACTGAGGAGGGTGGGCAATTTCTAAAACAACAGCCAATACTAAGTAATATTTGAATTTTATTTTGTTATTATTTGCAGATCTTCCAGAAGGCGACCCCGCTCTGTTCGCTGAGAAACAAAAATACTCACCAGGTGAGAAGATTCGCGCCAACTGCACGTCCCGCGCCTCGTATCCCGCTGCTAATCTCACTTGGTTCGTCAACGGAAAGCAGGTACTTATACCTTACTCCCAGTCACCCACAATTTTGCGTATTGGCGTTCTGTCTTTCGATATTCTAACCACTTTTTGACCTGGGGCCGGGATAGCTCAGTCGGTATAGCGACTTGCTACGGGTTGGACGGTCCGGGGATCGAATCTCGGTGCAGTCGAGATTTTCCACACCCGTCCAGACCGGCCCTGGGCCTATCCAGCCTCCTATACAATGAGTACCGGGTCTTTACCGGGGGTAAGGCGGCCGGGGCGTGGCGTTGACCACCCACCTACATCTAGCGCCGAGGTTAAGGAAAGAGTAGAGCTATACCTCTAATCCCATTTTGGACCTAAATGGCCTGTTCTAGGATGAATTTTACCTTTACCTTTACCTTTACCTTGTTGACCTGGATAATAACGCAGCGTAACACAACATAACACGACATACGTAACACAGTAGAATCTTATCAGGTTGTAAATTTAGGATTCGTTATTTGCTGGACTTCTCCATTTTCTGGTGTTCTGCAAAGAGATCAGGAATTTGTTCAAACCGATGTCTGCTTGGAAGGTACCTTTTCTGGAGATTCTATCTCAAAGAGCCCTGCTCGTGCTCTAGATGACCCGGGATTCTAGTGGTTGCGAACAAATCTACTTGTCAGGTCCAAGTGAGTGTATGTCTCGCTATAATTACACCCGCAGTTGCCAACAGATCAAGTTTGGTAAAAGGTCTATTTTTGTAGTGGAATACCAAGCGATGAAAACCAGAATTCAGCATTCGCAAGAACATTTTCTGTTGTCACAAATATTCAAAACAACACTACATTTTCGAAGCCACCTGCTCTGAAAGTTAGTGTGTAGTAGATTCCGAAAACTAGTGTTTGATTTGAATATTCGTGACAAAAAAAAATCCTTGTGATTGTTGGTGACATTACTTACATACACCCATTATCAGAACTTTGTATGTTACAAACAGAATTCAAATAATCGCATGTACCCCTTCTTGTTGTTATAATTTTTTATAAGCACAGTGAAGCCATATTACTTTAAGTGTTCACATTTTGATCCTCTGGGTCAAAATACCGTGTGGTTTCGTCGATGTCATTGCGATCAGTTTAGCCACACTGAGGTTAAAAAAGGCTGTGAGCAAATGAAGATTCTTTTTTTTCAGTGCAACATCGGTCACTTAATATGAAAATCAGCCTTTGTTGTTTGTTGCCAGTGACCTAAAATAGCATTGTTGTGCAACCCTCAGTATTTTTATGTGGGTGACTGTGACGTGTATCTCAACAACACCACAGTGTGCGATTCAACTACAACAGTATTTACGCGAAAGCGTCAGGATATTACTTGTTATGTACCTTTGCCCAATCTGGTGATAAAATGCGGTATGAATTTCGTTTATCGTCTTGACAGACGTGCCGCATTATCTTGAGACATTGAATTTTTTTTCTATAATAGTAAAGTTAAAGGTAAAGGTAAAGCAATCCCATTAGAGGCCTGGACAGCCCTGAGGGCTCCAGGAGGTTGAGGCTCCCAGATTTCAAGACAATCGGCATACGCAGCCGGTAAATTTGTCAGCCCTACGCACCGGCCGCCTTTACTTCCCAGAAAATATTCGTAGGATTCATTTCTGTTAGAGGCTGATTCAACCCCAGGGTCATAGTGCGACTGGAAGGTTTATTTCAATGAAAAATCCAATGACACCTTCGGCAATCGAATCTGCGACCAACCATTTATAATAATGTGTTATGCTAATTACAGTAGAGCTCCACTTATCCGGACGCTGGTTGTTCGGATCGCCAATTATTCGGATCGGTTTGGACCTTCGGGTAAATTTGTCAAGTATTCTACAAAACTGACTTGTCTTGAAATTACCGGTAATTGAATCAAGTACAGAGCAGTTTTATGGTTCCTAGAACTTTAAATCAGGCGGGGACGAAATGTTTAGACTCAGAAACCTACTGTAAAGAGTAACAGCCGAACTTCAAACTGCCAATTAAGCCAGTTTTAAAAGAAAAATATTCAATATCCGGATTTTCTGCGTATCTGGATGTTTGGCCGTCCAATTAATCCGGATAAGTGGAGTTCTACTGTATATAGTTCTTGTGGTAAATAGAATATGTTCGCTCTATCGAAGTAAACAGTATGCTACATAAAATATACGGCGTTACGGTATATATCCACACATTCTTAGTGTCGGAACTAGATGGACGTAAATAGACAGCTTCATGACCCAGCTCCACGGCTCTCGGGGGAAAGAATTTATGGAATTCATGCGATAGAATGTTGGGTAGTTGCGGCTACCCGTCTGGACAAGGTAAGGAAGTGGGAAATCTCTGCTTCTGCTGGGAATGTAGACCGGAATTCTCTGTGATCTATTCAACTACACTGAGTTGTCTTGGTGGTCCAGTTAGCAGTCTGGTCTCTACACCGATTTGTCCTGATGGCCCAGTCAGTAGTTTGGTCACTATTCTGAGTTTTTTTGGTGGTCCAGTCAACAGTCTGGTTTTTACACTGAGTTGTCTTGGTGGTCCAGTCAGCAGTTTGGTCAGTACATTAAGTTGTGTTGGTGTTCCAGTCGGCAAGTGGTCACCACACTGACTTGTCTTGGTGGTGCATTTAGCAGTCAAGTTGAGCTGTTTTTGTAGTCCAATCAGCAGTGTGGTCTCTAAATGGATTTGTCTTGGTTAACATGGCTTAGGTAGCAATTAATTTATTCTGAAGATTGTAGTGATTAAAGAAATATAATTATTTTAGTTTTGGACAAGATAATTGCCTTCTTGATTTTTATAATCTCTATGAATTTTGTCGCAAGAAAGAACCAATGAAATCTAAGTCAAGAGACTCGACCGCAAAGCGAAACAGGTATTTGCTGGGTATAAATCTGTCACTCACTTATCGAAATGAACCTGTTCAGACGTTCTTCAGAACAGTCAAATCTTCTTCAACACATCTACACAGTACTTACCGCTGTTGTTTATTCCACATCGATCCAACGAACTTGCAAGCGGGCTCCACTGTGGAGGCGAACTGCCAAGTAAAACTTACCCCAGCCAGGAGGCGAATTAATGTGCAATTTGTATCGGTGAATGAGTTGAGTGCCTCTTATATACATCATCTTCTTACTGACTGGGATAAGAGCCGATAAAAATGTGAATAGACTGCCTACCTCTTTCCACCTCTTTTTTAACCACAATTTCTTGTCTCTGTCTCCCTTACTAACAGTGAAAAAGTCAACCATAAAATGGTAAATGTGGGAAGAGACCAATATATTGATTATTGCTTTGAGACTTCCTTCATATTGAGAGTGCTTTATCTGGCTCAAGTGGAGTAGCAATAGTAAATAATGACCTACATTGCAATAATTTACGGAGGTCACGTAAGAACTACTGGCCAGAAAATTATTTACATATCCCTTCTAGGGTCACTTCTGTGGGTCATTATATGAGCTTAATGATGTTCTCACCTGTGTTTCTGTATTCAACAACAAAGATATACCTGAGTATAGGAAGTATGTTTTGGTTAGAGCGGTGTTTTGCGCAAAGAGAGAGAGAGAGAGAGTGAGTGCGTTTACCGACTAAACTCCTGCCATATTTCACGTGCTAACCGTTTAATTCTTATAGAAATACGTCTAACATTCCAGCCACCTGGTACCAGACATTCCTCGTATGTTATATACAAATAAGAGGGACTGTACGTATTTTGCATGTAATACAACCGAACTCAGTAAGATGGTTTATTCAACGCCAATACATTAGTTTTTGGCTACATGTTTCGGCTTCTACAAAACCATCTTCAAGCCTACGTTAAACATAGGGAGGTACATTCAGTGTGTACATGCATTATGGAATCCCATAGTTTTTATATAAAATCATAATAATCATGAAAAATATTTAGTTCAAATTTAGCAAAATCTTTACGCAGGATGTATTTTATATACCTTTAAAGTCATATGTAAGTATTCCTAACGGTATGAAGTTTCTGTCGTAGTGAAGATTATGTCAACTTGCATACGTATCAAGTTGGTCTAAAACTCATGGTTAAACGGACGTTTAAATGAGGTACTGTTGCACTCAGTACGTATATGCACGTAGTTAGAGCCACAACAACCGAATTCATTGCGTTTAAACCAGGCTCTTCAATTGACCTTCTATGAATCACTGTTCAAACATTCCACAAGATACAAAAAATTTTTGTTTTCTTGTAGTTATCGTCCTCTGACAAACATACTTCTGTATAGCTGTTCTGATGGCGCTTATTCCTTTGTGCTTTAATAAATTAATAGTAATTCAGTATTAATAAAATTCCAACCAGATGCAACAGTATGCAGATATTTATTTACTGCAAAGTCACTCTACATGTTTCGGGTGTCACAGCACCCATCATCAGGTACATCCGGTACAGCTACTTCCCTCCAACGTGGCCTGATCAGGCCACGTTGGAGGGAAGTAGCTGTACCAGTATTATGACCTGTACCGGAAGCTGCGGTTACAGTTTTTAGTACCCCTGATGATGGGTGCTGTGACACCCGAAACGTGTAGAGTGACTTTGCAGTAAATAAATATCTGCTTACTGTTGCATCTCGTTGGATTTTTATTAACATTGAATTACGCTGCACGGAACCATGAGCCTAGAAAAATTAATAGTAATATATATTACATTCTAACGTCAAGGATGCCAATTTTATTGTATTCAACAATGCCTACCACATGTTTCGGTCTATGCGACCATCTTCAGATAAGTATGTACACGGCATAGAACGGAGCAAAACGGCGTTATATATTACGACATATTTTAAGACATTTTCTTATTTTTTAAATTATGCACACTGTTGCCTGAAGATGGTCGTATTGAGCGGAACATATAGCATGCATTTATAAATAAAATAAAATTTTTGTTTTCGACAACTAAATATATATTAATATTGATATTCTGTATGTTTGGAATAGATGTATAATATAACAGCAAAATAGAACTTCGAGAAACGAGTCTTGTTTTGTTGAAGTACTGCGGCATCAAGCGGTTCCTGATGTTAATACAGACAAATTTTGAACTCGGTTTCAGTGGGATATCGCGGACAGTCAATGTTATTCTTGTTCTGTGTGAAGAAATAGTGTACCTCAACCTCTTAATTTTAACTGTAAGTGGAGCTCGGGGCACATTCAGAATTAGAGGTCTCTTTGTAATAGAAGGGTTATACATGGTTTTATTGAGAGATATTAAAACTCGAAAGTGATGTGGGTTTCGAAGCTCTCATCTGTACCTCCCATTTCATGTTCTCCCAAGAGACTCATTCATGTTGTCAAGTGAATCTAGCGTCAGTCAGGGGACGTGTAATAAGCCAGCCGTTCGAGTATTTCGAATAGAGTAAAGTGGGCGAGAGGGAGAGAATCGTTCCTCTTTTCTAGAATATTAAATCCATTAATATTTAATACTTTAGGCCTTTTTATATCTCTTCAGAACAGTCGTAGGGATAACAGAAAATTTGTAACTCAAATTACATGTGCAGTTTCACGGGTAAGAAACTCGTAGCTTTGGTTAGAAATTCATGTCACTTTTGGAACGCTTTTGCAAAAAGAACAATGTAAATTGTTGGCAGGTTTTGATTAAAGAATCACAAATTGCGGCTAAAATTCGGAAGATAATTTGGAACCGTAATGAGCTAAGGTTACAAAATATTCTCTAATTATAATTTCAAAACAAAATGCCCGTCAGAATTATTGTACATAATTATATCTAGGCTGTAATCCAATCATGTACATCTTTGCTTTTATATTCTATCTGCTTTCCTCTTACCTACGTAGCGCATCCATAAAATAAGAACATGTTTTGAGTGAAAGGTTTTTGAAGCGGTTTAAAAAATATATTTAGTGCAATAAGTTGAAACCCGCATTAAACTAAATCTCCACATGATCGCCATGGGAATTAAGGCACTTGGCATGTCACTGGGTCAGTTTTTGTACACCATCGTCGAAAACGTCGCCGCCAAGACGTTCAGCCAATTCTGCACCATGTCTTTGTCCTTCAGGATCCGGTCGGTCAAAACTTCTTGAGGTGGAGAAACAAGTGTTAATCACTTTGTGCAAGTTCGCGACCGAGTGAAGTAGGGTGCTTCAAGATTTCTCATTTGGACTGCTTGCGAACGTACTTCGTTCCTCCTCATGCATATCTGCCCTGCCTTTTTTGAACAACGGACATGATTTTCTTAACTTTCCTTCGTTCATTGGACCTTTGCCGCACACTTCAAAAATTTGTCTGTGATTTTCTTTCGGACCATTGTTTTTAGCGTTTAAAAATCCTATCACCGACCGCACTTCACTTGTAGTGGGATTTTAAATTTTCGTTTTTACCTTTAAAAACGAGAGCGAAAGGGGAAAAATAATTTGACACCGTAATAAAAACTGTGGCCTTGTTTGGAGATCATTTTGGATTTAGAAGAGGAACAGGATCTAGGGACGCAATTGGGATGCTGAGAATTATACCACAACGAACTTTGAACATACAGGAGGAATTGTATGAGTGCTTCATAGACTTGCAGAAGGCATTTGAAAGTACAAACTCGACTAAATGACTGCAGATAATGAAGGGAAAATGTGTCGAGTGGCGCAAAAGAGAATTGATCAGCAAAGTGTACGTGGGTCAGAGTGTTAAATTAAAATTGGATCAGGGGGAAATAAGAAGTGTGAAAATTGGAAGAAGGTAGAAAAGGATTCTGTTTATCACTGATTCCATTCAACTCGTACAATGAATACCTTACCAAAAAGCTCTTGAAGGATTTGGAGTCTTCAAAATAGAAGTAATTTGCGCTGTGAGATACACAAGTAATCTTGTGCTACTGGTTAAGGAACGAACGGTACTACAGGGCATGATTGATATAATAATTGAAATTTGAAGATGCTATGGAATGTCAATGAATGTGGCATATCTATTATTTTTTCTTGAGACATCCTATCGTGATGCAGATGCATAAGGAGTAGCCACAACTAAATCCTTTTGGCGTGTTGTATTGTGTTAATGTGATATGTTGTGACTTATACAGGAGAACAAGCCATAAGGCTGATAAAACAGCAAAGCAAAATTATTGTTTAAATGACATTCTGTTATTTTAAATCTTCCGTATTTGCAGTTGAGACCTTGAATTCACAAATGTCATAACAGTGTAATAATGCGAGAATAATTAAACCTGAAAAATTTTACTATTTCTAAGGAGATGTGACAAAGTAATACGTTTAGCAGTTCTGGCTTTAAAATAGTTGAAATGAAAATAGATAACTAGTATCTCCAGAAGGCAGCGTGGATTTTGTTCTGTGTTTTCGTCCTTGGGGTGGTTATATATTTTACACTTTCTGATGTGTATCTTCGATTGACGAACGTTTGTTACGTCATGATTCCTTGCTTTTCTCTGTATTATGTCATATGCTGTTCGTAAAACTCTATAACTGTAAATTGATATATAATTTAAACGGGATAGATTTCAGTAAAGTGTGTACGTGAGGGTTTTACTGATTTTCGTTATGAGAATTTATGTGTTAGTAGTTACGTAATGTCAACAAGTGTTGTAAGCCCCTTGTTATAGTGTAGGACACCTCACACTGCTGTTCCCTAGGAAGCACTGAATGGAACGAATGTATTAGTTTTGGATTAGCTGACAACGTCAAAAACCTTAATATATCATGCACCGTGAATGATGTCAAATTCAGCCTATGTAACAGACTAATCGTGTACTAAAAACTAAACACAGTCGACGCGCTGTTTACTCCCTACATGTTTCGGCACTAACGGGACGCTGACATATAACACAGACACGACGTTCTGTCAGGCAGAAAGCATTTACTCCTTTCAGAGTGCACGTACGTCGTCCGTCAGGTGTGTTAACCTTAGTTTGTAATATCGCTTTTTCGCATTTCATCGAAAGCGGAACTGTAACTTATATTATCATTAACCCCTTTACGGGACTCTGCCCGTATTTGGGTTACGAGTCGGGCTTTTGGACGTCCACTGACCATCCGGTGAAAATTTGTGGGCCCCTAAGCGGAGCATAAATGGAGTTTACAGTACTGCCTACTGTTTTTCTATATTTTAACATTTTTAAAATTTAATATTGTATGAATTAGAACTGTGTTTTGATTTAAACTGGTGTGCTTTTGTGTTTTATACTTTCGAAAAATTCAGAGGCGCAAATTGTGTCAACATAGGATTGAGTCTATGATGGAACCGCAGGAGTGGGGAAGGAAACTGTGTCGAATGTGTTTAGTTTTTAGTGCATGCACGTTTGGTCACACAGTTTGAAGTACAAAATCTTGTTATGGCCAATCGTACGTTCATAATTTTTTTCACAGCTTTTCTTCCTTTTCCTAAAATATATAAAAGTCCCTAACGTATTAAGGAACGGGCTTTTATCGGGAATGTGAAGTACTTACCCTCACTTTACTAATCTATTGTTTCCACTGATTGGCCAATACCGTACAGGTGTCCTGCAAAATTTAACTTCGAATTATTAATGGAAAGAGATGGTATTTGAAATTCAAAAAATTCAAGAAGAAAGTCCTCTCTTTTTGAATTTCATTACCCTTGAAGTTGGGACAGATATGTTGTCCCGAAGCGTCGGTAAGGTGTTATCAACATATGCTGCGTAATATCCAAGGAGATCGCAGATCTCAAATATAAGTTTTCGTTGTATCCAGTAAACTCGATACAAAGAACTAAATAAATGATGATCATATAATCGCTCATACCAAGAATTTTGACGTCTTCACCCAACACACAACTACGCCCTATCGCAACTTTTCCGCTCAGTACTTCCCATACAACGCCTGTGTAAGAAGGTCTGTACAGTAACAAGAATATGCAACTGTTTTCACATTTACGCAAATACTAATACACGTATTACCAATTTATCTTATGCTTATGCTACATACATCCCAATTGGCGTATCCAACACTAAGTACTGATTTTTCGAACATAATCGAAGATTATTAAGTTGATATTTCTTTATAACAATTAATAAAAACCAAAATAATATAACATTCCAGTTGAAAAACGATAATTTCTTTCTTTTTTTGAGAAAAACACTCTTTACCTTATACTAAATCGCTAAAGAGCACACCGAGATGTCCACAAAAGACTATCCTGATTGATTTTAGACTATTATGAATCAAAATCCTGTCCTTCTAGTGCCTATTAAAATACGACTTTAAAGCGCATGTTCAGACTTTTATATATATATATACATAAATAAATAAATAAATATATATATAAATTTCTTTGAGTGTGTGTAATGTGATGACAGTGAAACCGCTGTTTTAGTTGTGACTTGGCTACTAACACTGGGGAGGTTTTGGGTGGAGGAAAAATCGACTATGGGCATTAAGATATAAGTCAAGTAGTCAAGTTGAAAGGAGGTGAAAGATTGGTTTGAACTAGCCTTTTATATACGTATATATATATATGTATATATCATTCTCATCTCATTGTTTTATTTACTCTTCTTCTATTAATAGCCCCAAAATATTCCTAAGTAGAAAAAATATTGAAAGCATTTACACCCCTCCCCCTCACCCTTGTTCCACCCCTGTGGCCTCAGTATTCTTTGTTGCCTAATGCCACAGAATTTTACTTTTTCATAATTCTAGTTCATTAACTTCAGTTTGTTTAAACTATGCACACATAGCTTAACATGTTCTATGCCTAAAATATTTTGCTACACAATTTTTATTGCTAGTATTTTATTATAAAATTCTTTGAACAAACTCATAGTACGACCAGACGGAAGTACTGCAGTCTCATTTATCTAAATAATCTCCATAAAATTCAACAGCCTTGCGCCAGCGAGAAACAGATCTTTCTCCTTCAGGAACCTCCTAATCTCTCCGAAACCTTTTCCCACGGATGACATTTTTCAGGGCTCCAAACAAGTGAAAATCTGAGGAAGCAAGGTGTTTGGGGGGGGGGGGGGGCGGGGGGGGAAAAAAAACAGTCCACCCAAATTTTTGAGGGTTTGGTGTTTTTTGGAATTTGGGTTTTTTTGGTCCAAAAAGGGATTTAAATAATTTTTGTGGGGGAC
>Ga0131853_10021596_pt1 | contig 11674 bp, 5 predicted proteins | sample TergutLab28metaG_FD_92764 | JGI IMG/M metagenome (GOLD analysis project Ga0131853, IMG submission 92764) | Labiotermes labralis P1 segment gut microbial communities from Petit-Saut dam, French Guiana - Lab288 P1 (version 2) (version 2) | ecosystem: Host-associated > Arthropoda: Insects >...
ACAAACCAACTAGATGTCACTTTTGTGTAATGCTTTATTTTCTCCTTTATAAGTTGCTCAACATGTTTCGGGCAACTATGTGCCCATCATCAGGAGCTGACGACTGGTTAGTGTTTTCGCCACGTGTTGGTATTTAGCTGTGGCTGCAGTAAGGTTGTCAAAACCGGTTGGTAGGTAGTGTGTCCATTGTAGGGTTCATAGCACATCTCACAACCCCTCAGTGGACACACTACCTACCAACCGGTTTTGACAACCCTACTGCAGCCACAGCTCAATACCAACATGTGGCAAAAACACTAACCAGTCGTCAGCTCCTGATGATGGGCACATAGTTGCCCGAAACATGTTGAGCAACTTATAAAGGAGAAAATAAAGCATTACACAAAAATGACATCTAGTTGGTTTGTTATCCACACTGAATTACGATGCACGGTCAACCACATATCAGATTTAATAGTCACTAAGTTTGTGAGGTACGTAGTTTTTTCATTCCAGTTGCGTATATGTTATAAGTTGTACAATTCTCTTGCTTTCTATAGGATGACCTCGAGGAGAAATGCGAAGAACTGAGAAATGATTAATCTTAAAATTGTTACGTAATCGATAAATACTTCAAGAAAGCCTGCAGCTTCCAGCATAGGTCCTAGAACAAAAGGAGATTCTTAACTTTGCAGATGAGGAGTTCTGCAAAATATTTCAGTACTGTTTAGTACTAATGTGAATTCAGTAATGTGGTGCTAATATAACAATGGCAAAACCTTGGTGTAGCTTTTCTCTGTTTGATAAAGAAAACGATTTAATGAGAAATTAAAGATTTATTTAATTCGCTGTTGAAATGAGAACTGAATCTTGGCAATTTTATAAGCATCTGATTCCTTGTACGCAAATAATTCACAGGATTTTGCATGTAACCTTCTGTAACAGGTGGTAACGCTCATCTCACTTAGCTGCATGGTGGAGGTTAGGGGAACTGTACCAAGGATTTGCTGTGTTTTAATTTTGTTAGCATGTCTCAAAAGTGCTGAGACATTGGGGAGGAAACAGAGGATTATGTATCTCATTAAATACTCATAAAAACCATTTGCAACAGTAACTGAATTTTTTGGATTTAAATGTAAGCATGCCATTTTATTAAATTTGCGTACACATTTTGGCCACATTAATGTGGCATTTAGGAAATAGCTGCATGTTTACTGTGCGTACATTTTTAATAGTATTTTTTTTTTTCACTTTCATGAACTTGAACTGTGTTTATGCTGCTTTTGCATGCTTCTTAATGTTCCATATGTCTTGGCATTTTTTTTGACATATTATATTATATATATATGTGTGTTCCACAGTTGGTTTAGGTTTGTACAGACCACTAATATTTTGGATAATTATTAGTTTTAAATTTTATTTTAGTTAAATTGTATTATCTGTTATATATATTTAATGAACTAGAAACAGTAAGTTTTGTTTTTAGGATAGGAAGTTAAAGGAATGGATTGAGGTGCTGGAATAATTGCGTATTATTGTGAGAACAAAAAGTCATCGGTACTGAAATTTAAGAAGTGTGTTCACTATTTAACGGTTGAGGTAGTAACATTTATTGTTGCATCTGGTGCTGTGACGGAAAGTAGGTTAAAACTGATCACGTTGATTTGGGAAGAAGTCTGACTTCAGAGGATGGGATAAAAGAAGGAATTTGGTAAATCCGAACGCCGCCTGACTGCTACAGCATATCCCGTGGCTATACAGCGAGGTTGTTTCTGATAACAGTGCAGTCATATTTCCTTATCCAAGGTCATGCCCTTTTATGTATTTTCTGTAATGGACCATTTTCTGTTCTAGTTATTATGGTTATAAGTATGTAACTGCGCTTAGTTATGCAGATATGTATCTAGAGTTTACAAACTGTGCCAAACTGTCAAAGATAGATCAAGAGTGCTGTTCTCCATTCAAGTGACCGCAGGTGGTGTTTGCCTTGATATCTAAGCACTGGATAGCACTGCACATGGAAATCCTTTGTATTCCTTTTTTTTTTTTTAATCTGTAGTTATTTCCTACATTTAAGCTTGGTGTTCCTATATTTACTGTGTCATGTATAGTGTAACTGTAACACAACTAAGATGTCAACACTGCCATGTTAATGTCAAGAATTATTAATTTGTACTTTCAGTTCATGAAAGATTTTGGATTTGTATTTTTAAATAAAGTTTTCATACTTTGTCCTGTTGATATATATTATATATGTACCTTGATCCTGATTTTTATCATGTATGTTGTACAGCTGTCTTGACAAATGATACATTGCGCAGTCTGTCAATGTTGTGGCAAATGGATAATGAATGATTCCTGAAGTATAATTATGGTCCCCTCTTCCAGAAGTATGCAACAGTTGGCTTCCATTTCTGGAGCTTACGTATCCATTCCAGTAAACTGTATTCACACAATGTTATAGCTTGTTTTTCAAGTTGTTTGCATCTTAATATTTTACGCTACACTTGTGTGTGTGTGTGTGTAAGATTGCTAAGATTGTAGACTGTGAAGGAACACTTCTTAAGTGAAGCATACTGTCAGAACAGTGCCAACAAAGAACAGTGGTTTAATATGTCACAAAATTCAGGTTCTGCAAACAAAAGGGTGTGACATCAGACTTCCCTCCCCCTTCCACCATTGTTTTACTGTTATGGTGAGAGATGCTGATACTGCAATTAAATATGAAATAAGATTCCCATATGCACTAATATGTATGGTTGTAGCAGCACCATCATTGCTGTTGCTCTGTTAACTTGCAGCTGCTGCATTTAAGGGGTATCAGTAGTACCTGTGTAGCCATATTTAATATCTGAGTGCTTCAGCCTGTATCTACATCTCAACAAGTGGCTGGGGCAAATAAAGAGCCCTGAATACTTGACTAGTCTCAGAAGTTGACTTGCAAGACCTTGTGATGAAATTTTTTGCAGTAGCAAGCAACTGACATTGTCTGAGGCTTTAGGATTCACATTCCTATATGACATTCCAGGTAGTTCCCTGTGCTAGTCTATAAAGCTTACACCTGGGGGATCTGGTGTAGGTCCACATTCTCTGCATGTGTGTACACAAGGTACAGTGATCTGTAAGTATACCCATCACAGTTTTCAAGTCAGGCCTTTTGAGGCTCAAAATTTGTGTTGTGTTTTCAGAAGGTCTTTGAATCATCCCCTTAAAAGGGAATGAATATGGTTTAAGCATAATTTTATTTTGTTAGAGCACATTTTGGGAAGGGCAGAGATGGACTGTATTACCAAGTTTTGCCATTCAGCATATTGTGTTTCATGAGTGTACAATGAAGACAGTTTTGGTGAGAGAATCTGAAGAGAGATGGAAGACTTGGGTGTAAATTGGAGAATAAGAGTAAGATGGTTTGCACTACAGTAGGGAACGGAGGGCATGGTCTGGGTTCATATGGTTGAGGTTAGGGACTTCAAACCTTCAAGGTCATAAAACGTGAGGGGTTTCTTGAATATATAGGTGGCTTTTAGATTTCAAAGAATAATTTTGCTGGGTACTGGTCAGTAAATAATTACCTTTCTGATTTGTTCAATTTTACAAATTTGGAGTATTGGTTTATTTTTGATAGATTTGTGACTGAATGTTAAACAGCCCATTAAAATTCTGTATTTACTGTGTCATGACAAATGTAACAATTCAGAATGGGAGATTTTAAATCCTGTATTGCTACAGGACAATGTTTGTGCAGATGGACATTGTGCATACCATAGTAGAAGAGTTTTACATTGTGAGAAAGAAATAGATGAAACCAGGTTTTGTGACATTCTGCACTACAGACATGATCAATAAGTAATGTAGGACTAGACCAGCTGCTATTTGGAGATACTTTTGATATTATTCTGGAAATACGATAATATCAGTAAAAGTGGCAACAGAGCTCAGAATGGACACACAAGGATACTGAAACAAGCACTAAGTATAAGCCAAAATGGGGAAGAAACAAAATGATGCCCAAAGGAAAGATGGAATCACCAACTTTGCATTGAGGGCTAAGAACAGGCACTATGTTTAACCTTTCAGATTTGATGGTGATGATGATGATGATTAAATTTGATGGCTTGTAATGATAGTGTTAGTTAATGTCAACATTTAACCCTTATCCTGCTAACGTGGAGAATATGGTGAACCCCTAATAATGCTAACAAATGGCAGATGGGATTTAACTCGGTGTTTAAAGGGTTAATGACAGAATTTATACATTACATTTATGACTAATTTAATCACAAAAGATTTTAGTGCAAAACTATGAGTGTTTGGTTCCCTTCAGTTTTTGTTTTGTCAGCTGGACTTGACCTTGGTAGAGAACTGTTATTACAATATTTCTGAGTCCATCCCATGGCAATCTGTCTCATCATTGACAGGGGAAATCTTTGTGATTGGTCCATTCACATAAGATATTAACACACATCAGTGGGGGGCAGGAATGTCAATGAAAGTACATTTTGGGTAATTATACATACTTAAGGTTGGACATTGTCCAGTGTGTGAGGTACACATAATGCTTTGAAGAGGGTTGTGCTTCTATTATCATGTAAAAGGAACATGAACCACATTCTGTTGGATCCATTAGATAACAAATCTCCATCTCTGTTCTAGGGGTACATTAGCTTAATGTAATAGATGCAAGAGGCTTGGTGCTACAGTAGTACCACTGCCTGATGATGAAAATGGCCAGCTTTCAAAATATCACCTACATAAAGTAGGCATGTACCTGAGACAATAGACAGTAGCCAATTGATATTGTTCTATTCAATCAGTGCCACAGACATTCAGAGAATCATAACTATAGGTATTCACATGTCATTTGCATGCATCATTTCCAGTTCTGTAAATAATTATCAGTTTACAAGCAAGGTAACAAGAACAGCAGTCTTGGTATGTGTCAGGCCTGAGAGTGAAGGTGAAGTTGTCACTGCTCATGTCATAAGACGTATCTAGATGTTTGAAACAGACTTTACACAAATTTGTTGGCTTTGCACTCACCACAATTCAAACAATTTTTGTTTGTAGACAATATGTTTTTATTGTAAGATGAATTCCCCCCCTAACTGTCCCCAAATTCTTCCACATTTTATTATAGGGAAAAATAGGCAAAATAAATTGCTTTGGAAGTTTCAGTGCTGATGTGAAACATAGATCTAACTGCATATGTACTCCACCTATTCCACAGTACAACATAATCATTTTTTTCAGCATGATTCTTCCAATTCACAGCACATCAGTTACAAAGTATATGGAAGCAAATATTTAAAATCCACAGCTCCCATGTGGACTTGACTAGGTTACTGGGTGAACGACCGAGGACTCTAAGGTAAATTCCCAGCAAAAGCAAGAGATTTGTCCAGCTGTTGGCCCCACTCAGCTTGCAATTCAGTGAGTATCAGCAACTTACTCCAGGGGTAAAGTTGCTGGGGTTAGGCAGTGATCACGCACCTCTACCCATTGCCGTGGTTGAAAATGCGTGGGGCTACATCCCCACTCCCCCACTGACCTTCATGGCGTAGTGCCTCATTAAGCGCGGTCCAGTTCACCCTTCGTACTGCGTATGACTAACATTCCAGGAAACAATGTTGTTTATCAATAACCTCTCAGAATGCTTATAATTATAACCAGAGTATCAATATTCAAAATGGAACATGCAATTATATTTCTTTCACTTTACAAGAATATCGTGATACAATATGTTTCATATATGACGTGTTATATTTCATAATTTATTTTCCCTCCCGCCATCTTTACTTCCCTCCCAAGCCAAGCGACCAAAGCTGGTCGTAACCCTATATTTGATCGATAGATGGCGCGCCTCGGCGCCATGCATTTTAAATTTAGAATTTCCTATTGGCCCGCGAGACCCACGTGACTCCTTTCATACGTGCGACATAAGTTTCGTTTGGCGGGTACAGCATAGCGTTGCTTGGAAGTTGGCATAGAAAGACGTTGCAGAATGGTAAGTATCAAGAAGTTTATATGGTAAATATTAGGCATCGGTGTAATATTTTAGCACATTCGTTTTCTGCATGTCCTGAACTATTGACTGGTGAAGTTTTGAGGCGCTAGCTCGAAAATTAACCGTATATTTCGGCTTTTTTAGGCTGGTGGAAAAGCGGGGAAGGACTCCGGGAAGGCGAAGGCAAAAGCTGTGTCTCGTTCAGCGAGAGCCGGGTTGCAGGTAAGATACGGTTGCGAAGGAGCGAATGAAGTGCTGTATAATATTGTTGTAAGTTGCGTACCATTTTCTTGTTCAGGAGTGTTTATAGATTTCTTGTGATGTTTGTTGACAATGAGTTTTCAGTGAAATAGTGAATTGTGACACTGTCATGTTTTGTCACTGTGGTTGTGAAGACGTCGATCATTTGTCTGTGTATTTTTATTTTCAGTTCCCTGTTGGACGAATACATAGACACTTAAAGAATAGAACAACAAGTCATGGACGTGTAGGAGCAACTGCAGCCGTATACAGTGCAGCAATTCTGGAATATTTAACAGCTGAGGTAAGGTGGTGCAATCAAGATGGCTGCTAGTGTTTGTGTATACAACTTCAAGTACGAAGCAAACATTTTTAAGAACGCTTAGATGTAGTGGTGATAGGCGGTGTAAGTGGTATGTTTGTTAAAGTTGACTATTTCCAAATTTCGGCAAAATGTGTTTTCTGTGTGACATGGCATTAGAAGTATAGTTAGCGGCATGTAAACATCATGGTGTTTCATTAAGAATTTAATTTTGGCGGTAGTGATTTTAAATGTTGGTAGTGTTAAAATCATTACAGACAAACCGTTTGTGAGGTATTATAAATGTTCGTGTTTGTGACATTATTATTCAAGTTGGTGCAACCTCGTAGGTTCTCGAGTTGGCTGGTAATGCTTCAAAGGATTTAAAAGTGAAGCGCATTACACCCCGCCATCTCCAGTTGGCCATCAGAGGTGATGAAGAACTGGACAGTTTGATCAAAGCAACCATTGCTGGAGGAGGTATGTTAAGATTTGTTATGCCTGTGATGTGAAGGTGCATGTTCTAAGAATGTTTGGCGCATCACATGCATTGGTTGTATATGCAGTATTAGTATCCAGGTTTCAGGAACTGAAACATATTGAAGGTTATGTTAATGTCGTTACTGACCCATTTTGTGGTTCAGAGTGCTGGTGCATATGTGAGGGTTAGATGGTTATGTCTGCTGACAAATTTAGCCCCGGCTCGTTGATAACTGCGTAGCGCCTAGTAGTTGTTGAAGGGGAAACGTAGAACCCATTCAGAAACAAGGAGTCTTAGTTGCACAGAGACTTTGGGCCTTACGTAATGTCATGTAACGAATGAAGTATGCAGTAAACTTGCCATTGTGTAGATGGAATACTCTGCATCAATTGTCTATGGAATTGTTGTGTAAGACTTGACAGAAATTGCATTCAGAATTGTGGTATATTCCTTTCAGATTTATGTGAATTTAAAAAGATGCATATAAAAGACCCCCTACATAATTTTCAGTTTTCAGGAAAATGCTAATGCTAAACATACTTGTGTGTGTGATTATAAAGTAACTCCTTAATTCTCAATTTTGTATTTGATTATACACAGTGTTGTGGGTATATTTATGCGTTATGTAACTCGTGCTGCTATTCATGCAAGGGTTCACCAGCTCAGAACCAGTTGGATAAAGGTTTATTTATCTGTATGATACGGACTAATCCTACTTAGGAGGAGAGACATGTTTATTAAGACGAATAGTATTTTTCCACATCAGAAACCAAACCATCTTTCCTTTTGTACTCCTTTTCAATTTTCCTGGCATGGGGCGAACCTTTTGTGCCTTGTCGATACTGGGACATATGCCTGTGTGAGTCGGTTAACGCACGTTGGTTTGGCAGAGTCCTACACGTGCTGTTCTCTGTGATGTACCATTTTACTGTGACCCACATTCGTGCAGAGGTGGTCTTAAGGGCCATGTTACAGCGTGCATGTAGAATTGGTGAATTATGTAGAATTCTTGTTAGGTATTATTCCTTTCTCTTTGTGAAGTTGATTGTTTTAATTAACAGTGCTGTCATTTGCTGTAATTATGTAGTGTCTGTGGTAGATGGTTGAATCCATTGGTCATTGGCGGAATGATACTGGAAAACTACACAGATATAAAGTTATCCCAGTGCTACTTTATCCGCCACAAATCCACGTGGCCACAATCACCTGATCCATGGCATGGTGTCTGTGAATTGGTGAACTGCCCTTTTTCCCTTGTCATTAGGCATTTGGTGACACCTTGCGTTTGAAGCCATGATGACTTCATGGTGTATTTACCTCAGCAGTTATCCTTCTGTACTGCAGCAGGGCAGTATAAAGAATGACGATTTATATGGCAGGTTGCCCAAAAACTCTTCTTTAATAACGTGTTTTATGAAATTGTGTGCATATCTGGCTGTGGAACTTGCCAGGTGTTCCACCGTCACAGGAGTTAATTTTCTTGTGTATTGAACTACAGGTGGTTATATAAAATTAAACTGTGAACATTATAAAGATATGTCAGTAAGTAGCACAACATATTTTGGTCTGGAATATGACGTTCAGGTGACCGTGCATCGTGATAAATTCTCACAATAAAACCAACTAGATGTACTAATTTCTCAAACTTATTTTTGGAATAAAACTACATGTTTCCCATTAGGAGTTTTTCACTGTACACACAGCAGTGGTATGTGTCATACAAGATTGCTGACATCCTGCTCGCAAGCTGTCAGCACATATACCATTGCTGTGTGTACAGTGAAAAACTCATGATGATGGACAGAGGAACTATCCGAAATATGCAGAGTTTTATTCCAAAAATAAATTTGGTTAGTTATTGCATGTAGTTGGTTTTATTGTAAGGGTCTGGAATATGCCAAGTTCCTGTTGTGTTAGTGCTGTATTCCTTTATCTTCACCTCCATTGGTCAAGGGCAGACCCTAGTGCCTGTATATAGGCTGCAGTTTTAAACATTTAGTTTGATGAAGTGCAGAAATAAAGCCGGTTTCATTTTTGCATCATTCATGTGTCACTTCTTCCTCTATATTTGACATTTCTATATTTTAGCTGAATCTTAGGATATCGGTAACAGTGTATAATGTGGACAGATAGTCTTTGGGTTATTATCTCAACCACAGCATTGCTGATTGTCATGGTCATGTGGTGTGCATGCCGGCCTTTGCATCTTGTATGTGCTATGGTCGGTTTTTGGCACAGGGACCTGATAGTCTTTTTGTTTTCCTGTAAGCAAGCAAATATTGGAATAATAGATTATGTCAACCTGTTAGGAATGGATGGGACAGTACCCCATTGAATATATTTCCTTGTCTGAAAGGGAAAACATTCTGCGGTGGGCATTTAAATTGAATAATGCACTGCTTGCACCAGAAGCTGGACATTCAAAAGTTTATTCTAAATGTTAAGTACGCTTTTGTCTAGTTTTTCACAATTATTCTGTCATATAATCTTCATAATTAAACTTGAACATTCCCATGATATTGAAGGCACTTACCCCCACTTTCATTCCAATTAACACGGATTAATTATTGGCCTGGGCTTTTGGTCTGTTTTCAAAGCACTTAAATTTTGAAGATCAGGATGACTGAAATTTATGCAAGTGTTAACAAATATACTATAACAGAGACAATAAGGTTAAATAGATTGTGTTGGTTTGGGCATGTTCAGAGAATGGAAGAAAATAGAATCCCTAAAAGGGTATTATATATGAATTTGGAAACAGCAAGATTGAGAGGTAGACCAAGAAATAGATGGCAAGATGCGGTGAGAGAGGATGGAAGAATAGTTGGTGGAGAAGGGTGGCAGGAAAAAGTACATAACAGAGAGGAATGGAAGAAGTCCGTGAGAATGGCAAGGAATCGTCAAATTCTGCACATGCCAATGGAATGATTGCAAATGACTGAATATCCAGATGTGTAAGACTTCAAATTACAAGTAAAGGGATGGGTTAAAATCATCCCATGTACTGCACTTTGTTGTGTATCCCATTTCTAACTACTGTTGTGCATGAATATGGTTGACTGGATGAATCAGTTTGATGTGGTTATTCTTGTTGCAGGTGTCATTCCACATATCCACAAGTCGCTGATTGGGAAGAAAGGTTCACAGAAACCGGCATAATTGCGGTTCCTAAAATAAGTGCAGTTCCATTTTTTGTAAGGACAAAGACCATGATTGGTGGCTGTCTTGGCCCAAGGAAGATAAAAAAGAAGACTGTAATTTTGCAAAGTGTTTTCTTGTGAGGGCAATTTTTTTTTTTTTTTTTTTGTATGCACAGTGTCGGGGATATGTATGACAGGGCGGGGTGCTGCAAATTTGGCAACGTCTCCCAAGTCACCTTTCATATGAATAGTACCAACATAATATTTCTTCTTTTTGACAGAATTTAGTCATTTCATAAGTCTTGCTGATTCGACCAGCGGTCGTTTTCCCCAGTTTTTACCAGTTAACTTCTTTCGGCATGACAGCATCACTTATGAAATCCTGAGTGACGTCAGTGAACTGTGAGTGCTAAAGAGTTTTTAAAATTGAATAGTGTTACCGACTGAGAGGAGAGTGTCATATTTTAGTGTGATATTCACACCATTTGTTCCCCCTGTGAAATATAATTTCAAGTTTTCTCCCTCCTTTTATTTCTTTCTTTTTCTCATTAGATACTCGTATAAATTCATTCATTACATGAGTTAATAAATGCTGTTAAAATTGTCTTAGTATTATGTCTGTAGGAAATATATTCATTTCATAATAAAGTTTCATTTTTATTAAATTGTGATTGTATGTTAACCTTTAGATGCATAACGTCAACTGTAGTTGACGTACCGCACCGCTAACCTCCAAAGTTACATTTTATATATTTACTCAACAAATATAGGTACTGAATATTTTAAACATGGTATATACTCTCTGTTTATTTCTCTTCAAAATGCAGTTTGTTTCATAATTCTAACTTATTTGGTTCTTGTATTATTCACATTTTATAAATAGGGTGTGCTAAAATTAAAAAAATAATTCCGGCGCCAAAAGGTTAATCCTGTGGTGGTAGTGGAAAAAAGAAATGCCCTCAAAATTTTTTTTTGGTAAGGATGGAATACTATTGTTTCAAAAGTGAACAGTTATAGTTTAAAACAAAAGACCAACTTGATGTCACTTGCTATTTTTATTTCACTTCTTATGTGGTATCCGTGTAGCAGGCTTCAGCCTGCTACACGGATATCACGCCAACCCAACCACACCAAAACTCCAACACATATCGAACCAAGAACACACGACCAATGTGGTAATTCAACAGAATAGTTGTAAGCTCCTGATGATGGGTATGTTAATGTCCGAAACATGTTGAGCACATAAGAAGTGAAATAAAAATAGCAAGTGACATCAAGTTGGTCTTTTGTTTTCAACTATTACAATGATGCATGGTCCAATAAACATAAGATGAACAGTTATATCATGGTGGTTCAGCCTACACTCGGATATCACATCACCAACAGACAATCCCGCTACATAAAATCAGCACGCCTCAAGTCAGCCTACACAACACAACAAGTACTCGCTAGCTCCTGAAGATGGACGTATTAATGTCTGAAACATGTTGAGCAGTAGATAATAAAGCAAGTGTCATCTAGTTGGTCAA
>Ga0131853_10021597_pt1 | contig 11674 bp, 9 predicted proteins | sample TergutLab28metaG_FD_92764 | JGI IMG/M metagenome (GOLD analysis project Ga0131853, IMG submission 92764) | Labiotermes labralis P1 segment gut microbial communities from Petit-Saut dam, French Guiana - Lab288 P1 (version 2) (version 2) | ecosystem: Host-associated > Arthropoda: Insects >...
CCTGGCCGGCGGCCCATTCCGCGAAGGCGGCGAAGATGGCGTCCGGATCGGCTTCGCCGGTCTCGGGGGAGCGCGGGGGGAGAAGATCGGTGAGCGACATGTCACTTCTATGGTGCCCTGCTGGGGAGACTGCTTGGGCCGCGGGGTGCCGGCGCGCGACGGGCCGGGCGGCGGGCGCAATCGTGTGCCGGCTCGCGTCGGGCTTGGGGCGGGCGGAAGCGGCTCGCATTCATCTGGTTGATGCGCTCGCTGTCATTTTTGCCAGCAAAATTGGACAAATCTCTGACCGAAATGTCCCGGTAGCTGGTGTGCGTCGATTGCAGATGTTTAATTATGGGTTTCACGGGGCCGATTCTTGTCTATATGCATCTCGCCGTGGGCATTCTTGTCCCGGCGCATGACACCGGAGTGAATAGGGGGAATGTCATGCGGAAAATCAGGCATATCGCCGCCATGGCGGCGGGAACCGGTCTGCTCGCGCTGGGGGGCGTGGGCGCGGTCGGTACCGGTCACGCGAACGCGAGCACGAACACGCACGTGAGCGGGTGCAGCGACAGCGCGACCGGGCTGACGGCCGGAGTGCAGCCGAAATGCTCGTCCTCGGGCACGGTCCGGTATCCGACGCAGATCAAGCTGACGGTCAACTCTGACCAGCTCAGCGCCCTGCTCAACCCGGTCACCGGCGGCGTGGGCCAGGGCATCAAGGACAGCTGGAGCCTGGCCTGCTACGCGGGGTCCACGAGGATTCTCAACGAGTCGGGCACGTTCAAGGTCACGTCGAGCCAGACCAAGACCTCGACCACGCTGCCGCTGCGCGGCCAGACGCCGAGCTCCTGCTCGGTCAAGTCGACCGTGTCGACTCTCCTGGGACTCAGCGAGACCCTGATCGGCAGCATTCAGGCACTGGGCGTATCGGACAGCGTGACGGCGGACACCGGGACCCTCGGGGCGGTGCGCAACGCCACCACGTGGTGTGCCGACTCCATGGGCAACGCCGGGGTTCCCGGCACCAAGGTCGCGGCCTGGAAGTGCCTCAGCGACCTGTCCCAGCGGTGGATCCACGCGCCGAACGGCGAACTCGTCCACGAGGGACGCTGCCTCGGCTACACCGGCACCGGGGCGGTTGACCAGCAGGCCTGCACCGGCGCCGCCGACCAGATCTGGAGCATCGCCGGCGCCGGCCGGGAACTGCATTCGAAGGGAGGCCGCTGCCTCGCGGTCGGCAAGTACCGTGACGGCACTCAGCTGTGGGCTAACCCCTGCCGGTGGGGCGTCTGGCAGCGGTGGACGATCGTGCCGCGGTCGAAGTACTGACCAGGGCTAGCTAGACCGTCAGTCAGCGGCAACGGCGCCGCTGACTGACGGTTTGGCGCCTTGTCTTATGTGTCCGTCTACAGGACGGCGCGGACGCGGCGGAGGACTTCCTCGGTGCCCAGGGCGCCGCAGATCTCCGGCATGTCCGGGCTGCGGCGGCTGCCGGTGAGAAGGACGCGGATCACGCCCGAGGCGTCCGCGATCGACCCCGGGTAGGAGTCCGGGTCCTTCTTGTAGATCTTCTGGTTCTTCGCGAAGCCCATCTCCTGCGACAGCGAGCGGACCTGGTCGAACCAGACGGTGTCCTCCGACGGCGCGACGTAGCCGTCAGCGAACCGCGACGCCAGTTCGCGCACGATCTCCGGCGACAGCCCGCCGAACCGCTCGTCGGAGGCGTCGGTCACCAGCTCGAAAACGGACGAGAAGAAGAACCCGTAGACCGGGCGGAAGTCCGACCACTTGCGCAGGTCCTTGCGCGGGTTCTCCACCTCGGGGCCGCGTTCGACCTTGAGCGCCTCGAGGGCGACGATCCGTTCGGCATCAAGGGTTTTGACCAGGCTCTGGTCGTGGGTCTGGGCCCAGGCCGACACCCGCTCGATGATCTCCTCGCCGGACAGGCCGGATACGAAGTCGGCGCTGATGTCCTCCAGCTTGACCAGGTCGACCAGCGGCCCGGCGCTCCCGAAGTCCTCCAGCTTGATCGGCGCGGCCAGCGCGTCGGCCAGCGGCATCTCGGCCAGCCGGCCGTTGGCCAGGCCGCGGAGGTAGTACTGCACCGCCTCCGGCGGGAAGCCCTGCTCGACGTAGTAGGCGACGCTGGCCTCGGGGTCCTTCCGCTTGGACAGCTTGCGGCGGCTGCCGCCCTCCTGCTTCATGAGCTGGGCGATGTGCGCGTACCGCACCCGCTCGAAACCGAGCGCGTCGAACAGCTGGTGGTGCAGCTGCACCGACGACAGCCACTCCTCGCCGCGCAGCACCAGGGTGACCCGCATCAGGTGATCGTCCACCGCGTGGGCCAGGTGGTAGGTGGGCAGCCGGAGGGCGTTCTCGCTCGACTTGAGGATGACGATGTCGTTGCGGTTGTCGTCGGCGGTGAGCTCGCCGCGGACCGCGTCGGTGTAGGTCACCCGCTGGCCGCCGACGCCCGGGGAACGGAACCGGATGACGTAGGGATCGCCATTGGAAAGGCGCGTGCGGACCTGGTCCTCCGGGGCGTCCCGCCACACGGCCCAGTCGCCGTAGTAGCCGGGGAGGGCACCGGTGGCCTTCTGCTTCGCGGAGATCTCAGCCAGTTCGTCCTTGGTGGCGAAGCACGGGTAGGCCTTGCCCTCGCGCATCAGCTGGCGCACGTAGCTGGCGTAGATCTGCGCCCGCGAGGACTGGACGTAGGGGTCATACGAGCCCCGGATCACGCCTTCGAGCTCCGACTCGTCGGGGTGGATCCCGAAATAGTCGAACCCGGCCTGGAACTGGGCCAGGGCGCCCTCGGAGAACCGGGACTGGTCGGTGTCCTCGACCCGCAGGACGTTGACGCCGCCGCTCTGCCGGGCGAGGGCCAGGTTGATGCTCGCGGTGAAAATGCCGCCGATGTGCAGCCAGCCGGTCGGGCTGGGGGCGAAGCGGGTGACTTCGGCCCCCGCGGGCAGGTCGCGCGGCGGGTAACGCTGTTCCCAGTGCTCCGTCTCCGGGAGGTCGGCGGGGAACAGGGAGTCGATGAGATCCCGGCTGAGCGGGCTCGCGGGGCCGTTGGTCATGCTGTCAAGTCTATCGACGGAGCCAGCGGCGGGGACGCGTGGCGGGAGGAGGGCCGGGGAGCGCCTCGCATTCGGCCAGCCGCGCCGCGACGGCGGGCGGCAGCAGCGAGCGGGGCGGGGTGCCCGCCGCGTGGGCCAGCCGGCGGGCCAGTGACGACGCCGACGGCCGGCGTTCCGGGTCGGGATCCAGGCATTCGGCCGCGAACGGGAGGAGTTCCGGCGGGCAGTCGCTCAGGTCCGGGGCGGGCGCCAGGTCCTGGCCCGGGCCTTCCCCGGGGCCGCCCGGGTCACGGCCGGTGGCCGCGAAGACGGCGAGCCGGCCGAGCGCGTGCAGGTCCCCGGAGCGGGGCGCCGGCCAGGTGGCGCCCAGGGACGCCCGGTTCACGCCGGTGTCGGTGACGGTCGGGCCGTCGGTGCCCAGCAGCACGTTGCCCGGGGTAAGCCCGGCGTGGATGAGATCGTCGCCGTGCAGCGCCTCCAGAGCGTGGGCCACGCTGACCATCAGCCACAGCGCGGAGAGGGCCGGCAGCGGGCCGGTCTCGGCCACGGCGCGCGCCAGCGACGGACCCCGCACCAGGGGACTGGCCGCCCAGGGGCGGGCGGCGCCCCGGTCGTCCGCGATGACGCGGGTCAGGTGCGGGCCCCGGGCCAGTTCCGCGGTCAGCAGGCCAGCCTCCAGCCGGCGGCGGAAGGCGGGACGGCGGGCGGCGAGCCCGGGATCGAAGAACTTGACCGCCACCGCGCCGGCTTCCGGTGAAGGGGAAGGACCGCAGCGGGAGTAGGCCAGGTAGACGCGGCCCGCGGGGCCGGCCCCGATCAGCGCGGCGATCCGGTACGGGCCCGCGCGCAGCGGATCGCCCGGGCCGAGGGACCGGTAGGCCGGCTCGCTCCACTGCAATGTCGAAACCCATATCCAGGCCGTCCCGGAGAATTCTTTCTCCTTGACCGGCGCGGGCCGGAACTGGGCACAGGGAATTCCCGGATATTCCGGCTTGATGATCATCGAATGGACCTGGTCGGAAACCGCGACCGCGAGATCGGCGGCGGGATTGTCCGTCAGCGCGCCGCGCAGCTTCGCGCTGCTGACCAGCCGGTTGATTTCCACGATCATCGGCCCGCCGAATCCGGCTCCGCTGCGGGTGACCAGGCCGATCCCCACGGCCATCCGCACCCGGACGCGGTCGTCGGCGCTTGTGTTGTCCGCGGCCAGGCCGGCCGCCAGCGAGCGGATCAGCACCGGCAGGACCACCGTCGGGTCGATGTCGGAGGGCAGCATCGCGTTGATGCCGTCCCCGGTCCACTCGTGCTCGACGGTGCCGCCGCCCCCGTGCCCCGCGCCGCCGGCGTCGCCCGCCAGGCGCAGGCCGCACCGGGCGAGGACCAGGCGCACGAGTTCCGGGAGCCGCTGCTGCACCCTTCCCTGCAGGGGCGCCGTACGGGCCCCGTATCCCACCACGTCCAGTACGAAGCCAATTCGGAGCTTCCGCCCGGAATCGCTGCCGGCGCGCGCCAGCGGCGCCTGCCCGTCTCCCCGGGACTGGGCAGCCGTCAATTCACCCATTTCGTCCCTCCCGGTATGAGAGTAATGCGTGGCTGGCAGAATATGGACTGTGCATAGCGGCCCGCTTCGACCCACTCCCGGTTCCCGGCCCGATTCCGTTCCCCGGCCCCGGCGGGGAAAATGGCCCGCGGCCAGCCTCATGGCGGCGCTGGCCGACGACGCCTGCGAGTCGCTGCTGGCCCGAGGCGTCAACGTCAGTTTCCGGAACCGCGACGTGATCGTGCGCCAGGGCGAGGCGGGCGACTCGCTGTACGTGCTGACCGGCGGCGTGGTGAAGGTGACGGTGTCCGCCGAGAACGGGACCGAGACCATCCTCGCCCTCCGCTCCCGGGGGGACCTGATCGGGGAGTTCGCGGTCATGGACGACAAGCCGCGGGTGGCCACGGCGCGGGCGGTCGGCGCCGTGGGCGCGATCCGTATCGGGCGGCCGGACTTCGACGCCTTCGGCCGGCGCCACCCCGCGGCGCGGGAGACGCTGACCCGGTCCCTGCTGGCCAAGATGCGGGCCTCGACCGACTGGTACGCCCAGCGGGCCCGCTCCGCCCGCGAGCGACTGGCCCGGGCGCTGTACGACCTCGCGGCGGACTACGGGGACGCGGAGCGCGACGGTTCGGTGATTATCCCGCTGGAACTGACCCAGAGCGAGATGGGCGAGCTGGCGGGCACCGCCGTCTCGACCACCGAGCGCATCCTGGCCGGGCTCCGCGAAGAGGGCGTCATCGTGACCGGCTACAAGGAGATCACCGTGCGGGACATGGCGCGCCTGCGGAAGATCGCGGTCACGCCCCCGAAGTGACCCCGGCGGCCGGGCCCCCGGGATAACACACGGCGAAGCCGGCGTTACGCGGTGGCGGCGGCGTAGGCGCTGGTGGCCGCCAGGATCGCCATGATCACCGCGGCGATCCTGGTCAGCCACTTGAGGTTGATCAGGCGCAGCAGCTTCCAGCCGACGAGCACGGCCAGGCCCGCCGCCACCCACAGCGCCGCGGTGGCGCCGATCCCGACCGCGACGGGGTCGTGGAACTCCGCGGCCAGGCTGGCCGTGGCGATCTGGGTCAGGTCGCCGAATTCGGCCAGGAAGATGACCGCGAACGAGGTTCCCGCCACCGGCCAGAACGACTGCCGGACGTCGCGGCTGGCGTCCTCGTCGTCCTCGGTCTTCTGCCGCCACAGCATGACCGCGCCGACGCAGAAGGCGACGGCCGTCGCGGCGTAGATCCAGCGGTGAGGGAGCAGGCTCAGCGCCCCGCCGACGGCGGTCGAGAGCACCACCTGGACGAGGAATCCGGCGGCCGCGCCGACCCATACGTAGCTGGCGCGGTATCTGCTGCTCAGGATGAGACAGGCCAGGATCGTCTTATCCGGTAGCTCTGAGGGGAGAATCGTTGCGAAGGTGGTGAGGGCTGCAGTGAGGCTCATCCGGGGTCTGGCTCCGTCGGTCGGGCCGGACCCGGGGGGCTGTGCGCCGTTTCACTACTGCACCCTCGGCCCGGCAGCGTGGACACGAGCGGTGTCGTCGGTGACGACGCGACGCGTGCGTTGCTTCCTGCGGCCGAAGGTCTCGCTCGGGCGCGCCTGCGCGCGCCCCCCGGGTACCGGGCCAGGCGCCCCGGGCGGCGTCCGCGCGGCGGACGTGACCGGAACCCTGCGCCGCGATTGTCGGCATCCGGCGGCGGAGCTACTCCCCTTCGCTTTCCCATAGCCTAACGCCGCGGGCCCCTCGCCGCCTATGGGATCACGGCCTGTATGGTGAACGTCACAGACAATGCTTTACGTCGTTTACGGACCTGATTGACAGGAATCCAGGGCGAAGGGGATTTCAGGTGGCCGGGTCGCTGATGGCGGAACGGGTGCGGGTGCCGTCGCCTCTGATCCCCTGGCGGATGCCGTCAGGGCGAGGGGCGACCGAGCAGCCCAACGCGACCGGAGACGGCGACGCGCCGCTCACGCTCCGGTTCTGGGTGTTCCTGGTGCTCACCGGGGTGGCGACGGGGCTTTTCTCGGCCCTGATGATGCTGGTGCTGAATCCGGTCCAGCACCTGGCCTTCGGGTACGGCACCGGCACCTACCAGGCGGCGGTCGAGCGCTCCGGGGACATCCGCCGCCTGGTCGCGCTGCTGGCCGCCGGGGTGTTCGGCGGGGTCGCCTGGTACTTCCTGCGGCGGTTCATGCCGGGGGAGAAGACCGACCTGGACGACGTGGTGTGGCGGCCGGGCCAGCGGCTGTCGTTCCGGCGGTCATTCCTGTCCGGGGTGATCTCCGAGGTGGTCGTGGGACTCGGCGCCTCGATCGGCCGCGAGAACGCCCCGAAGCTGATGGGGGGCGCGTCGGGCAGCGTCCTCGCCGACTGGGGACGGCTGACCCCGGGGCAGAAGCGACTGCTGATGGCGTGCGGCGCCGGCGCCGGGTTCGCCGCCGTATACAACGTGCCGCTGGGCGGCGCGCTGCTGTCGGCCGAGGTGATGCTCGGCACGATCTCGCTGCCGGTCATCCTGCCCGCGCTCGCCTGCTCCGGGATCGCGACCGTGACCGCGTGGATCTACCTGCCCCGGCAGGTGACCTACCCCCACGTCCCGGACTACCAGGTGACCATCCCGCTCATGATCTTCGCCCTGGCCGCCGGGCCGCTGACCGGGGTCATCGCCAGCGGGTACATCCGGGTCATCGGGTGGGTGACTCATTTCCAGCTCACCGGGGTGCGGTCCATCGCCGCCCAGGTCGCGGCGATGGGACTGCTCGGCGTGGCCGGGTTCGGGTTTCCCCAGCTGTTCGGGAACGGGCGGGACATGGCCTCCGACGCGTTCGCGGGAGTCGGGGGCCTCGGCGTGCTGCTCGCGCTGGCGCTGCTGAAGCCGCTGATGACGGCCATGTGCCTGGGCGCCGGCGCGTCCGGCGGGCTGTTCACGCCCACCCTGTCGACCGGCGCGGTCCTCGGCGGCGCCGCCGGGATCGCGTGGTCGGCCGCCTGGCCGGGCTCGCCGGTCGGCGCCTACGCGCTGGTGGGCGCGGCCGCCATGATGGGCGCGGCCATGCAGGCGCCGCTCGCCGCCCTGGCGCTGATCGTGGAGCTGACCAGCGGAGGGCATTCCCTGCTGATTCCCATGATCGTCGCCACGGTCCTCGCGACGGCCGTGGCGCGCCAGATCGACGGGTACTCCATCTACACCGCCCGCCTGCGCGCCGGGTAAGCGCTCCGGCCTCAGGAGACCAGGTCGGCCAGGGACCCGGAGATCCAGTCCAGGCTCTCGGCGATCCACGGCAGGGCGACCGGGTTGAGGGAGGCCAGCGCCGCCTCCTGCCGCGACGGCGTGTCTCCGTACAGCCGCGAGGTCGCCACCCGCATCCGCAGGGCGTCGTCGGCGTCCCCGAACGCGCTGCCGGGCAGCACCCCGATCCCGTACTTCTCCAGCAGCAGCCCGGCCAGGTCGGCGGAGGTCTTCACCCCGTACCGTCCGGCCAGCAGGTCCCGGTGCGGGCCGAAGTCCGGGTACAGGTAGAACGCCCCCGACGGCGGCGCCACCAGCGCGCCGGCCGCGCTGAACGCCGACGCCACCTCGCGGGCGACCCGGCTGTGCAGGCGGCGGGAGACCTTCACCCGCTCGGTGATGTCGGGCAGTTCCTCGAACGCCAGCGCGGCGGCCTGCTGCACCGGGGCGGCGGGCGCGGACCAGATCTCGCTGCCGGACGCCAGCAGCGACTCGCGCAGGCCGTCCAGGGGGCCGTCCCCGGACGGGACGCGGGCGACGCCGAGCCGCCATCCGCCCAGCGCCAGGTTCTTGGACAGGCCCGAGGTGATGACGGTCCGCTCGGGGGCCAGGGAAGCGGGGCTCGTGACCGCGTCGGGGCCGTCGAACGCGAGATCGCGGTAGATCTCGTCGGAGATGATCAGCATGTCGTGGCGGCGGGCGACCTCGGTGACGGCCTGGACCAGGCCGGCGGAGGCCAGCGTGCCGGTCGGGTTGTCGGGCAGGGTCACGATCACGGCGCCGAGCCGGCGGCCGTCGGCGGCGGCCGCCTTCGCGGCGACTTCCAGCAGGTCGGGGTCGGGCACGCCGCCCGCGGCCGGTACCCCGGCCGCCCCGGCGGGCACCGGCACGTGCACCGGGCGGGTTCCGGTCAGCGTGGCCTGGGCCGCGTAGCTCACCCAGCTGGGCCGGGCCACGGCGACATCGACCGAACCGCCCAGGCTGAGCAGCAGCCCGTACAGCAGGGCCTTGCTGCCCGGACCGCACACCACGTCGCCGGGAGAGGTCGGCAGTCCGCGGCGGGTCCAGTATCCGGCGGCGGCTTCGCGCAGCGCCGCGGTCCCGGCGACCGGGCCGTAGCCGTTCTGATGGCTGGCGGAGGCGAGGGCGTACCGCAGGATCGGTGCCGCGGGCACTCCCGCCTCGCCGAACGCCATCGGCAGCACGCGCTCGCCGCGCTGGCGTCGTTCGTCAAGTTCCTGTCCGGCGGCAAGGGTCGCCGACACTCCCGCCGGGCGGTGATGGAGTGGTTCGTCGGCGGGCGGGACGGGGGTCAGGTGCCTCGCGCCTGCCGTGATTTCAGTGCGGAGGCCGGACTTCCGGGAGTCCGGCTCGGTTACGATCGGCAGCGGCGCGGTGATGGCCATAAAAGAAGGCTCTCCCTAGAGTGACATCAGTACTCAGCGTGATACAGGATTACCCGCAACGAGCATAAGTACAAGCGCTGATGAGTGGGGCATAGGTTAAGATCAACTGATGCTAGATATCAGACGGCTCCGGATGCTGCATGAGTTCGCCGCCCGCGGCAGCATCGCGCGCACGGCTGAGGCGCTGGGCTACACCCCGTCGGCGGTGTCCCAGCAACTGGCCGTACTGGAGCGAGAAGCGGGCACGCCCTTGCTGGACCGGACGGCGAGAAGCGCCGGGCTGACCGACGCCGGCCGTCGGCTGGCCTCCTACGCCGAGCGCATCCTCGCGATGGTGGAGGAGGCCGAGTCCGACCTGTCGGCCAGAGCCTCCGAGCCGGCGGGCCGGGTGGTGGTCACCGGCTTCCCGTCGGCCGCGGTCGCGTTCGCGCCGGCCCTGGCCCGGTCCCTGCGGGCGCACCCGCAGCTGTCGCTCCTGCTGCGGCAGTCCGCCCCCGACGAGGGCCTGCAACTGGTCCGCTCGGGGGAGGTGGAAGTCGCGATCGTCGACGACTGGACCGGCCGTCTCGCCGCCGACCTGGGCGGGCTGAACTCCACCCTGTCCAAGGCGACCGACGAGCTGGACCCGGCGCAGGGCGTCCTGAGCTACTACCATCTGGTCCGCGACCCGCTGGTCCTGGTAGTCGCCCGGACGCACCCGGCGGCCGACCCGGACCGCCCGGTGGACCTGCGCGAGCTCCGGAACGAGATGTGGCTGGCGGCCCCGGCCGGAGAGCCCTCCCGGGAGGCGGTGGACCGGCTGCTGGCCGCGGTCGGCGTGACGCCGCCGGTCCCGTCGGAGTTCGAGGGCCTGGGCACGATCGCCAACCTGGTGGCCCGGGGCCTGGGCATTGCGATCATGCCGCGGCTGGCGGTCGGCGCGTACGAGAAGCGGCTCGTGGTTCGCGAGCTGCCCGCGGGGCTGGACCTGGCCCGGGACGTGTTCGCGGTGGCCCGGACGGCCAGCCTGATGCGCCCGTCGGTGTCCGTCGTCGTCAGCGCCCTGCGGGCCGGGGCCCGCTCGATGTCCCAGCGCGCGGCCGCGCATGACTCGCACGACCCCGGCCCCGACGCCGACCTCGCCGACTCCCATGCCCTCGCCGAGGCCCAGGAGCTCAGCGAGGCGCAGGAGTTCAGCGAGGCGCAGGAGGCCGGCGACGGGCAGGACCCCCACGGGGACCAGCCTCACGGCCAGCACGAGCACCAGGAAGCGTAAGGTTGCCCCCCGTGGATCTCGATCTCTCCTCCGACGTCGTGACGCTGACCGCCGCTCTCGTGGACATCGCCTCCGTCAGCGGCGACGAGAAGCCTCTCGCCGACGCCGTGGAGCGGGCGCTGACCCGGCTGCCGCACCTGACGACCCGCCGGACCGGCAACACGCTGGTGGCCCGCACGAACCTGGGAAGGCAAGAGCGGGTGGTGCTGGCCGGCCATCTCGACACCGTGCCCCACGCGGACAACTTCCCGTCGAAGTTCAGCGCCGACGGGACCGTCCTGCACGGGGTCGGCTCCGGCGACATGAAGGCGGGGGTGGCGATCCAGCTCAAGCTGGCTCACGACGTCACCGAGCCCGGCCGCGACCTGACCTACGTGTTCTACGAGTGCGAGGAGATCCAGGCCGAGCGCAACGGCCTGTACAAGCTCTCCCGGTCCGACCCGGACCAGCTCGCGGGCGACTTCGCGATCCTGCTCGAGGGAAGCAACGCCGACATCGAGGGCGGCTGCCAGGGCACGCTCCGCGCCGAGATCACGGTCAAGGGCGCGCGGGCGCACACCGCCCGGTCGTGGATGGGGCGGAACGCGATCCACGCGGCCGGGGAGATCCTCGACATCCTGCGTGCCTGGGAGCCCCGCCAGCCCGTGGTGGACGGCATCCAGTACCACGAGGGCCTCAACGCCGTCGCCGTCACCGGAGGCGTCGCCGGGAACGTGGTTCCCGACGAGTGCGTCGTGACCGTCAACTACCGGTTCGCGCCCGACAAGTCGGCGGCGGAGGCGGAGGCCTGCATCCGGGAACTCTTCGGCGCCTGGCCGGTCAAGGTCGTGGACCTGGCGCCGGGCGCCCGGCCGGGCCTGACCGCGCCCGTGGCCGCGTCGTTCCGCGAAGCGGTGGGCGGCGAGGCCCGGGCCAAGCTGGGCTGGACCGACGTGGCCCGGTTCTCGGAGCTGGGCATCCCGGCGGTGAACTACGGGCCCGGGGACCCGGCCATCGCCCACACCCCCGGCGAGTTCGTCGAGGTGGCGCGGATCCGCCACTGCGAGCAGCGTCTCCGCGCCTGGCTGCGCTAGCCCGTTCGGTTACTTAGCCCACTCGGCGAGGGGGAACGTGGTGGTGTGCTTGCCGCCCTTGGAGTCGATGTAGACGACCGAGATCTTGTCCCCGGGGTGGGTGGC
>Ga0131853_10021598_pt1 | contig 11674 bp, 6 predicted proteins | sample TergutLab28metaG_FD_92764 | JGI IMG/M metagenome (GOLD analysis project Ga0131853, IMG submission 92764) | Labiotermes labralis P1 segment gut microbial communities from Petit-Saut dam, French Guiana - Lab288 P1 (version 2) (version 2) | ecosystem: Host-associated > Arthropoda: Insects >...
ATTATACACCATGTTTAAAATATTCGGTACCTATATTTGTTGAATAAATATATAAAATGCAACTTTGGAGGTTAGCGGTGCGGTACGTCAACTATAGTTGACGTTAGGCGTCTAAAGGTTAAGTCATCGGGCATTTGGGTTTTTATTTCCGATTTAACGACTTATGCTACTCACAGAATTTACTTAGTGTGTTATTTTGAGATGTTGTGTTCTTAGGAACAAAGTGCTGAGGGTAGTGTGTGGACCTTAGAGATGAGAAGCGAGAGGCTGGTGGACTGAAGTGCGAAGTAAAAGGTTTTGTAACCTGTGCGTTCCGCGTAGTGCTATCAGAATGATCACATCAAAGAGATGGTCGATAAATGTAGCACACATGCAAGCGCTAAGAAATTACTACAGACTTGTGGTTGGAAGACTTCAAGGTGGAGACCATTTGGGATATCTAGAGACAACTGGGAGATAATAATATTAAATTGCACATGAATGTTGAAGGATTTGATTTTTATGTAAATGGATGGAAATTTTTGAAGCGTGAGTGAATATCTGCTTCTGAAAGACTGTGTTCCATTTAGCTACTTACTAGGCTAGGACAGATGTAAAAATTGTTTCTTACTGAAGGGATAGCGTGGATTAACCTCTTAAAGCCTACTGGTTATATGATGCAACAACAGGTTTAACATTCCCTGCCCACCCTGTATTTATGTGTTCTGTATTTATCTGAGAACTAACAACGACTTGTGCCACTTACATCATAAACTTACTGGTTTTTATAATCGAGATGAAAAGTGTTTACAGCGCGGTACGGACTGGGTCTTTAATTAAAGCAGTCTGCACTTCGTCTATAAAGGGCTAATTTCTGTTTACTTTAACATATGAACCCTCACTACACAATAGTTTTTGTCTTTAATCCTTACACTTCAGAGTGGTTTGGTCGCTTTCTGTCATCGGGTCATATAACAACGTCATGTTAATGATATATTTTAAATTTTCCGTCTATATGGTACGTCTGAACACGGAGTCACCTCGGGGCGACAAGATATACATGTGTGTGTGTGTGTGTGTGTGTGTGGACCTTTGAGATATGACACTGATACGTAAATGTCGGCACCACCTAGAAGCCCTCTAGGTCAGTGTGTAACCACTACAGACTGCTGTCCGCGAGGCACTTTACTTTCGCCGTAATCGAGACACCAGCAATTCGCCAAAGATGGTCTCGTCGAGATTCTTATCGAAGTAATCGGTGTAATTAATGGTGCAAACGCGCATTATAGTGCTTGCATTGCTCGAGAATGAATACCGCATGTTTGATACAGTTCGGTTATGGCAATTGGGGTTATAATTTACGAGTATGTCAATACCGGACGGAGTAGCATACGTCATAATTGATTACAACATACCTGAATGACGAACTGGAAAAGTGGGCGTGTAAATTATATGACTGACTAAACAGACAATAAATTGAGTAACCACCGAGCTAAGCAGTAGGCTCAGTTACTGAATATCTAACGACAGAAGCCACACATCTAACACAGCAAACACAGAAGCTATGCCCTGTACATGGCCATAAGCCTTTTATATCCAGTTTGTGCCATCGTAACGTATTTTCATAAAGTTCAGTTTAATATTATACTCTTATTATCTTTTGGATTTCAAGTTGCTGTTTTCACAGGGCTTCATATCTCAGTGCTTGCGGGATTCTTGTGTGACTGGACCAGCGGAAGTCTCCTTGGGGGTTGCTTCTTTTAAACCTCCTTGAACGTGAGTCGTATGTAAAACGCACATGTATGCTGGAAATATAAAAAACCAGCTAACTAATAAGACATCCTTATCGTTTCTATTGCGTTACATTGTTTTGCACAGAAATATTAAGAATCTCTGTCTCTTTGACCTTAGTTTTTATGTGTAACTCCTCTAAATAAAATGTGTTCAGATTTTAAGTCCTCCGGCCAGGATCGCTTTTATTACAAAATCAAATCGCGAAGTGTGAAACACCACAAAGCTGGTAGAATGGCATTTTGCGATAAGTGTCTTAGAAACACTGAACTGAACGAGTTGTTTTCGGGGATGACGATTCAAGAAACTTGGAATATTATATTAAACACGGATTTATATTCTACGCTGCGCCGGAAACACTGGGTAAAACGTACATTTAGACTAAATGTCATGTCTTACGACTTTTGCATCATCTAAAGATCGACACCGCTCAGCATTCCACTGGCAGATATCAGGTATCAAGACTGCTTGCCTCACTTCGCGAGCAGCAGAGTAACACGGTCCGTACCACCTGTTCGGAATCTGAAATTAGAACACAGGGCTATCCTGTGCCGCTGCTGATTGCTTTATGTTGTAACAGGCGCTCGTAACTTCCTGTGCTGGTACATCAGTCTGAAAGGCAACATGCCAGTCTCCTAGTATTTGCTAATAGGCTCTGGTACGTTACGTACCCCACATATCGGATATATGGGACAAAATATTATTTCTGCCCTTAGTACGAAACTATGAATAAAGCGAGATCGTTAAAATTACAGTCTTCTGGGACATGGCCCTGTGTTCAGCCCACAAGGCTGTCACCTTCATATTAAAACTCACAACAAATTTAAATTCGCATTTATTTTGCCATCGTGCACTATGCATTAATGAGAATGAATGGACAGGATATGTCGCATGCTTGGTGGAGATTGATATGCTCGAAAAGTTCAGTCAAGAAATCAGTTTTAAACAGGCCACTTGGAAGATTTGCACCTGACTGGACGTACAGTGTTAAAATTTGTTTTAAATAAGTGGAATAAAGAACGTGGCCTGCATTCACGTAACGTATGATAGGAACCACTCGTAGGCTGTTGCGAACACGATGCTGAACATCCAGGTACCATGTAAAGGAAAAGGTAAAATGATCCCGTTATGGGCCCGGTGTGGCCCAGAGGATGGGTAGAGGTATAGCTCTACTCTTCCATGACCGCGGCATTAGAAGGGGGTGAGTGGTCAGCAGCACACCTCGACCACATTTACCCCCAGGAAAGACCCAGTACCCATTTTACAGGAGGCTGGGTGGGCCCCAGGGCCGGTCTGGACGGGTGGAAAATCTCTTCCCCACCGGGATTCGATCCCGGACCTTCCAGCCCGCAGCTCAGTCGCTATACCGACTGAGCTACTCGGCCCACATCCAGGTACCATGTAAGACAAGAAAAATCAAAATTGAGTGTCAACTGATACAGAGCGATTCGGTTTGATGGTATTTCAGTATTGAAAAGAGGGGTTTTAAAATGCCACTCTACGGTTCAGCGAAGTGGGCCTGTGCTGTCACGTTGTACATTCGTGCATGTCGCCACGTGTTTCGGTGGGTCCGTACCGCCTGCAGAAGAACGTGCGATGTTTCGGCAGTGCAATGAATTAAACTAGTGTTTATTTTAATATATTCTTAATTAAAATTAAGCTTTCAAACTTAATCTTTCAAAGTTAAATATTAATTTTTCCTACACCTAGGCATACCTTATACAAACTTAGTATTAATATATATATAACATTTGTAACAAGTGAGAAATTTTTCCGTACGCGTTTAATATGCTATAGGAATTATGGGAAAATATAATTTTCCGTTTTGTATGTATCTGAAATTTCTCATATTAACTCTCGGAAAAGTTGAAGCTGAAAAATACCTCATTACATCGCAGTTTTATTATGTGCTCTCACTTGGTGAAGTTTTTATAACTGTATATTGGCCAGCAGTTTGCCCTTCATATTTTTCTATAAATCAGACGAAACTTACGGGATGGAACTCGTCTGGCATTACAGGACAGATAATTTAACTGCCCTATCCCTTTTGTGATATTTCGAATTATTTGTTACAGTACAAAATGGAGATGTACAACACTGTCTGCTGATCATAAATTATTCTCCTTCTTTTGGGATTGAATTTCGCATAAAAATATTTCGTCGTTTAAGGACACGTGAAAAAGAACACGTGTATTGATTATAAATAAAAAAACTGGTAGGTACTGTCCGTGGAAATTTCTCTGCAGTATGATTGGGTATGAATTTAAAGAATTGTGGCAGGATCGTGTGAACTGGTTGTATCTCGTTCAAGATAAAATCCAATGATGGGCTTTTTTGAAAACGACAATAAAACTTGTGGTTCCGCTAAAAGTGCCGAATGTCTTGACATGAAGGACTGTTAACCTCATTAGTAGCATACGCAGGGATGTAGTGAAGGACACTACTTTTATTGTTAGAGGTAGAGACAGAGCATGTAATACTCCGAATGTTCCCAGGCAGTGCCCGCTTGTCCTTCTGGCGAAAGATGCAAGGTGCTGATGTCGGAAGCGAGGAAGCTAAGGTGGTGGGCAGTGGACTGTTGAGGTATGCAGCATAGGACACAAGCTGCGCAGTTTTGCTGAATATTGTGTTTGGAGCTCAGCGTTAATACGGAATTTTGGTAGCGTTGGGAGGGCTAACTTTTGAAGGAAATTTCGAAGTTAATGGTTGGAGGGTAGCACCAGATCAGCCTTTGCTCTGAAACCGTTGAAAACTGCGGAAAATGCGATCGACTTCGCCGATTGTAGGACCATCGGGTGCCTACCGACTTCTGGTCAGCAGTCCTGTGTTCAAGTACCCTAAACCTAGCAGCAGTCCGTACGTGTGCAGTTTTTTTTTTTAAGTTACAGATGTACTTTCCTTCGCTTTTCGTGCCCGCTGCTTTGGACGAGTTACAAATTGTTTAATTAACAAAATGGAGCTAATACTAAGAATGATAATTTAACAATAAATGTTTGTTGTGCATCGAATTTCAGATTGTTAGATTTTTGTTTACGCTTCCTTTTCCTTCTTTTTCATCGTCTTTTTCTATGTTCTTCTCTCAGCTTGGAGAATGCATCTCGGGACTGGCTCTCTGTGAGTGACCTCAAAAGTTTGATATCTAAAACGAAATTTTGGAATACTTACTTACTTATTTACTCCATGGTGCAGAGTCCTTCGTGAGAAGCTAACTGGTTTGCAGCTAGTCAAGAAATTCTCCGCATTTGACGGAACCCGAAGGTTCGTTACCGCACTCACAAGCGTCCGCCACCTGTCTCTATCCTGGGCCAGCCCAATCCAGTCCATATACCCACATCCCACCTTCTTGAGATCCATCCTAATATTATCCACCCATCTACGCCTAGGTCTCCCTAGTGGTCTCTTTCCCTCCGGTTTCCCCACCAAGACCCTTTACACCCCTTCTCCTCACCCGTATGCGTCACATACCCAGCCCATCTAATTCTTTTAGAATACTGTTCAAAATTTTTTTTTTGGGGGGGGGGGAGGGCTGAAAGTTGTTTGAGGGAACTTTGTGTAAGTGGTACATTCCGTCTGGCCCGTATCTTTTTTATGATCTCTACCGTATTATATTACCATGTATTATGCTTTGGTATTATTATCTCCATGCATTGCCATTGATTACAATTTATTAGTTTCAACCACTGCACTTATTGTACTAGTATACTCGTATATTTCACCTTATCTGACTCCCACATGTTTCAGCTGGTCGTCATCCTCAGGGAGCTCACAACCAAATATGAGCCCCCGGTGCACTTCTAACACATGACCAGCATCCTATAAGGATCATAGCATAGTAGGTGTTTGTGCACAAGTAACAACAAGGGAAAATGCCGTTAATTCGCGAAGAGTACTGCTGTTATATAACACTGCATGATCCATGCATCAATTGTCATTTATCCTACTCTATATATTGTAAATTTTAATATAGTCGGTAGATTCATACGCTTTGCGTCTTAAGGACTAATTTATTGCTATGAGTTTTAAACTGTTTGGTTGTGAGATCCCTGAGGATGGAGACCAGCCGGAACATGTAGCAACCAGATAGGTGAAATATATTTTAGTATAATATGTGCATTTTTTGGTACTAAGAGACTGTAATTTTCATTACACTTTACTTGCGCTACGTATTTGCTAACATATTCGTTTTTTATTTATAGTTGCCAAAATATTGGCTATCTTGTAAATGTGGATCGAGGAAGACTGAGATTAACCTGATATTTTGTATTTAAAGTTTCACTTCCTACCGGGCAGTAAACACAATAAGACTGAATTTTGAGATGTCCTCAGATTTTAAGTTGTTTACAGGTTTCATATAGTTACGAGTATTAAGATTTGTAACGATATAAATACAAACTAATTAACTAAGTGGCAACCTGTGTCTAGGATGTACGTCACTTAGCTTTCACAGTGACGTGTATTTTATGCATTATTCCTAAGAGCTCATCCTTTTCCCAAATAAATGAGCGGATTAACGAATTAGTGAGGATTAGGCTACTAATGATTGTGATGACTGTTTATTCTTGAAGTGATCTGAGACTTCAAGGCAAGCAGTAGAGGGAAAGTATCTTGCAGTTTCAAACCCTGAACACGTCATTGATCGTGGTGCTTATGGTCTGACCTCTTCGCTCACTCTCTGTAGGTGTACCTGATTACATTCAGTGACTCACACTCGGTAAGACTTCTCTGGACGAGTGATGAGCCCGACGCAGAGACGTCTACCTGAGAAAACACAACGCCCACAAGAGACAGACATCCATGCCGCCGGCGGGATTCGAACCCGCAGTCCCAGCAAGCGGGCGTCGGCCGACCTACGCCTTAAACCTCGCGGCCGCCAGGATCGGCGTTCGGTATATTCAGACTATAATAACACAGCTAATCTCACTGCTGTTACATTATTTGACAGAGCTAGAAACTGGGCCTTGTTTATGCTCCGTTAAACATGCAGTATATATTGTATTGTAACTCTTGTAGATTTCCATTAAATCCTTGTATTGTTTATTTCGCTTGTTTTCGAGAGAGTCGAGGAAGTTTAATATTAACTTCATTGAAAGCAGGATTTGTTCGCCAATGCTAGGTCACAGGTGGACAGAATGACACTCTATTCTACACTGTAAAGATGGCCTAATGAATTCACCCACTGTTTCCAGTCTATTCGCGTCAGAATGGAAGTTCTTTTAAAAACAAGTAATCGAAGTATGCATCATCGGTCAATATTGTTTTGTTAGTGGGCTATAGTATTTATTATTTTGTTGTCTAGTGAAGCCTGTTGCTTCGTTGATCATTGTATGTTCTACTGATTATAAACCTAATTACATGTTCGCGAATTACTGGTTTAATTATTATGAACACCATTTTGTAACAAATCCATAATTGTGTACACTTTGCATTGGAGGCTTGTGGTTTGCAGGTGCTTGGTATTAAAACTGAAGGATTTTTTTCCAAACGGTCGCAAAAAATTAGTTGTCATGACATTTAATGTGTCGGTGCTGACCTATATTGATGTAATATAAGTTTCAGTCGCAAAAATAGAGTGAAATTTAGCTAATGGGTTACGGTGCTGAGTTCGTTTGTAGATTTTTCATTTACACACCAGTATGAATAATTCATTGTTTTCTACTGCAAATGAATTGCAGGGCGTTGCTGCAATGCATTGTCAACTACAGCTGTACATCGGCAGAGAATACCGCAGCTAAAAAGTTATTGCTTTTGTGTGTTACGAAATAATTGCCATAACAAATATGAATATTTTTCTAAGGTCTGCTGCTGTTTATCTTTCCCCTTTTCTAAGTTACTGTACTTTTGTTACTGGTTGCGTGGAACTGGATTATACGACGCTGGAGAATCTTCTAATTATATATTAGTTATAACAAATTTCTTTAAAATTTGTTTTTAAAAAGTGTGAGGTGGGGGCGGGGGCGGTATACATACATACACACGCACAAAAATGGAAATGTCTTAGGTTTAGTACTTTTCCTTTGGCTGAAACCTAAAAAGACCTTTCGTATAGACATTTGCTTTTAGCTGAAGTGGGGAGTGGTAAGGCAGTGCCGCGAAAGTCGGCAGTGTCACAGAAGAGGCGAATGTCTAATTACGAGCAGCCTGTGTTCTGTTTTCTCTGTGCTTGTTGTGGGATCTCATAACCACAGTAGAGGAGCGGGTTATAACCCGTGACATTCTAACTTATAGTGAATGAACCGCTAACCAGCAGGCAAGGTGCAACTGTAAGCGCATGTCTACAGGAGTTTATTTTGATGACTTAAGATCACATACAAGGAAACATTGCACGTGTGGCGACATTTTGAGGGGTAAAATGGAACACGGTACAAGAATGTGGTAGAATCGACCGATAGAAGTTGCTGTAATGTTGGCAGAGATAGGTACACGGTTCTCGTGGACAGTATTCTGTGCCAGCTGTCATAGAAAATAATTTTATGTAATTGTTATTCGGTTTCCATAGGCCTTACCTGGCTTATGGTTCTAACAGCTGTGAATGCCATGCGGCAAGCCTTAGGCCTACCGCGTGAAGTCGGCACAAAACGTAAAGGCAGTGAGCGATGTCCATTTATGTTTTAGTAACAGTTCTAATGAAAGTTGATATGACGTTTCGTTAAAAAGTGGTATTAATTAAAGGTTAACGTTTGACGTGTATGTTTAATATGGTAGGCTACGGCGATCCACAAACGGAAATTTCCTTGTTGTCATCCCACTATTTTCAGTTCTACAAAAATGGTTTTTACGAAAACTCTTTACTTATATTTTCCAAAGATTTTTACATGCAGTATTTTAGGTGCTACATGTTATACTTCGAACCCATTCGCTAATCTGTAATACTTTGACTTCCGTATCTTCAGAAATGTCTGGGTCACTGATGTTTTTTCCAGATCTGCCTGAGTTTACCCACACAAATACCAGAATATTTAATGGAAATTGGCTGTGCTTCCGTCCTTCCCAATCTTTCCTAGTTCGCCTTGTGTTGTAACCTTTTTTCCAACTTTGATGTATATTCCTCGAATTTGAAGGCGCGTTTTTTCGGTTCTGATCCGCCCAGAACTCGTTCGAATATTGTAGAATGTGTTTTTCATCTGTTAAAAGCTAACGATTCTTGATGAGGAAATCAACATTTATTTGCTCTGCGCGAACAGCCGTAACCTGTCTCGCTTTTCGGAGCACAATCCTAGATAAAGTACTACAGTTGTGACAGTTTTCTTTCTATCTTAGAAAGTCGCATTGTCTCTGTACGGGATGGCACTAAGCAAATCGCTGTTGTAGAGGCATTCTGTCCTCCCTTTCGGTAGGTAACCGATTCGAATCTCGTGTAGGTTGATGGCTGTCCCAACTATAGTCATTAATTCTCTTTCTCTAACCAGGAGAGTTATGGGATACTGCCACATGATAATACGCGACTTACCCTTCCCAACTCTTACGTAGGCATTGCCATGTTCACGTTTGACACACAAACGTAACAGTTGAAACAACGTCGTTAATTACTGTATCACCAGTCACCTTCACTGATATTGTAATATCTTAAACCTGGATTTGCCTTTAAAATTTTGTAGGCTCGAAAGTGTTTAAGGTGCTAGTGGTATTGACTTTTGTCAGCGTTAATGATTTCACACACTCCACTGTGCCAGCAATATTGCTGCTAATTTTAGAGACTAAGTGTCGAATCTTTTATGACTAAAAACCATTCACTCTTTTCGTTTGGAATTCAAAGCAGGTAGTTCTGTTGTATGCTACATTATTAATACAGATATACAGAAACGGATTTACGAAAGGTTTCATGAGACGGGACGACTCGCCCCTAACACCCATCCGTCCGCCTCAGGACCAATATCCGGGCGTTCTGCCTGTTGCAGTCTCGCTTGGTGGCTCATACGTCAGCACAGCTGTCTGTTGTCTATTATCGTAGGTAAGCACTATTTATGTTTACTGAAGTGCGCTCGCTTTAATGGGTAAAATGTCATCCTTTGACAAAATGTTCTGGTAAAAGTTAACTTGAAAGAAATAAGATTTTATTTTGGGTTTTATGTGGGCTTTTTATATTTATAGTCTAACAGCTTTCCAGAAAGAAATTAGGTGCTACTGACAGCTCGTTATTTATAGTGTTCTAACACATACCGACGAGAGACTGAGGTGGGAATTTCGACGCAGATTTCACTCAAAGGGTTCACGGCAGTTGTTGATTCTTTACGAGGCAGCTGTCGAGTTTGAGGAAGCAGCGGTTTTCGGTACAAATTATAATTTTGGAGAAGGAATATTTATAGATTCAAGAAACACAGAAAATTTGAATATGAGTTTTACTAAATTAGTGTTAGTCTAATGCTGCAAGTTGCATGTTCCCAGGTTTCGGTCAGTGTGTAGAATCAGCAACTTTAAGACATGAGTAGCGGACGTGTTCATGTAGGGGACAACGATAGAAGACTACGTTGAAAGCGTCATAAAACAAAGTACATTTGACCAAAAATAAAAAAAAGGTAAAGTGATCCCGTTATAGGCCCGTTGTGGCCCAGAGGGTGGGTAGAGATATAGCTCTACTCTTCCATGGCCGCGGCACTAGAAGGGGGTGAGTGGTCAGCAGCACGCCCTGGCCGCACTTTACTCCCGGGAAAGACCCGGTACCCGTTTTACAGGAGGCTGGGTGGGCCCCAGGGCCGGTCTGGACGGGCGGGAAATCTCGTCCCCACCGGGATTCGATCCTGGACCGTCCAGCCCATAGTCAGTCGCTATACCGACTGAGTTACCCGGCCCACATTTGACCAAAAATAGGGTACTTAAAATATTAAAATTTGGAAATACGTTGGCATCAGAAAGATTTTGGATATTAGGGAGGGCAGGCAAAACAAAACGTACTTCCACATTACGATTTCGGAGGATTGTCAAGGTTGGAGCGGTTTGCTGACTGTTACAACCACACCGCAGAAAGTTCCGTTTGAAGTACGCCGCTCTCAGTGACCCAAAACGTCATCTGTTAACGCAGTTGCTGTGTAGATGTCACGTTCGCTGTCCGCTTGTCAGCCAGCACTGACCTCCAGCTAAAAGTACTCTCTCCCGATGTCATTTGAAAAGGTTAAATCTCATTAATCAAGTATAGAGAAACGAGATTCATATCTCATATAACAGTAAATTAAAAGCGAGTGCAACACCAGTTAAATTAGTAATGAAGTGTAAGACTAGGCAAAATAAATTTGCTGTTCCTTACCGATAAATTTAGTGGTCGAAAGCAAGTACAATGTCTATAAAAATGCCACAACATTTCTATTTTCATATAATTGGCTCAAAGAGGAGTGAGTGTGTCTGTATAAATTAGGACCTTTTAGGTATAAAGATTTCCTGTCTCCGAGAAAGCAGCTCAATAATTGTTATCCGTGTACTCTGTTTATGCTTCTTTGATGTGTATTGGACCGTGCATCATATTGGTACCTGAAGAATAAAATCCAACTAGATGCCACTACAGCCTTCCGTCCGAACACTCATTCATCCTGCCTGCACTTAACTTCCAACCAGCAGCAACTCGAGATCCAGGCGGCCTATGTGGTAACCAACGCTATCGTCGTTAGCTCCTGATGATCGGCATAATTGTGCCCTAAATATGTTGAGCCTAACATAAGCATAATAAAGTAATAAGTGACATCTAGTTGGATTTTATTCTTCAGTCTGTTTGTGCTCCTTTAGCTCCCATGTCCTTCTTCGTATTTTGGGTTTTATTTAACAAATCCTACAGCGATGTTCTTCAAACACAAGCAACTTATTTGAATAAAGGTTGACCAACTAGATGACACTTGCTTTATTATATATTGCTCAACATGTTTCAGACGTTAATACGTCCATCTTCAGGAGCTAGCGAGTACTTGTTGTGTTGTGTAGG
>Ga0131853_10021599_pt1 | contig 11674 bp, 4 predicted proteins | sample TergutLab28metaG_FD_92764 | JGI IMG/M metagenome (GOLD analysis project Ga0131853, IMG submission 92764) | Labiotermes labralis P1 segment gut microbial communities from Petit-Saut dam, French Guiana - Lab288 P1 (version 2) (version 2) | ecosystem: Host-associated > Arthropoda: Insects >...
GCTACTTTTTTCATTCAAGTAGCTCCTCAATTGACCTCACGAGGCTGAGTGGACCCCGTTCCAGACCCACTATTACTCAGAAAATCTGGTAGCGCCGGGGATCGAACCCGGGACCTCTGTATCAGTAGCCAGAAACTCTGACCACAGAGGCGGTCCCATTGGCCCTTACCCATCCATTTTAATATCATTTCCCATTTACGTGAATTTTCATCAGCCCACTTTCCTGAAATTTTCGATCATCAGGGATGTTTGAGCAACGTAGAGTGGTAGTCAATTACCGACGTTTCGAAACAACCTATACGTCCCATCTGCAAAGGTCAGTCGGAGGCGGAAGTCAGAGATCACCCACAATCAAAGTGCCCCTTTCTAATCAAGATTTCGAAAAGTAGAAACTACACCTATATGGTGGACCAGATTTCACCGAGGCATGAATAATATTTTGCAGTCATAGAATCAAGTCAAGTTTTGCGATCGATTCGTCTATTCCTTCACCCAAAGCCTGATAACACAAAAACCTTGGCCCTGTTCCGTAGTTTGTAATGGGAAAACGAGCCACACGCGAGTGAAAATGAAAAGTGTTTTTTCTGACGGCGTGAACAACTCAGCCTAACTTGCGTGTTGTTAGAAGCAAAAAAAAAATCATGAAACACCGGCGAAACGCAAAATCCAAATTATTTGAATGTCCAGTTATCATTAGGTAATAAATTGCTAAATGGCACTATCCTTAGGCATTTCCTTGCAACTTCAGTGCTCACAACCTATTTCCTTGAGAACCATCGCAAGAGGGATATTTAATTACCCTGCATTACTTCATGGTTGTTACAGATATGCGCCACTTAACGACAGGAATACGTTCTGAGAAATGCGTCGTTAGACGATTTCGTCGTTGTGCGAACGTGTACTTACACAAACCGCGATAGTACAGTGCAGCCTACTGCACACCTAGGCTATATGGTATAGCCCATCGCTCCTAGACTAAAAACCTCTACAACATATTACTGTTCTGAATACTGTAGGCAATTGTAACACAATGGTAAAGGTAAAGGTAAAGCAGTCCCGTTATAGGCCTGGAGTGACCCAGAGGGTTCCAGGAAGTTAAGGTTCCCAGATTTCATGACAACGGCACAGGATGGTGGTAAGGTTGTCAGCCCTACGAACCGGCCCGCCTTTACCCCCAGGAAATGCTCCTGGTACTCATTTCTGTTAGAGGCTGAGTTGACCCCAGGGCCATAGTGCGATCGGAAGGATTATGTCAATGAAAAATACCAATGACACCATCCGGAATCGAACCAGCGACCTTCCGATTTGTAGCACAGCACCTTAACCAGCGTGCTACCGCAGTCCCCTGTAACACAGTGGTATGTATTATAATATTATGTTATAATCTTATGGGACCACCGTCGTATATGCGGTCCGTCATTGACTGAAACATCGTTATGCTGCGCATACCTGTATAGCTACAACCATAACTTTATTTTTCAAATAGGAATAGGAGCACAAACTTAAATGAGGAGAATTATGGGGCTGCTGCGATATTTTCCGGAGCATTACTTGCAGTGTAGCTATAAGCAACATGCGTGACCTGCTTTTTCTCTACACATCATCCTGCGACCTCGGCTGTGTCTTGCAGGCGATAATAAATAATTTTCGGGCAGAATGGTGTCAAGATCTGACGGTGTGAATAATGGGGTGAATTAACACATTCTGCAGCCACGTGCGATCCATGGTGTCTGCTCCTTAGGTATATACATGAGAGATATTCCATTCCGTTACGTCCCTTCAAAGCGAAAATAATTTCGCGTCACGTTCCCTGTTTAGAAATGCTATTAGCGGTTCACTTATATTCCTCTTCACTTATATTCCTCTTCACTTTGTTCAACTTCAGTCATTTCAGTTCCATTTTTTTATCTCAAAACTGTCATAATCAATTTTCTACATTTTTTTTTTTCTTTTTGTCATTCTTGTTCTACATTTTCATCATCATTACAGAACTTAATTCTTCATTTGTAACTTTTATCTCCACCTCCATAATCCTTCGCGTTCTTCATCTTCTTCCAGCTAACTCTTTATAACATTTGTTGTTCCTATCACTTTACAAATGAATATTATCTCATACTTTTTCTCTGATTCTCATCCCTTGTCTCGTACCTGGCATTGCAATCTTACGTTTCCTCCTCTGTATAATTCCATGAACTCTCTCTTACAACAAGCAGAACATTTTGTATAGTCAAATAACGTTACACAGTATATGTCAGCACAATCTTTTTTATTCTTCATGCAGAATATTTGTGGCTAGTCAAGCCAAAAAGCATCTACCTATATAAAAACCTAAGAACAAAAGTCTAGAAATGTTGCGCCAGCATACATTTCAACCAACAATGTCTAGCCTTGCTTAAGAATAAAAAAGATTGTGCTGATGTATACTGTGTAACGTTAATTTAATTACAAGCACATCGTGATGCCTTCATTCAGAACATTTTGTACAGTGCATAAAAGTCCTCTATACTCAAATATATGAGATATAATAAAAGTTATAACATTATTTATAATAAAGAAGTAATATGTATATATATACATATATATATAAGTAAAGGTAAAGGTAAATCAGTCCCGTTAAAGGCCTAGAGTGGCCCAGAGGGTTCCAGGAAGTTATGGTTCCCAGATTACATGACAACGGCACAGGATGGTGGTAAGGTTGTCAGCCTTACGCACCGGCCGCCTTTAACCGCAGGAAAAGCTCCTGGTACTCATTTCTGTTAGAGGCTGAATCGACTCCAGGGCCATAGTGCGATCGGAAAAATTTTATGTCAACGAAAAATTCCAATGACACCATCTGGCATCGAACCAGCGACCTTCCGATTTGTAGCTCAGCACCTTAACCACTGTACAACCGCAGTATATATATCTATATATACCACTACAGGTATGCGCCGAATAACGACGTTTCGGTCAAAGACGGGTCGCATATACGACGGTGGTCCCATAAGATTACAATATTAAGATTCTTACCATTGTGTTACAGTTGCCTACAGTATTCAGTACAGCAACGTGTTGTACACGTTTGTAGCCCAGGAGCAATAGGCTATGCAATATCTAGGTTTGTGTAAGTACGGTCTATGACGTTCGCACAACGACTAAATCGCCCAAAGACCCATTTTTCAGAACGTACTGTTATCTCCGCCGTTAAGCGACCCATCTCTCTACTTTCATTTACTTTAAACAAACACTGAGACGAAAATAATCGCTTACATATGAGCAAGCCTGTAAATTAATTTCGAGTACCAATTGTGCCCTATGACAGAGGCCGTGTTGACAGGAAGGACGTAAAATGTTTGTTGTGGGCATTGCAGACTTTAAGGGGTCCGAAGGATTATAGAACATATATTGTAACCGAACACCATCGAAAGTTAAATAAATGGTATTTTATACAGAAATTTTAGTTTCATCTACAACATTTTACTCTATTAATTTATACAGGTCTACAGGGTTGCAATACGATGATAGGCAAAATATTAGCATCGAAAGAAAGTCTCTGCTGCACGGAGTTAGCTAGTTAGTTGGTAAGTATGTTAGTTACATTTTGACGAATATCGTGCCATTAAGGAACACACGTCTCCAAGTTTTGGTAGTCGGAATATGCACTATTACTATAGTGGCAATTTCAAAAATAAACACCCTGTATCACAAAAAAACTCCTTGGTTTTCTATTATGTATTTATTGTGATGTAACGATTTCGCAGGCATGACAAGACAACCTTACGTAGCAACGCATCGTAATATGTTTAACAGAAGAGTTGGAGAGGATGTGGAAGGAAGCGGTCCTGGCCGTATTTAAGGTTAAGTTTACTATCCCACCATTTGCCTGGAGGAACAAGGATAAAGACGACAAATTTCTATTAAAGCAACCAGATTTATAATCGAAATTCGAAGCCACTTGCTGACAAACACAAGGTAAGGCGACATTTGGCACACACTTTTGTTTCTTACTAGCTCCATCTTGTGAACTTATGCAGATGAACGGAAGCAGGCGCCATACAGTCTGCGCAGAACGCGTTTCAGTCAAATAGCAAGAAAACAGAAGTAGCATAAGGCTTGAAATTAGGATTCTTTTTTAAAAGTTTAAATTTCTTGTCTCTCTTTCTCTTATTGGTAAAGACGGTCCAGTTTATTGAGGGCCACGCACGAAGTGTGAACGAGTAGTTTAAACATTCTTTAGACCAGGAAGTAGAAAGTTGCTTCTAGTTCAGAATAAGTCGAACTGACCTTCCAAACCAAGAGTTTCACTTATTTATTATACTTCGCCTTGAAGCCAAGAAAACTTCTCCAACCATACACACGTTTGGCCTAGAAAAACAAAAAACTTTAGTTGTCTGAAGTACGTTATGTTAACAACTTATAAATCTCTTGTCACATGAGAAAGTCCTCACTTTCCTGTCCAGCAGCAAATCGATTTCATCAAAGCTTTACAGCAATTAGACACGTAGGTTAACAACGCCCTTGTCCAGCTAGACGGGTATGGGCGAAAGAATAATGCGTGTATTATTTGGGTCATTTTATCCGATTATAATAAACCTCGGCGGACCCGCGGCACAGAAAGTAGGCCTGTCTGCTTGTAAGATAAACGAACACGTTGTGGAAGGTGTGGCCTAACGTCGGCGTAACTGAATACAATGTTTTCCTGTACCGAGATCTGTGTCTCCCTTCCACGAAGAAATAGCCCACCTATCGCTCCCACCTGAGGACCGAACAAATACCACCATTGTGTTTAATTAATTGCCTGCTTAAATAATAAAAGACCAGGGAACAACACGCACACGGAACAAATTTCAAGGACTGTCCGACACAATAAGAATGAGACAAGATAAAGAAGCAGGAAGGATTTGTGGCCAGTTGTCTATTAGCAAATGTTATATATATAAAAAAACGAAGACAGTACAGCGCATGTAATAATTTGGTTTTTCCTGAAGAGAGTGTAGGAATATGATTTAGACTTCTGCAATTCGCAAATTATAGCACTCATATTTTGAAGTAGTTTAGAAGATAACTCAAAAGTTTATTTCATTGATTTATACTACTGACTACATAGAAATATTATTATTATTAATGCTGTTTTAATTTTACTAAGCACTTGTTTCTCAAGATTAGAATCTATATAAAGGTAAAGCAATCCCATTACAGACCTGGACAGGCACTGTGGATTCCAGTAGGCTGAGGCTATCATATTTCAAGACAATCGGAACATGAAGATGGTAAGGTTGTCAGCCCTACGCACCAGCCACCTTCATCCCCAGGAAATATTCCTGGTACTCATTCCTGTTAGAGGCTGAGTCAACCTCAGGGTCATAGTGCGGCCGGAAGGATTATGTCAATGAAAAATTACAATGAAACTTTCTGGAATCCAACCCGCGACTTTACAGTCTGTATAACTACGTTAAATTCTGGGATAAACCTCACAGTCTCATCACCTGGAAGTTTGTAATTGCTGATTTACTTGTACGTAGTTTCATTTACCTATAAACTGTAGCCAGAGACGAATGAAGAAGGAGATGGGCGAGGCATCTTGCGCGTATGGGGAAATGAGAGGTGCAATACAGGATTCTGTTGGGAATACCTGATGGAAAGAGAACATTTGTAATACCTATGCGTAGATGGGAGGGTAATATTAAAATATATCCTCACGAAATGTGATGCAGGCATGGACTGAATTAATGTGGCTCAAGAGAGGTACAAATGGCGGGCGCTTGTGAAAACAGTAATGAGCTTGCACTTCAAATAAACTTCGAGAAATTACTTGAGTAGCTGAGAAAACCTTAGCATCTCAACAAAGAATACTTCCATGAAGTTGGTTAACTAGGTAGTTAGCCTGAGACGATGGACAGTGATCTGTCTGTGTCCCACATATCATACGCCTCAATCCAGTGCTTCCTCAGTTTTTGGCATTATAAAGGTCAATGAAACCATTCTCACGGCGGCCATGTCAGAACTTTGCGTTATACAAAAATATTACCACAACTAACGTTGGTTCTTCTCCGACATATTTTGTCATAGATCATTTCATGGCTGCAAATTACCTTAAGTATTGGTTAATGTTGCTTCCACTTAACAATTCCGCACGCGTCAGCCATGTTTGTTGCTACTTTTATAAGAAAACACGGGGTTGGAATGGCTGCCAAAGCACAAAGTTTGTACTAATGGCTGAAATCTGAAATGGGGCACGTGAGCAAGTAATAAGTTTGTTCTTAACAGCACACAGTCGAGTGAGCCGAAGCAGCAAAGTCGCTTTAGCGACTGGCATACAGGCTGGACAGTCGATGAAATTTTTTTCGGTTTCCGTCATCCAAAGCAACCAGATCCGCTCTGAGACCCACCCAACTTTGTATTTGAAAGGTATAGGGGGAATTTTGTCCGTGGTAAATGGGACGCAGTATGGAGCTGACAGCTCACCTCCATCCAAAATCAAGAATAACTGGATCTATGTCTCCACTCCCTCCTGTCTTTATGTTGTGCACAGGAACAACTTTGTGTTCGCGGACAATTGTAAGAAGCAGGAACTGGATGAATTTGGACATAAACATGCTAAGATCCACCAATTAAAGAAAAGTTCCTGATACTAGTAAAATGTTGGGTCGTTCAAGAGTGATCGGTGAATGCAACCGAATGCGCTTGGGGAGAAGAGGGGGGATTCAATTAGTAGTGCAGTGATTAGAAACAAGATTAGTGCCCTTTGCAAAACAAAACTGTGTTGCAGACAATTATTCTTTGACTAAAACTTGTTAAATTTTGGAGAAAATTACAGGGAATTTATAATATAATTTAAAAGTACATGCTGTGTGTGTAACTCATCACGGAGCCGTGTAACGAACGTATCTTATCATCCACTTCCCACCCATAACAACATGCAGTAATGCCATATTAGGTTTTGACAGGAGAGCAACGGGATCTGGTTAACCGGCTGTTTAATTTCAATTGTATCGGCTATCTGCTCACAAGAGTAGAGTGACTCAGCGAAAAGTGAAATGGCAAGACTGTGAGAGGAAGTGGTAATACCTCCATTAACAAAATACCTCTTAGTGATCGTGCAGAAACTGAAGAACCAGGAAAATAATCGTACAGGTCTTCCGATATCAGACACGGAGACATGAAGCAACATTCGTTTCATTAGGCACCAAAAGTGATAACAATTATTTATTTATTAACTGCAATTGGGTTGTCACCCGGTGGCAGTGGTTATTTTACATGAAAACAAAACATGAAATTGGTTACTACTAGATTTAAGTCGGGAGGGCTACATGAGAAGCATGTAGTAGCAACTTGGAATGTTGGGAACCATCTCAGCATTTGCTTATAGACACAGGGAAACCAAGAAAAACCCGTGTCGAGATGGCCGGTCGCTGGACCTTCCTAGTACTGACTTCTAGCCAGCAGTCCGGCATCTAAAGTACAAAAAAAAACAGCAATGCACACACATAGTACAACAAATGCACATAAGATGACAACAATACACACAAGACAACTACAACAATACACACAACTACAACAATACACACTTTGCTGTGATATTCTCAGAGTACAACCAAGAAGATGCAACGTTTCTCATATTTGTTTACGTACTTCTGTAAGACGCTCTACAAGTTTCATTTGCTAGACCATTACTGCTACCTGCTGCTAGCAGCAGGTAGCAGTAATGGTATAGCAAATGGCTGACGCCGTATGTGCAGTTTTGTGCTCCTGGTGATGGACGGTAAACCCGTCTGAAACTTGTAGAGGGTCTTACAGAAATAAATAAATTTGAGAAACGTTGCATCTTGTTGGTTGTACTCTGAGAATATATTAGCGATGCACGGACCTATGAATGTTAAACGTTAGTATGAGATTTTATCAGAGGATAGCGCCTAAATTTACAAATATGTCCACGAATATTGTTTTCTGAACCCCTCCCAGAGGACAAACGTTATTTTGATCTGTACGTGTGATAGCGTCCTAGACAAGAGCTTATTAATATCGTTCTGCCTGTCTGCCCCTCCGCCTCCACGTCTGTATCGAAGACCGCCGAACGGATTTACATTAAACTCGATAATCGACAATTTTACGAAAATGATCGAGACATTATAGGTGTGTAGTGCTGTGAAGTGACTATTGCAGTGAACTGAAACACTATCGTATTATATGCGGTTTGATTGTGTATGTAATGTTTCGTTTATTCTGCAATTTTGTTTTACTTTGCTATTTTTGTCTTATCTTATCTAGTTGTATTATCCTGTTACTGTGTTCTCTTTCTGTAACTCATTGAAATTTAATGTATGTAATGTGTTTAGCATGGACTACTACCCTGACCGAGATTTTCCGTGCTTTCCCTCGGTTGTAAGGCAAATGCTAGGGTATTCCTCTCAAAGACGGGGCACGGTCCGCATCCTGACTTCCGCCCAGAATAGGGTAAATGGTTTGCTCTATGTATTGTTAGTGTTGATTGTTGTTGTTATATGTAATTTCGGTCTATAAACGTGTAACACTGCCACCGGGTTTACACCCAATTGCAGTTAAATATATCATTCATTCATTCATTCATTTTCAGTATAGACTGTACAATTGTAATAACCCCCCCCCGTGTTTACGTGACGAATCGCACGTGTTTCTTCGTCTATCTTGGTAGCAACTTGATAAATTTTAAACCACCATTATGAATCGAATCAAAGTTTAGAAACCCATATCGTCTCAGCTGGTCAAGAAGACCCTTGCATTGTACAAAACTCGAAAATGTACCAACGTGTTTGCAAGATCCCGCCACGTGTCTCTATCTCCAGCCATATAAATCTAGTCCGCAATCCCCCTTTCTATTTTTACTACAATCCTTTATGGTACTGAATTAGAAAGTAGGCTATATCTTGTCAGTGATCTCCTTACTCCAGATTTACCCAATAAATTCCTGTAAAGAAGTTTTCTTCTTTCATATGCCGCACCTGCCATGCCCACCATCTTCCGTGATTCCATCATCGAAGTACATATATTTTTCAAGAACCAGAGATCATGTGCATCCACACACTAAATTCATATTCGCCCACCGGAAAAGTATTTCGGACGAGAACTGCGGGGAATCCAAAACTCACATTTCACATCCGATTCTGTTTTCCCACGAGACACGATGCATACATTTTCGAACTTCTTTAGGCCTATCAAAAGATAAGAGTTGACCGGGACGGCGTAGTCTGCATAGCTGTTCACTACGGGCTGGACGGTCCGGGGATCAAATCCAGGTGAGGCAAGATTTTCCACACGCGTCCAGACCGGCCCTGGGGCCGAATCAGCTTCCTTTGCAATGGGTACTGGTTCTTGTTCCCAGGGATAAAGCAGCCGGAGTGTGGCGTTCACCATCAATCCTTATCTACCGTTGAGGTTGAAGAAAGAGTATAACTGTACTTCCACTCACCCTCCGGGCCTTCATGGCTTGTTATAGGGTGAAATTTATCTTTTACTTTTATTAAAAAATCTACTAGTAAATGGTTTAACGAATACATTTATCTTGGTGCGAGAAATGAAAACGAAATTCTCGGTTTTGTTTAAAGGGAATTGGGAGCAGATTATTATAAAACACAACCAACCACACTGCAATATGACTATGTATTAAACAAGCTATATGAATAATAATTTTCTTGTAGAATGTGTGTAATAAAAGAATAAACAGTATCTTTAATACAGGGTTATTCAAATGATTGTCGGGGTACAATTGTCCAGCGGCAATTCCGCACCAAATTCTGGACATAACCACCATTTGACAATTTCATTCGAAGGCTGTATACACAGTTCAAGAGACAGGGTGCGCGTGTATCCCGGAACTGAAGGTACGAATCAGAACCGCCATTGAAACCATCACCGCTGACATGCTACAGACAGTTTCGAACGAAATCGATTATCGTGTTGATGTTTGTAGAATCACAAAGGGTTCACATATACAGCACCTGTAATGTATGTAACAAACACTTGGAGTGTTGTTCTACTAAATAAAAAAAAATATACTCCTATCTCAAGTGTATTGTGTATGACAAGTTGTTAAAACCCCGACAATCATTTTGAATAACCCTGTATTTACTGTTTTTATTTATTCATTCTGTATTAGTTTAGAGTTCTCGCCAATGTGTATAACTATCAGCTTCCAGTAAATGGTCGTATGTCCATTTATAGTCTGTATGTTTAAAGAAAACGTTAACCGAAGTCTTCATTTTAGACTTCAGATAAAAATATCACTTCCACGAATTATTTGAGACTGAAAGCCTGTGTTCAGTTTACACAGTGTACTTACATAACACTGTTTAATAATGTGTAATTAGGACGAAACCGTTCAATAATTCTGCATCGAAAAAGTTTTGCGATGTGTTGGAAATATTCGCAGAGAACTGTCTTAGGCTGACGGAGAAGGTAATATCAGTTAAGAACAAAATACAAATGACACAGGATGGCAAGAATATAGATGACCCCTTGAAGGACAAACCGCATTCTGTTTTGTTAAAGATCCACTTCGTACTGCGCAGTGAACACTCTCCGTTTCCGTCATGAAAACTGGAACGTTAATGTCGTATAGGGCAAAAGTCACTGTTTGTTCCGAGATTCTTTCGAAACACACAAAATCATTCTGAGGGCAAAATGTAGAATTAGGTGCAGTTAGGTTGGAGTAGTGTCCGGGTAGCAGGCACAACTGTGCTTGAGCCTGCAGCCCGGACACACAAAATCATTCTGAGGGCAAAATGTAGAATTTTTTAATGTTGAAACTGAAGGTGCATAATATAAACACAAGGCATTAGAAGGTTAGGGTGACGGGCTTCAGCCAGCCACAAGACAACGACTTTGGCACGGTTGACCGATCCGCAGTTCGTGACAAGCGTCAAGGGTCTGGGAACCAAAGGTACCAGGAAAAGGGGAACTGTGCTAGTTCAGGAGTGTGTTCAGTCGTAAATCAGGTAGGAGTTATTTGAATAACAAACCAACAACCTGCAATCTGAAATAATTCTCAGAATATCAAAAGCATATAAAATCACTCATATGAAGACCCTTATTCTGTCACAGCGAGAGCGTTGTCAAATTTCGACATATTTTACTGCGACGATATTTGAAAAGTATTATCATTGTTACTATTTTTAGGGAACGGTATGTTTCGACTAGTGCCGGTCCCAATGGTCGCGCGGTCTAAGGCGTAAGTCTACGGCCGCTCGCATGCTGAGATTGTGGGTTCGAATCCCACCGGTGTAACGGATGTCTGTCTGTTGTGAGTGTTGTGTTTTGTTGGGTAGAGGTCTCTGCGAAGCGCTGATCACGCGTCCAGAGGAGTCCTACCGACTGTGATGTGTCGTTGTGTGTGATCTAGAAACCTCAGGATGGAGGAGGCCATGGAACAAGTTGGGCCGCAGCGCCACAAAAAAAATGTTTCGACTAGTAACTGAACATCTTCATAGTCTTTTTTGTTATGCTCTTTTTCACGTTGGCTAGGACATGTCACTTCCTGCATTTGACAAATTTTGTTAAAAGTTTATTGAGTTGAGGAGAATATTTGGACCTAGGACGTACGAGGTAACGGGGGAATGGAGGAGACTGCATAACGAGGAGCTAAATGATTTGTACTCCTCACCCAATATTGTGCGGGTGATAAAATCGAGAAGAATGAGATGGGCTGGGCATGTGGCGCGTA
>Ga0131853_10021600_pt1 | contig 11673 bp, 13 predicted proteins | sample TergutLab28metaG_FD_92764 | JGI IMG/M metagenome (GOLD analysis project Ga0131853, IMG submission 92764) | Labiotermes labralis P1 segment gut microbial communities from Petit-Saut dam, French Guiana - Lab288 P1 (version 2) (version 2) | ecosystem: Host-associated > Arthropoda: Insects >...
CAACCTATGCTAAACCTTCGCAAGCTTATGACATTTTTTAATTAAAGTGCATAAGAATTGACCGCATCAATAGTGGCACTCGACATAGTGTATGGGTACCTATCGCTAGATAGAACCATTTTCCGGAAAAGTTTGTCAATGGGATGAATGGCGATTTTTATCTAGATGTGCTATATTATAGACAACGTAAAAAAAAGCAGGAGGTTTGTTAAATGCGTATACGTAATGTGAATGAACAACCAAATTATGGGCTGGATTTTGAAGATCGACAAGGAGATGCGACTAAAGGAATTTTATTCGCTGTTGTTGGAATGTTAGTAGGGATTGGCATTCAATTCCTAATGGGCGGCGTTTTAGAAATGAGAATGGGCTGGATTAGCGGTGCTGTTATGGGTGCAGCTATTTCACTTGGTTATTCGTTTGGAAAAGGACAATCAGGTATCATTAGGCAAGTAACCATTGTTGTCACATCTTTTGTAGGAGCTACTATCGGTGTTTGGGGTGGCTGGGCCATTTACTTTTATCGAAGCGGTTGGGTAAGAGATGTTTTTGGTGGATTTACCTTTGTTTGGGACGCTTTCTTCGCTGGTGTCACAGAGGGGGCGATTGTACAAGATATTCTTTTCGGTTCAATTATGGCAATTATTGTGGCATGGAAGACTTGGAGTGGGATCGGCGGAAGAGAGCAGGATCCCGAAGTATTGTATGACACGGAGGCCTCAAATGGCTTAGAAAGTCTGCCAACTTCTTCATCTTCAATGGACGATGTGCTAAATCAAGACGTTCCAACGCAAGACGTTCCGACCTTAGATTTTGAAGACATTGATACAAACAAATTCTAGAAAACAAAAAACCTGCTCAGGCAGGTTTTTCTATGTAAATTAATATCCTAATTCTCGAAGTTGATTTAACATTTCACCAAAGCGTTGGAAATGAACCACTTCGCGCTCTCTAAGGAAGCTTAATACTTTGATCACTTCTTCATCCGTTGCGAATCTAAGTAAGGTGTCGTACCCAGCACGTGCACGTTCTTCCGCAGCTAAATTACTAACTAGATCAGCAATTGGATCACCTGTCACAGCAATGTAACTAGCGGTCCATGGTACGCCTTCCGGATTGATTAAAGCAATCCCGCCACCTGTTGCTACAAATTTTTCTTCAAAGCCAGCGGCGATTAATTCTTCTGTGGTGGCACCATTTGTTAATTGGAAGACTAAACTACTTAACATTTCAAGGTGGCCTAGCTCTTCGGTTCCAATGTCGGTTAGTAAAGCAATGGACTCATTGGTTGGCATAGTATAACGTTGTTGTAAGTATTCCATTGAGGCCGATAGCTCACCACTAGCCCCACCTAATGTATCGAAAATCAGCTTTGCCATTTTTAAATCTCGCTTTTTTACATTAACAGGAAATTGTAATCTTTTTTCATAAATCCACATGCTTACAGACCTCCTTCATTTTTCCAAGGCCAAGGCTCTTTGACCCATCGTGTTGTGACATTATCTGCGCCAGACGCGATGGTTAATGGACCAAAATCTTTTTCGTATGCCTGAGCAAGCTTTCGATATTCTGAGGAATAATACGTAAAGTCTGCCACGGCTTGCTCACATCTTGGATTGACATCCAAAAACAAATGAATGTCGTGGGCAATCAGGCTAATGGCAGCAAGTTCTTCTAATCGTTGGTGTTTTGTCATTAACGTCGCCCCCTTTTTACAAAAGGTCGGTACAATTCAGAAAATGCAGTCCCTTGTTTTAGTGCTTCATTTGGCGCACTAACCCCTCTGTATACTTGTGGTCGCACAAAGATGGTTGCCAAAGGCAGCTCTTTTTCCATCGTTGAATGATGACGTGTTGATTGATAATTAGGGTAATGAGCCCCTACATAGGTAGGGTTTTGATAAACAAAACCTAGACGGTCTGCTTCGTTTTGATAAAACATTCTATCCACAAATTTCACCTCGCAAAATTCTTTATGCTAATTCTACTTTGAAAGCAGCGAGTAAAAATTAAAATATTTCCAGTGGCTTCTAATCACTCACTTCATTCATGAAGAAATCTTGTGAAGTCAATCGTAATCACAATAAATTGTGAACGCATTGACTTTTTGCTTGATCAAGGAAGTGAGGAGCGAAGGTACGCCAGTAAGACTTCCCATCTTAGATGGGATTAGTCGCACTCGTACCTTTAGGTGCAAGGACGAAATGACGCTGAGCAAGTGAAAAGGCATTAATTTTTGATGCTTTTCAGACTAGAATTAGCATACACTTACTAGCCTATGCGAGTACCTAGAAGTGGGTGAAGAGTAAAATAAGCATCACTAACACTTAATGTTAGTGATGCTTATTTGAATTTAGGTATAGATCGTACCAATACTTAGCAAACCCAGGCTTGAAAGGGCCCTCTTTTTTGTGGACCATTTGAATTAAATCAGCCATTTGTGCACGTACAATTTTTTGGATATCTTCAGAGTACCCCATCTCATATTTATGTTTCTTGAATTCGTATTCATCAAGAATTTTGTAATGATAATTGGGGAAAACTTTTAGATCGAGATCGTAATCAATGTATTTTAAGGCATTTTCATCATAGACGACGGGAGAAGCGATATTACAATAAAAATGGACGCCATCTTTTCTTATGATGGCGATGACATTGAACCAAAGATCATTAAAGAAATAGGAAATAGCAGGTTCTGTTGTTTTCCAAATGCGTCCGTCGGATTCCACGACAAGGGTTTTATTACTTGCGGTTATAATGCCGTCATTTGACACATCCATAACGCGTACTTTTTTCCAAACACGGTGGATGTTACCATTGTGTTTGTAACTGTGAACGGGAACGTCAGTATTGATACATGGCTTCTTTTTCACAAAAGACACCTCCTGTATCATGTAGATCGACCCTTATTAAAAAGGATTGCTTTATTAGTATACCACATTTTTGAGGAAGATGCGCGAGGAAAATGAAAAAGATGGCTAGACGACCATGCTGACTTAGCGATCAGCTGTCCCCTTAATGATTAAGAAGCAGAATAAGCTTCGAAAAGTCAAGTAATGGGTCAATTTCCTATTTTCCTTGTCTTTTCTTGGCCGTCTTTGATGTTAAAAAGCCAAGTAAATCTTGAAAAAGGATCATTACTTGTCTTTCACACTCTGATTTTGCTATCAAAAGGCCAAGTAATATTGAATTTATATCTTTCACTTGACTTTTAGGGGGCTAGATTAAAAAAAGGTTACCCACTAATTTTCATTAGTCGACAACCTTTTCCTAGTAATCAGAGATTAAGCTTACTTGTTTAAAGCTTGTGATACTAGACGCTTTGTGATTTCTCCACCCACTGATCCGTTTTGACGGGCAGTAGCATCTGCTCCTAATTGAACACCGAATTCGTTAGCGATTTCAGCTTTCATGCTTTGAGTTTTTGGCTCTTGTTGTGCATTCTTCTTCATGAGAGATACCTCCATTTTTTTGTTATTTTTTGTTACGTCATTAATTTGCACCATATTTTGGAAGATATACATAGAAATTTAATTAAATTTTGCCAAAAGAAAAACTGAAGTAGAAATTCGCTTCAGCTGACTTATTTCGGATCTTTAGTCAATGCAAAGGATAAAAGATTAAGAACAAGCGTAACAACTAAGGGTAGACCGGCTATGAGCCCAAAGACACTTGCTGTATCATCCATGCTGACTAACCTCTACTCGTAACTCAATAATTTTTAGAGAGAAGTTTTCGCTATCAATGTTATTCTGTTTTTTCCTTATCTGGATCTGGTAAGATTAAGTTCAAGACGATTCCGACGATAACGGCTAACGCCATACCACCAATGGAGATGTATTGGAAGATGGTGTCACTAAGACCTGGAATTTCTCCGAAGTGGATGTACATGTTTCCAACCCCGATAACTAAGATAACCGACGCAATAATAAGGTTACGTTGCGCACCGAAGTTTACCTTGCCATCTACCATAACGCGCGCGCCACAAGAAGCGATGATCCCAAACAATAGAATACTTACACCACCCATAACTGGGAATGGGATGGTCGCAACTAATTCTGTGAAAGGTGCGATGAAACCCAGGATAATTGCAATGATGGCTGCACCACCGATGACCCATACGGAAGCGACTTTTGTTAAACCAACCACCCCAACATTTTCTCCGTACGAGGTGTTAGCAGGCCCACCAATCAAACCGGCGATCATTGTAGCAAATCCATCCCCGATGATGGTTCTATGTAATCCTGGATCTTTTGTTAGATCACGCTTTAGAATACCATTTAAGATCAAGACATCTCCCAGGTGTTCAGCGATGGTCACGATAGCAACAGGTAACATTAAGGCTGCAATTTCAAAAGAGAAGACGGGTGTGTAGTTAAAGATGGCCAAGTCTAGACCGTTAAACCAACCGCTAAATACCCACGCGGATAAGTCAACGATGCCGAAGAAAATAGCTGCAATGTATCCTACCACCATTCCAAAGAAGATCGGTAATAGTTGGAACAATCCTTTTGTATAAGTAGAAACGATAATGGCAGTCATGAGAGTGATAAGAGCGACAGCTACATAAGAAGCTGTCCAAGCACCATCGCGTGCACCATCAAGCTGCGTTGACCAGCGAACAGCAACTGGCGCTAAGTATAAACCAATGATCATAATGGTTGGTCCGACAACAACAGGTGGTAAGGCTTTCCTTACCCAGCCGGTCCCTGCAAATTTAATGATCGTAGCAATGACGATATAAAGCAAACCAACCATCACAAGACCACCAGTAACCGCCCCTTGACCTCCAGCTACACTAGCAGCAAGGATGGGAGAAATAAAAGCGAAAGAGGATCCCATGAACATCGGTACCTTACCTTTTGTGCAAAGGATATAGATCAGTGTCCCAACACCCGATGAGATAAGGGTTAATCCCACTGGTAAACCAGTTATCATTGGAACGAGGATCGTTGCACCAAACATGGCAAGCACATGTTGAACACTTAATGATAACCATTGAAGTGATTTCGGCTTTTCATGTGTATCTAAAATTAATTTTTCTTCCATTATGAAGACCTCCAATATACATCGTGAATTTACTATTTGTAGTCATAAGAAAAGCTTAACCAACCAAAGGCTAAGCAAAAAGACACCTATTTAGTAAGTTCATACTATTTTCGATGTGTGCTTCTTGACCTCGCAGGACCTAAGTTAAAGCTTCTGGGGAATACTTTACTGTGTCTGTCGAAATTTGTCAAGCACATAAACTTAAATTTTAAATGACCTTCAAAAAGGTAGAAAAATCGACGATTTTTAACTTCATACCAATGGGTTCATGTAAAGCAACATTTTTTGGGAACAATAAAGATTGCAAAGATTCGTGACAGGCTATATGATGTAACTATAAGTCTGTGGAAAGGAGGATTGCCTATGAAAGTCCGTAACCAAGAAATACTGCGACAACTAGTTCTTAGTCAAAGCATGGATGAACAAGCGTTGGGACAAAAACTAGGTATTTCTTCTCGGCAATTAAGTTATAGCATTGATCAAATCAACGAGCAACTGCAAGAGCAAAACATCCCTCCCATCAAAAAAAAACAAGGGAAATATTATGCTTCAAAGGAAGCTGTGCATTTATTGCAGTCACAAACTGGTTTGAATGCCTTTTCCCTATCAGCAGAGGATCGAACACAGGTCATCTTACTCGTCATTCTTTCACGAATTGATGAAGTGTCGTTGGATCACTTGATTGATTTGTTGCAGGTGAGTAAAAACACCGTCGTGGCAGACGTTAAGAAATGCAACGATCATTTGGCTAATTATCGACTCCAAATACAGTATTCTCGCAAGCTTGGGTATTTTATTGAAGGAGATGAATGGGATAAACGCGTCGTATTAAACAATGCGATCCATCATGTATATCGCCATTATAGAGAAAAGGCGTTTGAACAATTGCTACCTCACTGTATGGAGCATAAAGAAGCCGTCAAGAAGACGTTACTAAAAGTGGAGCAGTATTTAGGGAAAAAGTACACGGACGAAGATTTTTATCCCTTGATTTATTTTATTACCATTTTACTTGTTCGAACGAAACAGAGTAAAAAAATGAGTCAGTTGGAATTTTTGGATGTTCAGGAGATTGCTAATACGAGAGAGTATCAAGCCCTTCATCACCTGTCCGATGATTTCGTTGGCATTTCACAAGAAGAGGTCATGTACATCTCCCTTCAGCTGTTAGGTTCAAATAGCTTGGACCGTTCCTTAAGAGAAGATGATTTGCCGCTACTTTCCAATTCCTTGTGGGAATTTTTTACAGAGTTTGAAACAAACACCCGGCTGGTTTTACCAGAAAAGCGAGAATTGCACCGAAAGTTTATTAATCACTTTAAACCTGCCTATTATCGGATTAAGTATAAGTTACCGATTGAAAATGTGTTATACGAACAGGTTAAAACGAAGTATAGTGTGCTACATAGCTTTGTTAGACAGTCCATTTCACCACTGGAGAAGTTTTTCCAAGTTGACATTCCCGATGCAGAAATCGCTTATATCACAATGTTTATTGGTGGGCATATACTAGGTAAAGAGGACAGTGGCCCAGCAGAAAAAGTCATTCGAGCCGTTATTCTTTGTCCAAATGGGGTGTCGGTTTCTAAGCTGATGGAAAAGAATCTGCAAGCGGTGTTTCCAGAATTTCTTTTCTATCCGCCAAATACAGTGAGAGAGTACGAAGGGTTTATGCTTCCTCACGATATTGTATTTTCAACCATCCCCGTTGCGTCATCAAGAAACGTTTATGTGGTCAGCGAGCTGTTGAGTAGCCATGAACAATTGAAATTGCGTCGCCGTGTGATTCAAGATGTCTTTCAATTGGATTTTAATGCGATCACTTCGGCTGACATTTTAGAGGTCGTCAAACGTCATGGGGATGTTAAAGACGACAGAAAGCTTATGGTAGCTTTGGACTTGCTCCTACTTCCAAAGTCTGACGATGGTAACGAAGCAGAAACCTTTGATCAAAATCAAGGGTTACTCGCTCTTATGTCTGAAGATGTGATCCGGATCGTCGAAAAGACACCAGAATGGGAAGAGCTTTTGGCTTTAGCAAGCGGCTTATTGATTGAAAAAGGAAAGATCACGGATGCTTATACGCCGCTATTGATTGATGCCTATAAGGACATGCCGGAATATGTCCTTCTCAATCAAAACATTGTACTACCCCACCTGGATCCAGCCGCTACCCGCCAAAGTTTAGGTGTGAGTTTATTAATTTTAAAAGAGGGAATCATGTATGGTGATCGGTTAACTCATATTATTGCCTTGATGACCATTCCAGATAAGGAAAGTCACATCGATGTATTATTTGAGATTAATCGCTTAGCCAGAAACGAGGAGTTCGTCCAGCAAGTTAAGCAGGCAACGACGCCGAATCAGGTCATGCAGCTTCTCAATCAGTTTAGAACGTTATAAGGAGGTGTTTAACTGTGTTAGAAGAACATTTAAAAGAAGAGTTGATTCTTTTGAATTTAGACGCCTCAAATCGTGAGGAATTATTTAAGCAAGTAGCGAATACTTACTTAGAAAAGGGGCTGGTTACAGAAGGTTATTACGAGTGTTTGTCGCAACGTGAAGACAACTATCCAACAGGCCTGCAAATGGAGGATTATAGTGTAGGTATCCCTCATGGGGAACCAGAGCACGTAAAGGAATCTTTTGTCTCCATTGTCACCTTAACGGAGCCGATTACCATTTATAAAATGGAAAATCCAGAGGAAAGTGTGCCCATTGATGTGTTCTTTTTCCTAGGTTTGGGCGATGGCGCCTTGCATTTAAATATTTTGCGTGAAACCATTGGTGTGATCCAGGAGAAGACGTTAATCAAAAAATTGAAACAAGCAAGTTCGGCGAAGGACGCATTGGCTCTTGTTAAAGAAGTGCTGAGTCTGACTTAGTTTAAAAAGGTAGTAAAAAAGGAGAGGTTTGTTATGTCAAAGAAGTTTCAAGTTATTGTTGCATGTGGTGCAGGAATTGCCACGTCGACCATTGTGGTAGATCGCGTTGAGCGCTTGTTAAAAGAAAACAACATCAATGCTGAGGTTCGTCAAGTTAAAATTGCAGAAGCAAAGCAATTAGAGGATTCTTCGGATTTAATCGTTTCAACTACTATTTTACCAACAACTTACTCGATTCCAGCTATTGTTGCTACGGCGTACATTTCTGGTATTAACGAGGAAGCCATCGATGCAAAGATTTTAGAAGCGTTACAAGAGTAGTACAGGTATTGTGGTTCCAAAAAATAAAAATAAGAAAGAAATGAGGACGCTCTGTTCTCATAATGGAGGTTATGTCAAATGGCATGGTTAGATGAAGCAGTTCATTTTATTCTAGGACTTGGACCGTCGGTAATGTTACCAATCATTATTTTTCCAGTCGCTTTATTATTTGGGGTTAAGGTATCAGGTGCGATTCGTTCTGCGTTGACGATCGGTATTGGTTTCATTGGTATCGGTCTTGTTATCGGACTTCTTTCGGGTAATTTAGCACCAGCAGCGGAGCAAATGACTTACAACTTAGGTCTTGAGTTAACGGCTTTAGATGTAGGTTGGCCAGCAGCAGCAGCAGGGGCTTGGGCATTCCAGTTTGCAGCGTTAATTATTCCAATTGCGATTGCGGTTAACTTACTGATGATTGCATTGAAGTTAACAAAAACGTTAAACATTGACATTTGGAATTTCTGGCACTTTATCTCGATTGCAGCTGTTACTTATTTTGTAACAGGAAGTTTATTACTAGCGATTGCAGCCGCGATTATTCGTGAAGTTATCTGTCTGGTGGTTGCCGATAGAACGGCGCCAATGGTACAAGAATTCTATGGTTTAGAAGGGGTATCGATTGCGACAGGTTCTACGGTAGGTGTTGGTATCCTTGGTATGCCGATTGCTTGGGCGATTTCTAAGATTCCAGGAATTAAAGACGTTAACCTGGATGCAGAAACGATCCAGAAGCGCTTAGGAATCTTCGGTGAGCCAATGATGATGGGGATTATGATTGGTCTTGCCATCGGTTTTGCAGCCTATGGATTTGATGGAAAAGTTCTCCAAGTGGCCATGGCTCTTGGTGGGGTGATGTTCTTAATGCCACGTATGGTTAAGATTTTAATGGAAGGTTTACTTCCAATTTCTGGAGCAGCACGTGATTTTATGAAGAAGCGTTTTAAAGGGCGTGAGCTTTACATCGGTCTTGATGCTGCGGTAACCATTGGGCACCCAGCGAACATTTCAACGGGATTACTCTTGGTTCCAATTACGATTTTACTTGCGATTGTTCTTCCAGGAAACATCGTGCTTCCATTTGGTGACTTGGCAACGATTCCGTTTTATATGGCCTTCATCGTAGGGTCACGTCGCGGTAACATTCTTCATTCGGTACTTGCCGGAACCATTGTTATTGCTTGTATGTTACTAATGGCAAGTAACATGGCACCTGTGCACACACAACTCATAGAAGGTGTATTCGAGCCAGCAACAGAAGCGGCATACTATACTTCACTTGATTTAGGTGGAAATCCAGTGGCTTGGGTTCTTTACAGAATCGCTGAGTTATTTAGATAAGCAAAAAGCGTTCTTTAAAAGGCACTGGATGATCTTCCAGTGTCTTTTACATATATGAAAGCGTGTAAAGCCCAACTCTGCGAACGGAGTGAGTAGTTAGTTGGACTTGCACTTCAAGTGTACAAAGTTTTAGAAGAGGTGGAAAAAATGAGAGCAGCAGTATTACATGAAAATAACGTTATAAAAATTGAAGACATCGATCAAGCAAGGTTAAAACCTGGCGAAGTGCGCATTGAGATGCGAGCAGCAGGGATTTGTGGGTCGGACATTCATAAGATGCAAACCGTCTGGAAGTATGAGTTGCCAGCGATTATTGGTCATGAATTTGCCGGCGTGGTTTTAGAAATTGGGGAAGGGGTAGAGAACGTGGCAGTTGGAGATCGCGTGGTTGGGATCCCGTTTGTTCCATGTAAGTCATGCAACTATTGTCAGCAAGGGGATTATTCTTTGTGTGACGATTACATCATGCAGGGGACTCATTTTTATGGCGCTTTTGCAGAAGAAACGGTTTTATCGGCAGATCAAGTCCTTCCAATCGGCGACATGGACTTTGAAGACGCAGCCATGCTTGAGCCACTAGCCGTTGCCATACACGGTGTGATTGGCATTGAGCCAAAGCTTGGCGATACGGTGGTTATCTTTGGTTGTGGAACCATCGGATTGTTGACCATTCAATGTTTGTTTGCCGCCGGGGTAGGAAAGGTGATTGCCGTCGACATTAACGAAAATAAACTACAAGAAGCTAAAGCGCTTGGTGCGACGCGGTTGATCAATCCATTAAAGGAAGATTTAGAAGAGAAAGTATTTGAATACACAGCAGGCCTTGGTGCGGACATTGCCTTTGAATGTGCAGGGTCGCCCATTACTCAGGAGCAGTGTTTGCTGGTGACTAAGAAAAAAGGGAAGGTCGCTTATCAAGGGATTGCTTACAAAGACGTTACGCTAAAAGAGAAAGCCTTTGAGAACATTTTTCGTCGTGAGTTGACCTTAAAAGGGTTTTGGAATTCGTACACGGCACCGTTTCCAGGTCGTGAATGGTTTGCTGGGATTGAGTTGGTTAACCAAGGGCGTATTAAACTGAAAGAGTTAGTTTCGCATCGTTATACCATTGAGGAAGCAGCAGAGGCCTTTGAGATGGTAACCTCAGGAAAAGAAAGTTATAGCAAAGTGTTAATCTTACCGAAGAAGTAAGGATAGGAGGAATAGACGATGAAAGCTTTGACAAAGGTATCGATAGGATACGACAACATGGAATTATTAGAAGTAGATGAACCGGCTGTGTCTGGCGACAAGGTGAAGATTCGTGTTCATTTCACAGGGGTTTGTGGCACAGACATTCACACCTTCAAAGGAGAGTACGCCAATGCGAAAGTACCCCTCGTACTCGGTCATGAATTTTCGGGTGAAGTCGTAGAGATTGGATCAGAGGTAACCAAGGTAAAGGTAGGTGACAAAGTCGTAAGTGAAACCACCTTTAACACCTGTGGTGAATGTATTTACTGTCAGGAAAAGGATTATAACCTTTGCGGCAACCGTCAAGGAATCGGGACACAGGTTCCAGGAAGTTTAGCTGAGTACGTGCTATGTCGCGAAGAAAGTGTTCATAAGGTGGCGGATCACGTCTCCTACGAAGCAGCCTCTTTGATGGAGCCGTTGGCTTGTTGCGTTCACGCCGCGTTGGAGCAAACCACCATTGAATCGGATGATGTGGTGCTTATTGTTGGTCCAGGACCGATTGGTTTATTGTTGGCCCAGATTGTAAAAGCGCGAGGGGCGACGGTCATTATGTCGGGGATCACAAAAGATGTGCCTCGCTTAGAAGTGGCGAAAGGGTTAGGTGTCGACCATGTGGTAGATACGCAAAGTTCGGACTTAGAAAAAGTAGTTATGGATGTGACGAACGGATATGGTGCTGACAAAGTCTTCGACTGTTCAGGGGTCATCCATGCGGTGAATGCCGCTCTGCCTTTAACGAAAAAGAAGGGACATTTCGTACAGGTTGGCATCTTTGCTGAGCGGTTTAATGCACTGGATCAAGAAAGCATCGTTCAACGGGAGATCGTTTATATTGGTTGTCGATC
>Ga0131853_10021601_pt1 | contig 11673 bp, 6 predicted proteins | sample TergutLab28metaG_FD_92764 | JGI IMG/M metagenome (GOLD analysis project Ga0131853, IMG submission 92764) | Labiotermes labralis P1 segment gut microbial communities from Petit-Saut dam, French Guiana - Lab288 P1 (version 2) (version 2) | ecosystem: Host-associated > Arthropoda: Insects >...
ACCAGGCTGGCATGTTGGTAACAAAATCGCTAGCGCAAGACCATGGGTAACCCTAACTTGTATATACCAGGCTGGCATGTTGGTAACAAAATCGCTAGCGCAAGACCATGGGTAACCCTAACTATGAATGGAAATGTACTTCACGCTACAAAATTACCTCATGGATCAGAGTCATTCCAAATAAGTTCATAATTCCTAATCGGTACAGGAAATAAACAGCATTTTAATGTACCTGGTTCACAAGAGCCCTTCGATGGGTCCCTATCCTCAGTCAGCTTAATCCAGTTCACATTTTTTAAATCTATGCCAGTAAAATTCGATATAATATTATCTTCCCACCTACTTGTACTCTTCCAAGCAGTCTCTTTCGTCCAGTCAGACATCCCAGCCTTTCTGTCCTTCAGGTTTACCACTCAAACCCCTACACATTTCTCCCATGCGTCCTACATGTCCGGCCCATCCATTTTGTCCCTTTGACGCCCTAATAATACTTGGCCAGGAATAAAACTCATGAACATACTCCGAGCCGCAATATAGACTGTTATTGTCTCAATAAATTTAATTTCATCTGGCCTGCGAATTCTTCACTTACTTCTTTTTTTCGGTGGTGCAAAGCCCAGATCAGGCCGGTGGGACTCCCGTGTACGAGTGGCCAGCACGTCGCAGAGGTCACTACCTGCACAACACACAACAAACACAAGGGACGAAAATTCATGCCTTCAGCGGGATTCAAACCCGCGTTCCGAGCAATCAAGAAACTGCAGACCCACGCCATTATTTGTGGTTTATTTGGCGGCAATCTTCAGTAGTTCAGACTATGCAGTGTTGTAATGTACGGCTACATGGCAGCGGCTGAGGTCTAAATTGGGGTACTTTCGTACGGTTTATTAAGGTAGATATCATAACACTTTATGCAGATGAGCGGGTCTCCAGACCAAGCCCTGGCCCCGGTCCTTAGAAATACGAATGATGACCTCCTTAGGAGCCCATATAACTAAAAAGCGAACTATGTCCTGTGTGTCGTCAGTTGGGAAACGCCATCTGTTATCCCCATTTGGAACACAAGTCCATATCATTTTAACATGTCCCCCCCCCCATTACTTCCGTAACTGTTTGCGTTACTCCCACTTTGTCTCTAACTACGTCATTTTTTACTTTTAATATTTTGGAAGTTCTCGCAGCTCTTCTCAAAAAAAATATGTACTTAACAGCTTTCACTTTAATCTGCAGTCCACTGTTCAAATTTCAAAACTGTATTAAATAAACACGTAATTTAATAAACAAAGATACAAGCGAAGGTGTTGCCATGGCCATTAGGTTTCTGAAACTAAAACCCTGCTTTTTTTAAGGTACTGAAGCGAAAGACGGCGAGCACCCCCAGCCTCGTACACCATACGTACGTTTCACAACTTCTGTGTTCAAAATGTTTATGAATTGTATCGTATACATGCAGTTACAGACATTCAGTAACCATGCACATTTAAGATGGAGATATTCTGGTATGTGGACCAAGTACTAGAGGGGTCCCGACGTTTCAGAGACATATGCTCCTCCGTTTTCAGTGTAGAGGAGGATTACTCTTCTGCCTGAAGAACCCTGTGGCATCGGATCCAAGAAACCCAAGAAGGCTGAACTATGTTCTTATCGCTTCTCTGGCTTTGGAATTCCATGTCAAGTGTGGGCCGGTAAAGGGCATTCAATAAGGCTAGTACATGCGCGCTGAGCGAGAGAGATCCAGTTGCTAGGTGGGATGGAAAAATTTCTTTTTCTTTACCTGTCCAGCCAACTTCGCCTTCTAAATATTGTGTAAAGGTACAGGTATTTGTTTCCTTCACAGGAAGCAGCATATCTGAATCACGGACGCAAAATCGGGTGAAGGTTTTTGAATCATTCATAGGTAACCTGACGAAAGTGTTTCATGCGAAGATCCTTATCATCGAATGATTCCAGGAATGTCAATAGATAATGGTAAGAATGGAAGCTGTCATGGTCTACCCAAGCTGCTATTCGTATAATCTCTTTGACAGTATAAGAAAAGCCCACAATACATCAGTCAGTGTAACCAGTAACCTGTCACAGACTGGAACCAGGTACCTCGCCAAAAGGACTCACCGATGCACCAGTCGGTTTAGTAAATATGGTGGGAACAAGAGACACCTGACCTTATATGACATTTGCAGCAGCTTACCGACTATCTTTGTGTGCTCATATTCCCTAACGCTTTCAAACCGAAACGCTCTGCACTTCGTTCACATGTTCATGTGTGTTTCAAACGGTTCTCAAAATTAACATCGATTATGTGTGTCTTGAAAGTTGGTACGGCGGTGTGGTTGACGACTCCCTTCTACTGGAATATGACGCCGCGTCTCCGGGTATTCGAACCTCGAAATTTCGAGAATCATAGTGCCTTTGTCTTCCAGGGATCTAGTTATGGTCGGGCATCTAGACCCTTCGAAACGTCAAGATCCTGTTACCCAGTGAAAATGCGTCATGTCCCAGAACAGTTTCCTCAAACAGCGGTTGTTTTCGAAGACAGTATTAGCCGATTGGTCGCAATGCTGCATGCAAAATTGAAGCGCAGTTCAAAATACCTGGAGAGGCATCCTCGTTTTCCGTTTAGAAACTAGAAGAACAATGACTACAGGCACTAACAAGTCACACATCAATATCCATCGGAATTTTAATAAAAAATGCCTCTATCTCTACTTCAAACAGAACGTACACCGTCTCGTTATTCTAAGGGGCCCGTATCCTATTTTCAGGATATAAGTCCCTTAGAATGAAGACGACAGTACTGATATGGATGTATGTCTGCAGTTAAACACAAAATTACCGACAGATACAAAGCACCTGTAATTAATCTACATTTTACACACTTGTAGCAAAATTTATTTGCTAATAATGCATTGTAACTTCGCATATGAACATCTTTGACAGAATTTATTACAAATATATTCCCTTGTAAATGACCTCCATGGAGATGATTTCTAGGGGCCGAAACGTGTAGAAGAAGCTTCACAAAATAATACATATTTATGGTTATTAGTTCAATTAGTCGGATTAAATACTGTATGGTCAATCTATTGCACGGAATACTGATGACATTAACCCTTACCCTGCTAACGTGGAAAAAATGGTGAGCTCCTAAAAATGCCAGCAAATGGCAGAAGGGATTTAACTTGGCATTTAAAGGGTTAATATTGAAGGTGACGTTACGTGAGCTATAGCAGGTCTTCCGAAACTACGGCACGCCTACCCGAAATGGCACGCGGTAAGATTTACTTGGTACGCAGCATTCACTGCTGTCACAAAATGTTATTTCTTTTGCCTGATCAGCGTGTCTATATTGTGAAGAACATGTGTATATACACATATCTGACTGCGTAGAGACTGTATATGAATTACCGTTGCTACCAAATAACAGTGCAGTGAAACATTTTTACACAAATTGGGAGCGGCGCAAAGTGTTGACTGCATATTTATCATCGAGGTGTTGATCTGGCAGTGACAGGGCGAATACGTGACATTGGACAAAACGTTTTGCAATCTTCTTTTCCAACAGGAAATAGTAGCAGCCCCAGTTACCTCCAAACTTTCTGCCTTATCGCATTTGTCGAGGAGGCTTTTATTATAAATAAAATTATACTATGCATTAATTATACAATATAACTATAATGTGCATTAATAATAATGCAATAATTAATAATTATGGAAGGCTCCAAGACCTTATTTTGCTCTTCAAAATTCCTACTGCCACGCAACAACAAAAAAAAAATAATTCTTCGAAATATTTGGGCACGCGCCCTCAAGAAGTTTCGCCAGCTCTGGGCTATCGAAACCGCTAAACGGTAAAGGGTTAATCATCCATCTCGAATTCACAGACGAAGCCCGACAACTCCGTGAATCATGGCGCGGTTTGTTGGCCTCCAACACGGTCAACACCTCTCTCCTTATGTTGGGTACATTCTAGGGTCTTACAGGTAGCTTGCCGCAGGTTGACCACAAGACTAGAGCTGAAGGACAAATCACTTTACATTTTCAATTTCATGCTGTTTCAGCTGACACACCCCAATCTGTGTGCGTAAAAAAGAAACAGTGTACGGAGTAACGATCAACTAGCAGCAAATTATATAGGCAGCTTCATGGTGCTAATTCTTCCGTAGTGAGGGTTTTGTTCGTATAGCACATTCAGCAGAAGGCTTGGTGGCATCACTGTCAACCGCAGTCAACCTCGCCTATTGTCTTTCGGCAGCCACTGTAAAAGCAGTTATGCATAATAAAACCGGCAGTTCGGTCAACAAGTGGAATATTAACACTCTTGGCTGCACATTTGGAAATAATTATTTTAAAGTCAACTTGTATCCGTCATCAGTCAGAAACAACGAAAGAACTTGACCTGCTGGCTTTTGGCCACTTACGTCTTCAACCGGAAATAAGCATATCTACGTCCCTTCGCACCTGATTTCGGACTTAGACACTTCCACAACTAGATTACAACAAAGTGGTCCTTTCTACAAGAAAACTTCGTGGAACTCAATTTTAATAATTAACGTGTAAATGTACCTACATAATCTTTCGCCAGCAAGTTATCAGCCGTGAATGCAGATGTGTACAAATTTGTGTACCAACATTAGCCTAGCAAATTGAAACATATTTAAAAGTAAAACTGACTACTCTCTATCCCATACATATTTTGATTCCTTTTTCGTCACTATTATCGAGCATACAGCAACTATGCTACGGTCTGGACGATCCGAGTTTAGGATGTTAGCAAGGATAGGAGATATTGAACTTTTCCGAAACGTCAAGACTGACCCTGGGCTCCACTTATCCTCCTATTCAATGGGTGCTGTGGTCCTTATCGGAGGTAAGTGGCCGAGGAGTGAAACTGCCTATTCAATCCCATCCAGTGCCCAGGTTAGGGAGTGGACCTTTACATCCGCTCCCCTTACTTGCTTTCATGGTGTGGACATGTACAGTACAGTACAACTTGGTCTTTTGCTTAACTACTGAGTACGCCTCCGTATTTCCTAAGAATTTCTCAAGATTCCACCGACCACAGCCCGAACCTGACTAAGCAACCACTATCCCACCCCTCTTTCCTTAATCCAATTGTAATGGCGCCCAACCCTGAAACACAACTGTGTTTGTAGGTTGGAACAAGCTGCAACAGAAAGTTCTGTCAATCACCAACGGCCCAGTTACAAGGGCGAGCAAACATTGCTTCAACTCACAATCCTAAGATCAAGGTGTTTATACGGTACAGTTGTACACCAAGTAAGACGGCAGAGCACAGAGGAAGTAATATGGGCCAGAGTTCCTTTATCGAAGTTCCGTTGATCGCAGGTTAAGCCCTCAAGTCCAGGAAGGTTGCTGAAGCCGGTGCATAATTTATGGTCGACTTCAGATCTGAGCAAAGCAAAAACCCTAAATACTCGGGAAAAAATTACTTACGAACCGACATAGGTATATGCCTCACGATTCTTTGACTCGTACATTTACCTTCACTAATTCAATGCTCAAAATAATTGTAAACGAAAAACAAAAAGAGTTCTGGAAAAAGTGATCTACTTCCATGTCTAAAATTTAGACTATATTAATTGCAATATGTTAATGGCTGTTCTTACAATCTAGTAAGAGCTGCAGAGTGACTTCCAGGATCCAGTTAATGGAAGATTGGACTGACGCTAAGCAGAATTAGTAGTAGTAGTACACACAAGTAAGTATTCAAAGTGGCTGAAAAAAAAAACATTCTTACGAACGTGACAAATCGTCCGTGCGTTCTAAAAGACGGCGGAGGAATATTATCAAATGCAATATACGTCAGCATTATGTCAGCAAGCATATAGTGACACCTTTCCGTTGGTAGTTAGCATAATTTCCCTCCACAAGATACTCCAATTGTTAACAGTGACCTTCAAATAAGTCTCCTCCAAGCACATAAACTGTGTATACAGAGAGAATTACTTAGAACATCCAGTTCACATATATAAAAAGTTAGCTGGTGTTTGTCTGAAACGTATCGTATCGGCATAATATATTTGTACTCCAGAAAACCTGGGATTCTTACCTATTTTCAAGCTGCCTTTTCTAACTAAGTTTTTAAGCATTTATGTGGACTTGGGTTCCCAAAATAACACAATTCTGCGTTGTATGTTTGCACAGTCTACACGTTTTAGAAGGTTTTTCTTGAAGATCATTGTTACTGTCGAAACACGCTGTGAGAATAAATTACAATAAATTTTTCATTTGCACCGATGAATAAGATGTTGCATTACGTATAATTCCAATTAAGCACTATGGTATTGCACGGTTAAATATTATTTTAATAATCTGGAAAAAGAGACAAATGGTTTTCTATTTTAAGACACAAAAGCAACAAATGGGGTTTTATGGTGTCGAAGAGCAAATGTGCCATAGCGTTAAATCAGACATGTCACAGGATCGAACCAGGCATGTTGCATACTCTGACGATAGGTGAGTTGGGAACGACAGTGTTTGTAAACTATTGTACACAGGACTATAAACAATAAAAAATTTGGACGAGTCTATAAAGACTGTTATGTAAAAGAACGTACATAATTAGTCAGAAATTATCTATTTAGGACAACTCTAATTTTACGTTTACAATGACTCATAATCAGATGCGTTGGTTGTAATTTCTACAGTAGATCTACAGGCAAACGTAAGACCACACAATCGTGAATCAAGCTCCTTTAGAATGCCAACAGATTTTTGGGCACATGCTACAGTCGCAGTTGTTACTTGACAGAACGGATGGACAGACCATCTGTGATTTGGCAGTCTGTTAAAGATTAGAAACAACTCGTAACTCTAAAGTACGTAAGTAAGATAAAATCCACCCTAGAAGAGACCAAGAAGGCCCATAAGGGGATTAGATGTATAGTTCTACTCTTTCTGTAACCACGGCGCTAGATGGGAGTGGGTGGTCAACGTCCTGCTCCAGCCGCTTTAGCCCCGGAAAAGAGACCCGGTACCCATTGTACAGGAGGCTGGGTGGGTCCCATGCTGGTCTGGACGGGTGAGGAAATTCGCGCCACCACCGGGACTGTAGAATACGTGTATAAGATAATTTCAGCATAATTTATTCAGACGGAATCCTTATCTGGTTGCAGAGACAGACAGACCGAGTATGCAACAGCTGTCGGACCGAATGAAAGATGAACAGTGTGCAGTCTGGTAAACTGGGTACGTCATCAGACACAAAGGAACACATCATACGGGATCAGCATTAGTCGACTTCTCGCGGGTGTTTGACGTCATCGCTCTGATCCTCGCCTCTTCAGCTGTCAGTCCCTAGATGGCGAACCATGTCAGTCGGTACTGGATCACACGCGGGTAAGTTCACTTGACATCACAGAGCGACGCCGAGTATAAGAAACGTCCGCAAAACTTTCCCTAGTCGCATGTAGTGCTTCTACTGTAGTTCATGAGGTGGCCTGAAATTGAATTAACGTTAGAGGAAGCAATCCGGCCAAATCAATGCTATTGTAAATGTACGTGCCGCCGATACTGCTGTATGTCTTTCCCAATATAGAAAGAAGGGCCCTCGAAAGAGGTTACCTTAAATGCAATCCATATACTACACACAGTTATTGTGTGTGTGGTGTGTGTGTGTGTGTGTGTGTGTGTGGTGTGTGTGTGTGTGTGTGTGTGGTGTGTGTGTGTGTGGTGTGTGTGTGTGTGTGTGTGTGTGTGTGGAGACCAATCTGCCTTTACTGATTTTAATTACCACAAAATATTTCGACAGTCATTTTCTTTAGCTTAGCAAAAATTTACGAAACAATACACCAATACAAGTTTATTGAAAGTAAGGGTGATACTGAAATAATTCAAATTACTTAACTTGGACGTAAATCACTGGTTGCAGTAAGCCTTGCAAACAGAATTACTGCATCCGCAATTCATTTACTTACTTTATATGTCAAGACTGGACACCGTAGGGGTACAACACAACAGTACGACTGGTGCACGCCCTGTCTGCACGGCCTGAACAGACACACATTCGGTCAACTGTCACCTGGCCCGGAATTAAACGGAGCTGCTCTGATATCTAAACCGAAACTGGGTCTCAAATTACAAATTTGGAAACAGGCGAGTATCGAGAAATAACATTTTAAAAAACAATAAACTGTTCAAACTTGTTTACTGCACAATATTTAAGGAGATCTTTAAAAACTATCTAACATATTACATTGCTATTAGTTAGTTCTTCGTTAGGGAAATTATTTCGTCTTTTCATTTCATCAGGCCAGGCAATTAACTTCTTAAGACAAACAAATCAACATCTTCCTTACAGCAGTGCGTGTTAGGTTAAGACCTCATTTAGAGCGTTATTTTATGATAATGATTATGATGGTGACGATAATGATGATTAGGTTGTGGTAGTGGTTGTGACGAAGGTGGAGGTAGTGGTATTTGCCTTATATACATAGCTGGTTGGGCAGCATATATAAACATATATACACAAATACATATTTTTGCTCGTGGCGCTTCCACCCGATTCTGGGTTATGGCCTCCCTTTACATCACATTCATTGGACACACCACACTCAGTACGATTGCTCTGGACGAGTGATCAGCCAGGCGCAGAAACCTCTGACAACACACAACACATATCCATGCCCTCGGCGGGATTCGAACCCAACAATCCCAGCAGGCGAGCGGCCGCAGACCCAAGCATTAGACCGCGCGGCCACTGGGATAAGCATACCATTCATATACACGCATAAAATATATCGTGCGATTCATTAGTACTTGCTTCTGCGGTTCAAGAGCGGGAAAGAATTGTAAGGTACAGTGGAAAATGGGCAAAGTTGCCCCACAGGTCAATGATGACCCGTCATCTGTTACTTCGAAATCTTAGCTCTAGAAAGCAGCACACATTTCGCACTTAGAAGGCCTTCCAGTGGTGAGTCTGAGACTGCGCAAGTCACAACTGCTCTAATTCCTCAGCGCCCCGACACTCTTTTGTAAAGCAAGTATCCTGATTCGTGGCTCTACATATTTCAGCGGGCTATTCCTTAATGATTTTCCGTTTATGTATAAAGTAACTGTAGCAACAATTTGCAAGAAGTGAAAGTGGACATTTCTGTACCGTTTTATACCGTTAAAAACTTGCACAAGCAACGCAAGGCTCACATGATCAGCCGGGTGCATCTCTGTCCTACATTTGAGTATATTCGCCCCACTGAATCATGGGTAAAGATGTCCCACTGATATTTTAAGTGACTTACTTGACGTGTATTCATACAAAAAAATTTATGCTGAGTTTTCATTGATATGTTAATGAAAGGGTACAAAATTGTCACCTGCCTATTAAAATATATTTATTTGCCACATTATGTACAAAATAACCGATTAAAAAGACATGCCTTCACTCCTCCATCCACCCACCCATCCATCCATCCATCCATCCATCCGCTGTAAAGAAAGTAAGGCATACTACTACGTAGCAAAAAAGAATGCCGCTGAATAAAATGCCCAGTCTGTGAAAGATGACTGCATGAAAACTGCACAATTTTCTCCAAAACCCGCATCGATTTTGGATGCAACAACTGTTCTAAGAATATTTAAAAACGGATGAAATCTATAAAGAAGCAAGGAGTCTCTCCGTGAAAGAGAATATAGATTATTTTATTTGATTACTATTTTGTTTACTACAAATTTATTATTTTATATTGCATTATATGTGAGGCACCTTTCAATACGCACATCCCGAAGACGCCCTTTTGCTCACCTTTGTAACTCTTATTGCTACCAGTAAACGAATTTAAATTTGTTGCAAAGGAACTGACTGCTCTGTAGCAGAGACACTACTACACCTATTGTACTTCCAGATATAGCTCCTGTTTTACACGAAGTTGTAAAAATCTGTCAGGACAATAAGTGGGGCATCATTGTCTATTTTCCTCTACGCGTATCCTTCATGTTTTTACACAATACGTCACACACACACACACACACACACACACGAGTCATAGGACATTACAAGGCTCTACAACAAATAGTAGTTAAAGACACGTATTAGACACTCATAGCTGTTGGATTATAATAAAAATTACATGTTCCCTTGATTCCTGCTTCAAAGTTATCTATCGACACGGCAGACACGTGCTCAAGTGCCTGTCACTTGAACCCCGTTCAGATGATATCAGCGCCACGATGGGAGGAAACGCGTTTAAAGCGTCAGAAGCTACGAGAAATTGACTCTAAAGGATATACAAAGAGAGGATCTAAGTGTCTCATGCATCCTGCCAATCACAAGAAGTTAAGGATAAAGGTTATCAATCATGCGCATCATTTATCAAATTTTTAGAACACATGGAATAAGACGAAATCAATGCAGGCTGTGTTAAGGACTAAGACAAACATGGAGTTTTATTCTAACAATTGTCCCCTACGCGTTGCTGCACTGTAGTGTCAAATAGGACGTTTCTTTCTTTGTTTCCAAATATGTTTATTCAGACTTTCATTGTTGCACCGTGCATTTGACTTGAATTCACTCTCTATTTCACCAACATATGCACTTGTAAATCGACCAATCTTAATGTTAACACATTAAAACATTAAAAGATAAAACATTATGATATTAAAACTCCAACATGTTTCGGTTTTTTATATAAAACCATCATCAGGGAGCAAGTTCGTGCCTAATAAATTTGCTTTTAATCTGTAGTTGTTTTTTAAGTATGTTGGCAGCATGTCATATTGTGCGTGTGATGGGGTTGGATTTCTTGTTGCTTGTTCAAATTTATTAGGCACGAACTTGCTCCCTGATGATGGTTTTATATAAAAAACCGAAACATGTTGGAGTTTTAATATCATAATGTTTTATCTTTTAATGTTTTAATGTGTTAACATTCAGATTTATCGATTTACAAGTGCATATGTTGGTGAAATAAAGAGTGAATGTTTATTCAGACTTCTCTTCCGCAGCTTTCTCAAATTTGGCAATGTGTCAGCGAGTCACAACGCGAGGTTACACCCGTTGAACTTGCCACACAAATCACTCAGTGGTCACAGTTCTGTTCCAGTAAGAGACTGCGTGACACACATGACATGTCAGTTACGAACAAAAAAAAAAACACAGGAAGTAGGTGAGAAATTTTCGGCCGAGCTTCGTCTACAATAACATTTTGTTGTTATTTAAACAAGAGATATTTAAAATATTGCGTCTTACTTTTCAGACCAAGTGTGTACACTAAACAAAACAATACCTGCGGAAATAAAGTTCATGTAAAAAGGAAAACTCGTCTCAAGCGGAAGTTATTCAAACAACACAGCACTGACAACAAACTTTAAATGTCACGCTTATTCACGGACTGGAAACAGCATCATCGACCTCAGGCACCGTAACTTATAATAAACTACCTTCAAAAAGTACCAGTTTCTCACATATTTAGTAGACGTATACAAATATCCCTTTATATCTGCATCTCATTTTTATATTCGATGATAATTTGCCGTCCGTCACGTTACAATATGTAACAATATTTCCCACCATGCATTCAACAAAGCCACATTCAATTGCGTGGCCAAGTCTAGCTCAATAGAAGGGAGTCATTCTTGAGATGCCAACGGTCGTTCAATAAGTCAAGATATTTACCGTATTTTTCGTCCCTCCTCTCTCTCTCTCTCTCTCTCTCTCTC
>Ga0131853_10021604_pt1 | contig 11673 bp, 4 predicted proteins | sample TergutLab28metaG_FD_92764 | JGI IMG/M metagenome (GOLD analysis project Ga0131853, IMG submission 92764) | Labiotermes labralis P1 segment gut microbial communities from Petit-Saut dam, French Guiana - Lab288 P1 (version 2) (version 2) | ecosystem: Host-associated > Arthropoda: Insects >...
ACACATACACGCACGCATGCATACATGCACGAACACACAGAAGGTGCGGACCGGTATCTTTTGAAGGAACGTTCGCTGACCAGATTATAAAAATTGTGTTAGGGGACAAAACAAATTGCAGAATATAAAACCTACAATTTGAATTGAACGAGTGTTGCATAACGGACACTGACTCAGGGCAGCCGCAGTCACATGACCCTGCTCTGGAAACAATTCCTTTCGAGGCGGAAGTGCTTCTGCATCGGCCTTCACTCGCCACGGTTTCTGTGAGTTTCACTAATAAATAAAAAGTCCATTGACATTAATTCTCATTAGTAGCACTCGCTTGTTTACGGTCGGTGAGGGGAAAGCTGTGCTGTGTTATAAATACATGCGACTTTTTTTTTTGTTTATGTTAAGGGCACGATGGCTTTTATCTGAAAAAAAATAAAAATTAGCCCTGCAACAATATAAGGGCAAATAATCATTCATAACACTTAGCCCTACATTAACCGTTCAAACCCAGCGGTAATTCGACTCACCATCTGCTGTGCCATTCAGAAACATTGCATTTTGCAACGGTGTATTAATGTGTTTCCGTTTGATTCTCAAAGTAAGTACCGATTATTGGCGTAATCAACATCGACGGAGTTATTTGTCTTATTCATTTTGAGGCAGAGAGCGAAAGTTGTATGGAATATGATTCATATAAACGTTCGTTTTCGAAGGGTTAAAATGAATAGAATGGTCTGCTGGTACGAATATTTGGATGTAGAAAAGAGGAAGAAACTGGAGGATGGAAAAAATTGCACAGGGAAGAATGGAATAATTTCCTTACTTCGGATATCTAATCAAGTTGAATGAGAAAGGGGGGATATGTAACGCTCATGACGAAGGTGAGAAATGCGAGTGCTGAAGTTTTGTAACGGCGTCGTCGAGGACTACGTGACGCTACTCTTCCCGACATTACGAAGGAACGTGTCGCCTTCACCTTCAGGGACCTTGAACCCTTCAAGGTAAAGGTGACACAATCCTTCGAAACGTCGGGCAATACTTACCCAACTTTGCAGCATCACACCTTAGAAAACCGGAACCCACGATGATAAATGCGTACCAAGTTTATGTCAGCATATCTGAAGGGCAGAAGCGAAATGATAGAGCTGATGGTGGGAACATTATATGAACATGGCTCTTAATGAAGACGATTGTGAGGATATGAAGTGGACTCGACTGACAGAATACCCTGTTTTCTTGAAGGATATTTAATATAATTGACGTATGGAGAGTTGCCTGTAATTTGTCATTAGATTATTGGTTGTTTTTGTGGTGACAGGCTACGTTTATTTTCGATAACAGTGACAGCAGGTAGGATCGAACTCGGACCGCAGGATTAAGTGTAGTTCATTGTGAAAAACAAGACTGTGTGTTATCTGCATAAATGGTCCACGTATTTGTACATGTTGGCCATATGAATGTCTGTGATGCGTAACAGGATAACAGGAAATTATGACTGTACCAGTATCGAGTGGCGCCTGTGATTCTGTTGCCAGTGCCGAGTTACGCCGATAGTGTTGTCAGTTGCTGTTTATAGAGAGTGACAGACAAGAATGAAAGAGGCGACAGACAGGCCAACACAGGCGGTCACGTAATTCCATCGCTAAGAGAGTTCTGAGTGACGAATACAGGAGTCATTCGGAACCATAAATATAATCTTTGGAACAAAGCTTAATCAGTAAGCCGGGGTGCGTAGTCGATATGGTGACTAGGTTACAGGCTAGACGACCGAGGAATCGTGGGGCGATGCCCGGTGGGTGAAAAAATTTGTATCTTCTCCAGTGAGTCCAGACCGGCTCTGAGGCTCACCCGGCCTCCTGTTCAGTGGGTGCCGCGACTTATTTTCGTGGGAGTAAAGCGGTCGAGATGTAGAGCTCATCACTCGCCTCATCCGGCGCAGAGGTTAAGAACGAATGGAACTACACCTTCACTCCCTACATGCATTAGTATAATGTACAGCAACATCTTTATTCACATAAAGTGTTGTAGCCGATCATTTTTAGTATAGTTGATTCTTAGGATTGCTGGCGTCACTTACGGACGGTTCATGGCATGCGTTGTAAGTTAATCTGTCAACGTATATTCAGGACCCTTGGTGATAGGTAGGAGGGGAGAGATTTAAGTGAGAAAACGTTAGGAGCTGATAACGGAAGCTAGCAGTCCTGTAAGGAAGTCAGTCGCGTACGAGTGTGGTGTAGGTGGGAGTACAGAAATGTGACTGTGGTATTTTGATAAAATATGATTTAACTGTTTAATTTGATACAGCACGACTTCTTTTCATTTTATCAACAATAAATTGAGTAAATAAAACAAAAAGTAAAAAAGAAATAATTAAAACTGTATGTGATACGGTAAACCACACCCGTTTCCCGAAAGAGGACCACCTACCAAACTGAGCGCGTCGGGACAACAAAGTTACGAAGGGTGATCGTGTAGAGTGTAGTAGACGATACATACAATGAACACTATTATAAAGAGCCATCTTAAACCTTTAAAGACGATTAGATTAACATGAAATACATATCAAGATTCAGCTTGCACCGCGCAGTAAACACCCAGCGTCTCAGCTTAAAACTCATTCACTCTTCAGTCACGGCAGTTTTTTCTTAGGTACAGACAAACGCATAAATCAACTCTGTGGGCAGGAAGTAGAGTTTTTTTAGTGTTAAACCTGGTCATATGTACATACAGAGAGCCATCGGTTTTAAGACGTCAAGGGTACTTGTTTGCAGAGATGTGATGCAGTTGCAGGCAGATTCTTGGTAGACGAACGAGTTGCGAGCGTGAGAATGATTGCTATAGCTCTGTTATTTTAGGTTGGCATACTTCCTGCCCAAGAAAGCAGGGGAATTAATGGACAGAAGGAAAGACTATGGGCGACTGGGACTTATACTGTCTTGGGAATGTGACGCATTGTTGCTACGTAGTTTACCATCTTTTCGAAGGATCGTATTGCCTCCTTCTTCAGGATAAATTTCCTTAGTCTACACTGCAAATAGCCGGTCTCAGTGGCCGCGCGGTCTAAGGCGTAGGTATGCGACCGCAAGACTCCTGAGATTTTGGGTTCGAATCCCACCGGTGGCATGGATGTTTGTCTGTTGTGAGTGTTGTGTGTTGTCAGGTAGAGGTCTCTGCGACTAGCTGATCACTCGTCCAGAGGAGTCCTACCGACTGTGGTGCACCGTTGTGTGTGATCGAGAAACCTCGTGAATGAGGAGACCCTGGCTCACTGGGGGCTGTCGCGTCAAAAACAAACAGACACTGCAAATAAGGGCAGAACATCGCGGCCGGGTAGTATCATTCAGGTAGACGAAGCAGAGTTGAAGGTTGATTATGTGTGGGATGTGAGGCTCTGCAGGCTGGTAAAGGCGTACCGACGTTTCAGAGGTATCAAGTTCGACATGGAGGGCCCACAAATATTAGGCGCCCCGGTACAAAATATAGTCCCCTGGGCGACCTAGCACCCGGGATTTGTTCACCTCAAAGATGGAGTGTTATAGACGACATTTTACAACTTGCATTTTTGTGCTCCCTGGAATCGCCACGCCAAACGCCTTACATTCGACCTTTCTCGTATGGGTGGGTAGGAAAACCGACCTCTTTCCCCTTCCCCGCCTCCCCGCATCACCCGCCCAGATAGATACTTTCGTGAGAATGGGCTCGACCAAGTTTACTGTGCAATCGAAACTCAGTGACCTCCACAAATACAAAATACTAAGACTGTACCTGCCGAACTGAAATTCAAAACTATAACCTTCTACTCTGTTTTAATGCAAACATCTTGTCAACATATAAATGTTGGTCGACAGTTATTGATTCAGTGGATAACCCACAGTTATCTGTGTTTGTTGATAAGGTCTGAAAGTTAAGTTTTTAGACAGTGAACTAAAATAGCTTCATGGCCCATTCTGTGCACTGAGGTCACCATTCGACAGAAGCAATCTGCATCGCGTGCACTATGTAGGAACTGCGGGCAGTCCAGGCTTACTCAACCGGTGGAGGTTGCTGGGCATGTGCGAGTATTGTTTGCTGGTCACTGTTAAGCGTTTTGTCCTCGATTTTTTTTTGTTTTGTTCTTCAGGTGTTCAGAATGACGACGGACGGACGTAATAAAATAAACTACGGATCAGTTCTCTGAATACTGTACAACACGAAGTTGTTTGTAATTTAATGAATTAATTTAACGTTGCTGTTTCCACCTACTTCAGTTTTGTGATGTTCATTGACATGACCAACACTGTGTGGAGAAACTGACAGGAGGTTTTTGGGGTCAATCGATGAGCCCCTCAGAAACTAGGGGGTCGGGGACGTGTTACAAATCACATCATCTATTAAGACAGTTTTGTCTGGCAGTTTAGAGTGTTCAGTCAGTCATTAAAGGAAAAGAAACTATGAAAAGACAGGCTTGTTTGTAACACGATAATTTATCCATCTATGCAAAAAGTGACTCCAGCTAGGCTGAGACGTTGCAGACGTAAATATAAGAAAAAGTGGACCACTGATTTAGAAACGCCGATCCCGGTGGCCGCGCGGTCTAAGGTATGGGTCTGCGACCGCTCCGTAGCTGGGATTGCGGGTTCTAATTCCGCTGGGGGTAGGGATGTCTGTCTGTTGTGAGGGTTGTGTGTTGTCATTTAGATGCCACTGCGTCTGGCTGATCACTCGTCCAGATGGGTTTTACCGAGTGTGGCCTGTCTGAGTGTGATCGTGACGCCTTGATAATTAGGAGGCCCTGGTCCCCTTGGGCTCTTGCGCCATAAAAAGGTTACTGATCTTTATCGCTGCCTTTCTGACGACACATTTAAATACACGAAATTTAAGAAACTTCATAGAGCCACGTGATCGGTTTCGACTCTGGCAGCGGTAAATGGATTTACGAAGTGTCGTGACTGCGAAGTTCGGTATATTAACCCTTATGCTGCTAACGTGGAGAATATGGTGAGCTCCTAATAATGCCAGCAAATGGCAGATGGGATTTAATTCGGCGTTTAGAGGGTTAAACCTCTAAAGCCGAGTGGTTAGTGTGCGTACCACTAATTTTAACACTAATAAATCTGCGTCTGGTCCATACACAATTTAAGTGTTAGGTATTTTTCTTACAATAAATGGAGATTATTTCACTACACAGCAAGGATTGGCTGTTTTTAATACGGATAACTATACAGGCAACGTACATACAACGCAACACTGAATTGTATTCGTGCAACCATTGTTGCAGTGGAAAAACCATAAGCATTACATATTCTTAGAGTGTGTTTGTAGCCTTAGGTATCCAGCATGCAATGTGCATGCGCCATGCTGTCATCTACGGCCTCTCCGGCTCTACTATATTTTTCCACATTATGTTAGAAACAGTACGATTTAAAAAAAAAGTTACTGAACACAAAACATGTGTTTTGATTTGCCCTTCGGCTTTTGTCTGAAACATTTCTCACCAAGAAGAACTGAGCGAGGATGTATATTGGTCTACATGTAAAGTATCCGTTATTCTCATCATATTTTAAAGAAACTTGAACTTTTTCAGCAGGTTTTCGAAAAATACTCAAATATCAAATTTCATGAAAATCCGTCCAGTGGGAGCCGAGTTGTTCCATGCAGAGAAACATCGCGATTCTAATACTCGACTTTTTCAGCGCCTAAAAACTGTTCGATAGGGGGTACAAATTGATTATAGGCTATGTAATGGAGATTTATGTAGTCTTCAGAATTGTAGCATAGGGGGTGCTATTGTGACGAATGTAATTTGATGTAATGATTCAAGGACTATATCCTGGCATTGAAATCCTTCACACAGCATTCAGCATCCTCAGTTTTTAGGCTGGTTGCTCTGCGATCATAACTGGTATTGTGATGGCAAACTGACTCGTGTTCTCTGATGAGATTTGAGGTTTTCATGCGTTATCAACATTACATTCTTCAGAGAACGGACGCCATGCTGTTCGGTAGACTGTTACCAACGTTTGCGAGGAAACTGCTACCTCCATCTTGGGGTCAGAAGAGTGATATTAACTCCGAAGATGGGAGTGAGGGTTCCTCCGAAGCAGCGGTGTCCAATGTATTGAAGCACCGGACGTAATGTCGTTGTTTCTGCTGGTGTAACATCAATTAGCAGGCATTCGCTAAGTGACGTCACGGCGGTAAATAAAAGAAACTCGACCAACGGGAAATTCCTTCACAGTAATAAGACTGTCGCAGTATTGCTAAACGAGTTATGTAGTTTCGGTAAGTTTATTTGAAGGTAATGAGGGCAAGGAATTGATGTTTTTCCAGTGCCAATAGTGTCCCAGAATGACGTTACCACATTTCTTTATTTTCACCTTTTATATGCAGCGCATTAATGAAAACCACCATAGCAAGCCAAAATAGCAGTACAGTAATGTAACGGCTTTAACCATGTAGTATATGTAAGTACAGTACTTATAATGAAATTTTTATAATATTATATTATTATTCCGGAACAGTCAATGTGTAATATTCTTTTTTTTATTCTCCATCCTTCTGATTTTATTTATTTCCATGTTTGTTCTCTTTTCTTTTATGCAGGCCTGTACATACACCCACCCACACATACACGCGCGCACACACACACACACACACACACACACACACACTGCTCGGAAGTGGGACAACTTAGTCTCTATGTGAATAGGTTAAGCGCCGGACATCGAGGAACGTGGTTTGATCCCTTGCAGGTGTAAGAGATTTATATTTTCTCCCAAGCGTCCAGACCTACTGTGTGGCCCACCCAACATCTAAGTGGATATCGTGGGGTTCTTTCCTAAGGGAAAAGGCGACCGGGGCGTGAAACTGACCACTCACCCCATAGAGTGCCGAGGTTAAGAATGACTGGAGCAATACCTCCGCTCCTTAATGCGTCTTCATGGCGTGAACATGCACAACTTTACCTTACCTTTTCCTTTACGCATGCCTATGTCAGTAACTATCACGATTTTGTAGTTTATTTATCCCATTATAATTTTGATATTTGTCTTTGTTTCAGCTTCGGGCACCGTAGTCTTCAACTTGTCCACGTGAGTAACCTGACTTATCTAGTTCAAAAGATGACCTGTAAGATCACGCCATCGCAGTATTAAATAACCCCTTTAGGCCCTTTGCTTACTATTAGTATCGCCGGGCTTAAGTAACAAATTTGCAGTTCATCCCAGAACATACGGACAGAACCCAACATAACACCACTGTTTGCTGGCCGTAATGTGTGACGGTTTATCGAAGGTGACGATATATCAAAATATGTATAATAGGGAATTGTTGTCGGTGACTTATCATGGGCGATACGTGAGGGTGGTCCTATATGGGGTTTGAGTGCATTTGTATTTTCTGCGTCAGTTTCACTTTAAATAACCATTATTTCCCCAGTGGCATTCAAAGACTAGTTTTTCTGATGAACTTCATCTTGATAGTACACAACAATATTATCTAAAAAGGTTAATATAAGTGTAGTAAGTTTACACACAACCAACTGTAACATGGCTTCACGAAGCCTTATATGAGTCACAGGCTTGTATATTTTCTTAATACAATGCCGTAAATTTCAAGTCTAAGAGACTGTAAAATGTCTTTCACATCTGTCTCCATTAATGTTTGTATAGCTATTAACGAGAGACCTTCATGTCATTGGCGCCACAGGCCATTGCGGCCCGGGGCTTCCCCGTTTCCCATGTTTCTACACTTTTGTTATGACCCCACCTACACAGAACAAAACATACATCCATGGCCTGAATGAAGGAAGCCACGCTGGACGATCGGACTGCCGTATTATGTAGGTGTACATAATAGAGATGGCGGCATTCGCGGTGGAAGGAGCAAAAGAAGTTACCCCTCTTCATTTTTGTACTACTCTTAAGCTCGGGTGACGACGGATCTAACAGAATCAAGTGCAGCGGTTTGATATTGATTCGCGTTGCGTAACAAGAACTGGCTCCGCACTACAGCTGCTGCCTACATACGAAAAGCGGTATATCGATTACGTGAAAAATACAGATGAGCTAAAATCAATTACTTGCGGTTCTTGTTAGAAATACTTCTTCAGATGTGCTTATCGTGATTATGGGTGTACAGAATTAATATTTCCTCGAGAATATTCCTCCAAAATTGCAGGAAATTTGTATAACAATTCAGATTCTACAAAGTTCAAGTTTCTCTTGACCTGCAAACGTTTTGTTTAGACAATTACTAGCCAACCAAACGTAACAGCAGGAAATGTTTGGCCACTTTTGCATTGTCTGTAGTAGCAATAACAAACAGCACAAATTTTCCAACTGTAGGCGTACACAGTATCACCGAAACACGCAGAGTAGTGACCAGCATCCTGATTCGTTTTCGCGAGATACTTCGTTAAATTTCCGGTTCAAAGGCCGGAAAGTGTCTTGAGTTTTTATCGAGTTCCTCAGTTCTTACTGAAAAATTCATCAGAAAAAAAGCTTTGTTCCATATTAAAAATTTAGTGGTTAAAACATTATTGAGTGAACACTAATAAAGACAATCCTTATGTTGTGTTGCGATATGTCACTATGGTTCCAGTCTGCATGTACGGGTCGGTTTCGTGCATAAATGTCGGTCGATAATGCAGCGGCTCTTGTACCTAACCGTGACCTCGCCACGACCGGTAGTTAATTAACTTAAGTACTTATTCAACAGTGTCGTGTTGCCGTAAATCATGCATGCGCTCGTAGCATTTCGATTAGATTGCCCCAGGAGAATGAATCGAGTAGGAGGCCTAGGCATGTAACGGAGATACATTTAGGATATTTCTTGAAGAAATGTGATTTGAAGGTGTGAACAGAACTGAACGAGTTTAGGATAAGGTTTGAAGGCAGGCTTTCTTACACGAGATAAAGCGGGTAATTTATTGAGTAATTACTTGCCTGATCATGTACCTTGGAATCAGTGAGCAGTTTGTTTGGTTGTGTGAGGTGCTAATGTCTTGCAGCTTCCAGTACGTTGCAACAGATTAAACTTCTATGTTCTTGGAGAAAAAAACACAGTCGTGCTATACAACTGATGGTTTCGATTTTATTTTTGTTTTCATTCCTGTGTTTGTAATTCCTGTAAAAAGGTAAAGCAGTCCCCTTACAGGCCCGGAAGGGCCCAGATGGTTCCAGGAAGTTAAGGTTCCCAGATTTCGTGACAACGGCACAGGATGGTGGTAGGTTGTCAGCCTTACGCACTGGCCGCTTTAGTGCGATCGGAAGGATTTTATGCCAATGCAGAATCCAATGACACCAGCTGGGATCGAACCAGCGACCTTCCGATTTGTAGTACAGCACCTTAACCACTGTGCTACCGCGGTCCCCTTGTAATTCCTGTAGCGTGCTTCAGTAGTGTAATTGTTGATATCTGATCTCAGATGATCAGAGTTTTATTGGGTTGGGTCTCTGAAAGGCTGAAGCAATCCACATTAGTGTTCAAGGTCTTGGCTGCCGCAACTGCCAGCCTGCTGACCTTACGTCTGGAGGGGCCGTGGAAGTCTGTTATTGATTCGCCATTCCGGCACTGGTCATTTAGAGGCTACATACCAGTATATCCGTCCATACATCCTCTTATGCAACTACAAACTTCAGCAGCCAATGTATAAATCAATTAACCGATTTTCATGAAACTCAGTAGGAAGAGTCTGACACTGCATACGCCATGTTGAAACCTTTTAACTTCCAGCGCTAGTCTACCAGCGTAGACGCTGTGCGAAATTATGAGGTGGCAGCAACACTAGTATCTGAAACTTGGGAAATTGTGTGTAGTCAAACACAACTGTGTCATATGAGGTGTATTTAATGACTAGATAATGGACAACTACATGTTTCGGCCTGTACTGGCCATCTTCAGGTTGTCTTAGGGGAACTTAAGATCATACTATAAGCATGCGCGCGCACGTGGTGTAGAGATCTCTACATACGGGCCTTATTAGCAAAAACAAAAACAAAACAGGAATCTAATAAAAACAACACAAAACAAAAACAGATACAGAAAAGTATCTGAAGTACTACACGGTGACTTTTGGAAGGCATTCGTCTGTTATCAGGGCTACTCTGTTTAGACAAATAGTTACAACTTGTGCGAACTGATTTGGTGCGCATTGATTTGGTAACTGACTAACCTTTGGAACTTGACTTCTGAAACATGTCTAATGAGATTTTACAAAGGCGTCCACTGCAGTATAATATTTCTCAGCCCTTAATGCACTAGTTTCAGTGCGATTTTTTTTAATGCTTATCTCAAATGCTGATGAGATCAGGAGGCAGTACGGAGCGACGGTTAAGGCCACTTCACTTATTTAAGAACTCTTCGTCAGTTTCAAAGGGTAATGAATTTAGCATCGGGAAATTACAGAACACGTATACATGGGTGTCAAAGTTTATGGCCGTGGAATATTTCAGTCAGCTTCTGGAGAACATTATAACACCGTGTAGCATGGTCTTATGTTCGCGTTAGATCCGCGTGGAAGAAGCTGCTTTTAACATGTGACTGTTAACGTGCTCACTTTTCTCTGTTTATTTTTTCTTTTCGTACATCACTGATACGGCTACCAATAATTGTAGCTTATGTCAACTGAACGACATGAATAATGGTGGTTTTATCATAACCTTGAAGTCTGCTAGACGACAATATCTTACAGTTTAGAGCTATCAACTAAATGTATTCGTTTATTTATTTATGGGTTACTTAACGACCCTGTCAGTAGCTCTGACTGAATAATATCGATTGGTCGGATCACAGAGAATAATGATTTGAAGTGGTTATTTGAAGGAAGCGGTAGTGGCTTATGCTAGACTACTGACCCGGGATTCACCTGGAGGAACTGCGGAAAGTAAATAAAACCGTGTTCGGAAAGCCCCTACCCCGGCCGAAATCCGGGACAGTCGGTACCTCGGCCGAAATTTGGAACAGTTGCTAGTATGGCCAAAATTCGGAACACTCGGTACCTGCCCAAAATTCGGAACAGTCAGTACCCCGACCGAAATTGGGAACAGCCGGTACCCCGGGTGAAATTTGGAACAGTCGGTACCCCGGCCGAAATTGGGAACAGTCGGCACCCCAGCCGAATTTGGGAACAGTCGGTACCCAGGCCGAATTTGGGAAAAGTCGGTACCCAAGCCGAATTTGGGAAATGGCGGTACCCCGGCCGAATTTGGTAAAGTCGGTATCCAAGCCGAAAATGGGAACAGTCGGTACCCCGGCCGCAATTGGGAACAGTCGGTACCCCGATCGAAATTCTAAACAGTCAGTACCCCGGCTGAAATTGGGAACAGTCGGTACCCCGGCTGAAATTGGGAATAGTCGGTACCCGGACCGAAATTGGGAACAGTCGGTACCCAGGCCGAATTTGGGAACTGGCGGTACCCCGGCCGAAATTTGGAATAGTCGGTACCCCGGCCGAATTTGGGAAAGTCGGTATCCAAGCCGAAAATGGGAACAGTCGGTACCCCGGCCGCAATTGGGAACAGTCGGTACCCCGCCCGAAATTGGGAACAGTCGGTACCCCGACCGAAATTCGAAACAGTCAGTACCCCAGCTGAAATTGGGAACAGTCGGTACCCCGGCTGAAATTGGGAACAGTCGGTACCCCGGCTGAAATTGGGAATAGTCGGTACCCAGGCTGAAATTGGGAACAGTAGGTACCCC
>Ga0131853_10021608_pt1 | contig 11672 bp, 6 predicted proteins | sample TergutLab28metaG_FD_92764 | JGI IMG/M metagenome (GOLD analysis project Ga0131853, IMG submission 92764) | Labiotermes labralis P1 segment gut microbial communities from Petit-Saut dam, French Guiana - Lab288 P1 (version 2) (version 2) | ecosystem: Host-associated > Arthropoda: Insects >...
GTCGGCGAAGTTAGTGCCAACTTTTGCGGATAGAGGGGTGTCACGTGGTCAGCGCAACGGGTCCCCACAGCCGTTAATCTCTGTTTTCTAGACCTAGAGCCGCTACATTTTTTCATTCAAGTAGCTCCTCAATTGACCGCACGAGGCTGAGTGGACCCCATACCAGACCCACTACTACTCAGAAAATCTGGTAGTGCCGGGGATCGAACCCGGGACCTCTGTATCTGTAGCCAGAAACTCTGACCACTAGACCACAGAGGCGGTCAGAATCCTGACTATACGGGTTGTAAATCATCTGTGCACTATATACTTTTGTATAAATGCCAGACGTGAGCTACACTTGTGCCTAATTCCCACCCCGTAAAGTCCAATTCTGGAGGAGGGGAAATCATCTGTGCACTATATACTTTTGTATAAATGCCCAGACGTGAGCCACACTTGTGCCCAATTCCCACCCCGTAAAGTCCAATTCTGGAGGAGGAGGAGGAGGGGGTGAAGTGCAGCATTACGAGGTTCTAGAAAATAGTGTTTTTCAACCAGTGGTACAAGTATTACTGATGGTACACAGAGGATTGTCCGGTGGTATGTACAGTTATTTGGGAATTACCATCTTTCATAATCACATATTAAATATGTTCACTGTATTATCAACTGTTGTAAATCTACCCAAATAAAACAAAATACTACTACTTTACAGCACAAATATAAATACAGACTTCCTCTGTTGTACAATCATGCCTGACAATCACACACTGTAACATGTTACAACATGTCAAACAGCATGTCAGGCCGGAGGAACTGTGGATCCTGGTTATTGTTCATGGTTCTGCAATTACACCTCTTCTAAGGGAAAAGGACAGTCATAAAACCCTTGCAAACTCATTAACAATGAACACCTTGTTGCAACAGTTGCAGGGCGGAAGGGGAAACAGCAAGCAGGATATTGGTAAATATTTCATGAGACAGAGAAAAGCACACATGAACTAATCCAAAATTACACTGACAGGGGGAAGCAGCAAGTAAGGGAATATCTGCATATTTATTCATATTCCCTGCTAATTTTACCCACAGTTGTAAACATTGCACAAACAGCATATGTAATAATGGCAGGAGTTGTGGGAAAAATACTGTTGGCAAAACAATTCACTCTTTAATTAAATGAAAGTAGGAAGTATTAAATGAAGCTTGAATGGTGGCCTCTGTATGAGTTCTAGAGTACATAGAAATTGTAGAACATATTTTAATTTGCCTACCAGCTTCATGTTGAAATGCATACTGAACACACAACCATTACAGTTCATATTTCAATGTGATGGCTCTCATGGAATTACAGTAAGAAAATTGTCTAAACTGAGAAAAGTTCATCCATTTTTAAAGAATAATGACTCCACTACCATTGCATGCTGAAGATGATACATGGTTCTGCCACCTAGCTATCTTACAAATACATTCTTCCACAATGGAAATACATGTTTAATGTAAGACAAAGTGGGTCGTTTTCAGGGGAAACTGCACCCATGGTAAGGATGAATGAAATCCAGAAATTTTACAGCATTTCCTACACTTACAAATTTACCTGATGAGAATTATAGGAATGAACAGCCTGGTGGAACTCAATCCAACATATGAACACTTACAGAATCTGCAAACGCAATTCCTGTCATAATACCCATTCTTGACAAAAGACTCAAATAGTGGAAACAGGCAGATTTCTTCACCATTCCATATAAATACCGTCTCTAAAGCTAAAATCAGGGGGCAGGATTACAATAATTCAACTGATATAATGACAGACCACTGGTTTCAGACCTTTCTGGTATGGAGTCAGCATGAACAATGGACTATCCTTCCTCTGAAAAATGTGCAGTGACAACTTTGCTATGATTTGGATCAATACATTTGTGTGAAAAGTTTTTCTGTCCTGGCACTAATCGAGACTACACACACAAATTTCCAGCAGGTGATATCAGACCTGATCCTTGCAATCAGCACTATGCCATTTATAACTGAAAAGCCTCACCAACATAAGAGGTACAAAAACTTTTTACTCAATTTCTTCTTTTTATTATGCAATTTTAGTCTTTTAGTAGTACATTAAAGTATTCCACAATTAAAGTTAACCATTGAAAGAGTCATGTAACAAAAGTAGATTTTGAATGTTAATAATACTTCCAGTTCTTGGCGGTACAAATACATATTATGTTCATGGTACGCAAGAAGACAAGATTAAAAGCAATGCTACGTAAGATACAACTGAACTCTACTGTTTCTCCTTTGGTGCTTTAGGGTCAGCATTGCTGGTGAAGTGGGGAGGTTTATTCCAATGCACATTAAGCATGTGAAAAGTGACGCTTTTTTTAAATTTTAATATATCTGTAATTATCAGTCAATTCCACTATGTTGTATGGGTTGTCAGATGAGTGAAAAGCATAATTAACACTTGCAGATCCAGAATAAAATAACTGAGGGAACACAACAACTTTAGTGACAGTAACGGAAAGATAGTAAAAAGAGACAGAATTAACTTAAAAACACAGTATGAGGAACTGGCAACACAAATAGCCAAAGACTACATGTGAAAGAAGAATGTGCTATAAAAAGTTCTGAAAATATCAATCAACATGAACCAGGTTTCCAGCACATGGCAGACACAGACATTGTCAATACCACTGTAGAACAACAGTAACAAGATGAGGGTGGGGTGTATCAGGATGAAGGAGGAGAAAGGACTGAGTGCCTGCTACAGCTGCTGCATGCTAGCAGTCTGCTTGACTACATGGGTCAGGGAGGGTACAAATATAGTAACAACAGCAAAGCCACCAGAACAATCCAATATGCTGTGAACAGTCTCAACACTTCACAGAAACAAGCGAGCATTACAAACGCTCATAACAAATGTTAGTTGCATACAAGAAAATACAAAGTAAACTGTGATGCTGTCTGAACGCAGCAAACAAAATATTTTGAACTACCTGTGTTTTCAATTATTTGCACATCTTATACTTTTCATTAGACCCAATAATAAGGATTTCCTGCCACCTCAGACTGTTTCCTGTTAATGGATGGACATTTAATTTAGGTACCATTCTGTAATTTAATAATGGCATACTACAACAGCAGATGACTGTGTCCACTGTGAGAGTAAATAAAACATAACGTGTCAGACCGGCTGTCATCATCCTCTGATAAACCTGAGGGAGGAAGCCTATTCCAATTAGCTTTATTTCATGGGAACAACTGCTTCGGCTTCTTTCCTCTCTTTTACCTGAGGAGGGAGACCGAGCCAAAGACAGTCTATGAAACAGAGTTGCATATATTTTACAAAAATTATCCACCACCTCAAAATTCTGGCTGCCAGAATGGTGGCATGCAGCAACTTCCATACTGAAGACCCACAAACATTAGACATCATCATAAAAAATTTAGTCACCTGGGTGTCCTGGAATGTGGAAACTGTTCACCCCTCCTCTGAAACATCTTTTTTTTTTTAATGTATTTTAACCATGCAATGGACATGTCCAAGTAGAATAAGATTGGGTAGAACCAGTCGTACAATTTCACTCCTGCAAAATGGATACGTTTTGGACACATGGTATGGCTCACACATTGGTCTGATCCTCAAGATGACCTTCTGAAATCCGAAGTTTAACTGGAACAGTTTGTTTACAAACTATGAAATATTAATTCAAATATACATACTCACAGGCCAGCAGATGTGCCTCTTAAAAGTCTCATCATTACAACACAAAGCAGTATTAAAATTGTCAAATTTTCAAATACACCAAAGACCAGAAACAAATTGAATGCAAGATCATGCACCAATTGCAAACATACATGTACAAAGTCTAAAATTATGGTGTGCAGGGGTCAAACAACATTGGAAATCTGGTTGCTTAATAAATGTTATGGTCAAGTTTGCCACATCATCCATGCCGCAGACAATGAGACCATGGAAATCCACAAGTCAACTCCCCAGTGCCAAGCAAGACCTCCAGTGCCAACCAAATTTATGGCAACCACATTTTTCAGCTCCTGATAGTGTGTAAAATTTCACTTCTGGGAATAGGGAAATGGCTGTGTTTGTTGGTCAGAGAAACAACACAGGGCAAATAGCTACTAATGTGCTGTACGTTGTGTACATGTAACTACGTAAATCCATCACCACAGAAAGACAAAGCAACGAATGATGTTCAATGTTGAAGTCAACATGGCTGTATGTATCGTACAACACCAACAGAGTCACTATGACAAGACACACCTGCCTACATCTGACCTGTCCTGTGTTTTGGCCACAGAGTATACTACTTACAGGAGGCAGATGACAGGAAAAACGGTTCAACATGATCTAAAAAAATCCGTACTATCAAATAATGTAACTTCAAATGAATACTCATAAGCAGACAAGTCATCCTTTTAGCTACACAATCCCCCTTCATTTATAATTACGATTAATAAAATATAATCAACCCACTTAACCAAAGCCATAACAAAGGGATCAAAATTACAGTCAAACAGTTCCGACCCACTTAACCTTATAACCTGTCACCACATCCCAATTTTCCTAGACAAGACATAATCAACTTACACAATCCAATCAAAACTCTTTCCTGAATTCAGTAACAACCACTATCAACTAAAAATCAACTTAACCTAACAGAAATATCTTTAAAAAAATAATCAGGCTATCAGCAACATCACAGTTGGGTGAAAAATTATTTAAGACTTCCTCTGTCTCAGGTCTCAGAAATGTGTTGGTTTCTGGCCCAGGTCTGGTGCAGCTGATAGTATAGTATATTAGGGAGTCTGTTCACCATGAAAGCTCCAGGTCTTAAACTAAACTAAACTCTGTGGCCTTAGTCCGCACGCGAACTATACCGACAGTCTTACTGTGGTTAAAATCATCATTAAAACACAACATCACTGTAAACAGAATTATTTCTGAAGATAATTCTACATTAATTTAATCACTGTAACTTACTGGCTCTAAACACAGGCATACACAGATTTCCTGAACTACAGAATAATGTTCTTTCATCTGCACTAAATGGATCCAGAGGTTCTGTTAATACTTTTGCCACAAATCACACCATCTGTGTTCCAACTGCCAAGATTCTGAATTATGGTTACAGATCTTGACACAGACCATTAATTCTTACACGATCCATCTTCTAGTACCACATATGGCAGTAACAGCGGCAAAATACAAAATAGTGCTACTCCAAATACATAAGACTCAGAGGACCCACTTCTTCCAACAATGAACTGCTTATTGTTCATCCTTCATAAGCAATTTCAGACACTGTTAAGGCTTTGACACAAGCAATATTTATGAGCAGGTAAGCAAATATCATAACACATGCCTCCTTGTCTGTGTTGTTTTTTACTCATATCTCATATAATTCTCACCGCATTATTTGGGTTACTGCCTCCCAAAACAATGCTGCCGACAAACATAAATAAAAAGAACCACCATGGTGATTCCCTGCAGTACTCTCTGTGCGTTTGTATACAGACAAAAGTGATGCCTTACAGTTAGGGATGGGATTTGCCTGTATACCTCAGCAAAGTCCACTATTTTGTCAGACGTGAGGCACGCGATACATTTCTTCCTGACATTAATGTACAACTTCTGCCAAGGATCTGCGATGTTCACAAAGAACAAATTACAAAGCGTTGGTGTCTGTGTAAGCTGGCATCAGCACTCTTATTGATATATTCGCCCTTACATGCATCTTTCTGTACACATACGAAATACTTTGTATGAAGTGTTAATGACTAAAGTATTTCAAATTCATCAGGATAATGTGTTAACTACCACCAAGTGGCATTAACGTTTTTACGAACATTAACAGCCGTTCGTCGGAGAATGACTACCGAAATTCTGCTGTAACTCTCGGTTCGTTGGGAGAAGCATCAGTTCAGAATAAAATTACTACCTATGTTCTGGACCTACATGACGTACTCATTCACACACACACTAACCTAATCCTCACGCACCTGTTGGGATTCCCAAGTCCTTCGAACCTCTTCCGAAACCTTTGACCACTTTTCCTACTGCAAAATATGGCAGTCCTTTCATTATCAAGTTTCGTGTTATCATTAATAAGAGATATCACGGTTTAAAACAGTATAATTTCAAGTACACCATAACCAGCTAACATCCCTCTACTTCACTCCCTCATGCCTGACCTCATTTCACACCTCGCCTGTAACACCACGTATTCGACACTATTACAAACTGCCTTTCCAACTTGTCCTCTTTAGCTGCGCCGAAAAAATATAGTCTGTGCCCACAGATTATATATAGCTGCGTCTAAGAGCGTCTCCTCCACGGTACAATGATGTGTTGCGACGGACGCACAGTAAAAGAAACATGACTCGTCCTGTACGTACAAGTAAATTGCATTGCATCCGTACCTCATATCCGTTAACCGTGCAATCAGATAATCTGATAAAGTACTCTTTCGTATAATATTCTTCAAGGATTTTATACAGTGTATGAATGTAAGGAAACACCGACGTTTTGGAGTGACTTGCTACCGCGTCTACACGGTGACCAAATTGTCTACATAGTCGATCCGGGTTTCAACCTACGAGTGAAGATAAAGTGGGAGGCTGGAGGAAATAATTTATTGAGGATGACTGCAGGCTTCCGCCGCGAAATAGATTAGAACTGCGCCATATTGGGATATTACGGAACGACTAGTGGTTCTGGGATATTTTGTCTCTTTTCGGCTTACACGTCTGCCATTTTTGTGAACTTCAGATCTCAGCTATCTGAAAGAGTATTATAGTAATGGGCCGTATATAATTTACCATTCTTATGCAGTTTTAATTGCCCGGTGACGGCTTGCTGCAAAAGTCGAAACGTGTAGCAAACAATAAACTGATATAAATAAAATCTTATGCGTATTGGACCATGCATCATCTTGATATTTGAATAAAGGTAGACCAACTTGATGACACTTGCTTTATTATGTCAATTTACCGCTCAACATGTTTCGGATGTTAATACACCCATCTTCAGGAGCTTGCAGTAGTGGTTCAGCCTGCACTCGAATACCACATCACCAACAGCCAATCCCGCTACATAACACCAACACGCCTCAAGTCAGCACAATACAGCCTACACAATAACGCACCAAGTAGTCTCAAGCTCCTGAAGATGGAAGTATTAACATCCGAAACATGTTGAGCAGTAAATTGACATAATGAAGCAATTGTCATCTACTTGGTCTATTTTTATTCAAATATTGTGATATAAATAGAGTTGCGATTTGTGATTAACAGCCTGTACCTCCCATTTTGCTGTTCGTATATCACAACGGGAAGTCAGTTATAAAGACATTAGGCTTAAGAGTTTGGCGTGGGGTTACTGTACACCCCTCAAACGAAGTGAGGACATTTTCGACTTAAGTCCAAAAGAAAGAAAAAATATCAGCACAAAAGGGGATGCAAAGGACGTAAAAATAGTCAAATGTTTATTACATAAAAATCTCCAAGTTTCCGTGCTAGTTGTTCGTTAAATGACATTCACAGGGAGACGTTCTTTAATAATGTTATTTCCCATTTTCAAGTTGTGCAGAATTTCTGCGCCGATGTTTTCTGAGACATTCTGAAGGTCGGCTGCTGAACTTATTTTTTTTTTATTTCAGTGCCACTAAAAAGACAATTAAGAAGCAACAAATAATCACAAACCCGGACCATTTATACAAATTTAAAACACCCGCCCGAGCGAAAACTTTAGGGTCAAAAAACAGGACACATTCGGGGAAAAAGATGACGTATGATAGCCTTAGTTTGGCAACTTGACTGAAGGTCTCAACGTGGTCGTCCTAAGGACTTCCTACTGCTGGAAGTAAGCTTTCATCTGGGGATTACTCTACAGCAAAACATTTTGCTTTGATGTGTCTGGAGATGGAACCCGGAGGATATCTTGGCTGATGGCCTGTATGACTGTGGAAGGGTCGTTACGGGTGAAAACCTGCGTGATAGGAAGCGGGCCATACTCCATCTTTAATTGCACCCTGACACTGGGTAAATCACGGGAAACTTCAGTGGGGGTAGCGAATTAGCGTTTAACACTATCATAGTTTCAACTTGCCATCCTTGTTACAGAAGCTTTGATTGGTCTGCTGGCCTTTGGAAATTCTTGTTCCTTAAGACTGGCTTTTATTAGTGCTTCACAAAGCCCTTGGTAGGCATGTCTTCCACGTTGCTGAGCCAACGAGGGGTCCTGCTTCAGACAGAACATGCAGTTAATGCCTTACATGGTCAAGAAAATGTGGCACCTCTAAATATTCGTGAATTTTGCAATTGCTAATGTACTCATCTAAAACAAACAATAAAGATGGCGTGATTTCTTGTCAGTATGTATATTTTTGTCCAATAAATTAACAATATTGTAAAATACTGTACGGCAATGATTCATACACTTTTCTGCTCGCGGAAGCCTTTTTGCTTCGAAAAATAACCACGGATTCCCACATCGTTGCTCATGTAAACGTAGATGTCCAGATGATAGGTATCCCGAATTAAAAATGTATTTCTCTAAATTGAGTTTAGATAACTATGAATACATGCCAGTGGCATACGTAACAATGCGTTGCATGATTTGGCCTTAATTAAAATGACTGTTGCTCGCTTCGTGGGTACAGGAAGTTTCTTAATTAGATATTACAACAGTCACACGAAATAAACATATCACCAATTAAAGAAGATCCACGATTATTTTTAACAAAACATGATTCCGTAATTAAAAAATAAGTAAACTTCAAAGTAGCTGATTAAACAAATGCAGCCACGGATCGCCTGGAATTTGGTCGCGGATCCCTTGGAAATCGCTGCTGTAAGGGCCCTTTTTTTTCTGTCCAATGGTGCAAAACTTGCAACACAAAAAATAAGGGTTGTCAAACAGTCCAGGAATCTCGATTGTTGACCCTGAAAATGGAGGCACAACAATCCTCCGAAACGCCACTTATTATTTTTCAGTTGTTAAATTGAACAGCTAAGAGGATTTGACTTTTCATTAGCACCACTGTAAGAACCTCAAAGCCCACAAACTAAGAGCAGAAAAAAATTAGGAGATGCCTGTTACCATTCAGTTGAGAAAAATCTGTCTTCCCGTTTGCTGTCTAGACACATAAAGATTAAAACATACACACAGAACTGTCATTTTGCTCGTGCTTTATACCGTGTGAAACTTCTGTGTCGCGTTATGGGAAAGACCCAAATGCTTAGGAAGAAATTTAGGCCCAGCGAGTGTGGGAGTGTGTAACAGGAGGCTTGAGAAAGTTGCATAATGGAAAGCTTCATACTCCTTTACAGACACAATTTACGTGGCCAAATCAAACAGGATAAAATGAGCAGGGCATGTTGAAGAGAAATGCATTCAATGTGACAGTGGTGAAACGCAAGGGTGGCAACGGTGAAATCCTAGGTGCAGATGGGAGAATAACATTAAAATTGATCTTACAGAAACAGGATGGAATGTCATGAAGTGGATTCATCTGACTCAGAATATAGAAAAATTGCATGTTCCTCCAACCATAATAATGAAGATTGAGGTTTTACAAAATGTGGGCAACTTGAATGAAAGACTGTCAACTTCTCACTAGGAATCTGCTGCGTGGAGTTTAGTATGTGAAAAAGCATATTTGGCAATTACATCATTACTAGCCTTCAAACATAAATGCTTTATATAAACAGGTCTACTGTTTATTAATTCGCGACACGCGGTAGCGCTGTTGGTTGGGGCACTGCGCTACAAGCCGTAAGGTCGCGGGTTCGATTCCCAATTGTCATTGAAATTTCCCACCGACATAATCCTTCCGGCCGCACTATGGCCCTTGGGTTCGACTCAGCCTCTAACATATATGAGCACCAGGTATAATCCTGAGGGGTAAAGGCGGCCGGTGCGTAAGGATGACAACTTTACCACTTTCATGTACCGATTGTCTTGAAATCTGGGAGCCTCAAACTCCTGGAACCCTCTGGGCATGTCCAGGCCTGTATAGGGATTGCTTTACCTTTTACTGTTTATTAATTTACATTCAGACAAAATCATTACTTTTCTGAACACCACACAGACTTATAACAGTAAGTTCATATATAAAAAATAAAAGTAAAGGTAAAGTTAACCCTACAACAGGCCACAAAGGCCCAGAGGTGGAGTAGAGGTGTAGCTCTACTCTTTCTTTAACCTCGGCGCTAGATGGAAGTGGTTGGTCAACGCCACGCCCCGGCCGCTTTACCCCCGGGAAAGACCCGGTACCCATTGTATAGGAAGCTGGGTGGGCCCCAGAGCCGGTCTGGACGGGTGCGGAAAATCTCTGCTCCACCGGTATTCAACTGTCCAGCCCGTAGCGAGTCGCTATACCGACTGTGCTATCCCGGCCCACATGTTCATATATATATGGAAATGAGTTCAGTGCAAGGAATGACTACTGCACTGTAATCCTGCTTGTACTTAACGAAGCACCAACAATACGAATATTCTGCAAGAAATACTCTGGTGACTTTGTGAAACAATTGGCAATTTATGTTAAGTTTTGAAATGTCTGAATTACACTTATTCCAAATTCATCAGTCCTAATTGAGCTCTGATCAGCATTCCAAAATTTTGGGGGCATTATTACAATTTCAACAGTTCTGACTTTATCCTCAATAATATAAGCACATATGGAACAAAGTTTTTGTTTTTGCAGCATTGCAGCTGAGGAATCCAACTGGAAGTCACCTGTGGAACCATTTCTTACCATGAAATGATACAATAATATTGTCATTTTCATATTCATTTTGCATGATGGTTCTTAAAAAAATGTGAATGGCTCACATTTTTGCCAACAATACCTAATAACTATAAGCCACCAACAATGTTTCCAGAAACTGCCCACATCCCTTCTTCTGAATAAGAATAAAATGTTTCCTTTATCTTCCTTCCTATTGCCTCTGATTTACTGAGATTTTCATTGTCCTGGTTTTCTTTTCCATTCTTCTACCCTTCTTTTTTTGATGTTCTTATTGCTTTCTCAGACCTTCCTTTTTCACACTATACAGCCACCATTACTGTAAGATAAAACAACCTGGTACAACTTTTTAGGTACATTTGCAAAAATACTAAAAGCAACTACTAGCTTCACCATGCCTGTCCATCTGTCTGTGCATCTGCATGGAACAACTCCATTATAGGATAGATTTTCATGAAAGTTGGTATCAGTACTTTTCGAAAATGTCAAGAAAATTCAAGTTTCATTAAAATCTGACAAGAATAACGGATACTCTACATAAATACCCATGTTATTTTGCTGAATTCTTCTAAGAATGAGAAATGTTCCAGAGAACAGTTGCAGAGAAAATCAGAACACATATTTTACGTTCAATAACCCTTTTCCAAAAGTCATGCCATTTATGAGATAATGTGGAAAAATATGGTAGGGCTGGACCGGCCACAGACGACAGTGTAACATGGCACATTTACTTTGCATGCTGAATAACTAGTGATAGAAACACACATTCAGAATATTTAATACTCATTACTTTACCATAACAACAATGGTTACACAAACACAGAGCTGCAGTTCCGATGTGACCGAGTGCAGACAAGTCGGAAGCAGAGTGAAATGAGAGTGGATGTACAGATTTACACAGCCAGAATTTATCTCTTCTGAACA
>Ga0131853_10021609_pt1 | contig 11672 bp, 11 predicted proteins | sample TergutLab28metaG_FD_92764 | JGI IMG/M metagenome (GOLD analysis project Ga0131853, IMG submission 92764) | Labiotermes labralis P1 segment gut microbial communities from Petit-Saut dam, French Guiana - Lab288 P1 (version 2) (version 2) | ecosystem: Host-associated > Arthropoda: Insects >...
CGAAGGTTCATTACCGCACTCACAAGCGTCCGCCAACTGTCTCTATCCTGGACCAGCCCAATCCAGTCCATATACCCACATCCCACCTCCTGGAGATCCATCCTAATATTATCCACCCATCTATGCCTAGGTCTCCCCAGTTGTCTCTTTCCCTCCGGTTTCCCCACCATGCCACATGCCCAACCCATCTCATTCTCAATTTTATCACCCACACAATATTGGGTGAGGAGTACAAATCATTTAGCTCCTCGTTATGCAGTCTCCTCCATTCCCCCATTACCTCGTCCCTCCTAGGTCCAAATATTCTCCTCAACACCATTTTCTCAAACACCCTCAGCTTCCTTTCCTCCCGCAATGTGAACGACCAAGTTTCACACCCATACAAAACAACAGGCAAAATTATAGTTCTATATATCTTGATCGGACTACAGGTATAGCTTCATTAATTCTTAACCTAGACACTAGGCAGAAGTGAGTAGTCAACTTCACACTCTGGTTGTCCCAGGAAAGAACCCTGATACCCACTGACTAGTAGGCTGGGTGGGCTTCAGAGCCAGTCTGGACATTTTTGAGTGGACAAAATCTCTTGTCCCTTCTGGGATTCTGACCCCAGTCCATCCATCCCATAGATTAGTCACTATACAAAGTAAACTATCCTGGCTCTTTTTAAGTAACACACCAACAAATGCAGATATATAGTCTTTAATAATCTAAAATTCACATTAAAACACTTAAAACGCTCCTACATGTTTTGATCATACGATCATCCTCAGGGAGCATCCTTTGTTCCTTACTAAAGTTACAGTTTAAAACACTCAGTGATTTACTTCCCTATGTTAATTTCATGCTGAGTCTCACGCTATACGGCACAACAAGCACATTGACAGCCGGTCTCAATTGAACAGTGTACGACTCACACATAACACACAACATGCCCACAACAGCACCAAGTTAGTATAACATAATAAGTCACTGAGGGTTTTAAACTGTAACCTTAGCAAGGAACAATGTGTGCTCCCTGCGGATGATCATATGATTGTAACATGTAGGAGTGTTTTAAGCATTTTAACGTAAATTTTAGATTGTTAAAGACTATATATGTGCATTTGTGTGTGTGTTACTTGAATAAAATACAAAAATGCACGGTGCAACGATAAAGATATCTTGGCTTTATCAGTATGTATTTATTCTGTGTAATATTCTTATTGTTTGATTTTTCAGTGTCATTCAAAGAATCCCCAGCGTCGCATCAGTTAAACGCAAAGTATCTGCCAGTTCTGCTAGACTACAGGCACCTCTAGCAGGTGTTGAAGAAATCACCCCATCTCTCCGCTCATCATTTTGCAGTGTCTACTACAACATAACACCTTATGAGTCCACGTCATCAATTAATTCAGCTAACAGCAGTATAGAGTAATCCAAGAAGTACATCGGTTGTAAATGTTTTGGTATAATACTTCAGTTAATTTCAGTTAACTGTATTATTATTATTATTATTATTATTATTATTATTATTACTGCTACTGTAATGAAATCAGCAGTTGAATTGAATGTATATCTTTAATATTCATGTCTTAATTTGAGAGTGAATTGACTGCATTTTAAACTAAGAACATTTTACTGAATACAATGCAGTACATAGTGATATGCTGCAGTGTCAAGTTGTGTCCACAAAGACAGAAGCATAAATACATCTGAAACTGAGTATCGCACTTAATTCAAACTTGTTCATTCACACACAAGTCCATGTTGTTCAGTACATTCAATTTGACTCCACATTGAGTTTACGTCGTAACTGTGTCGCGTGCATTTGATTACGACCATCAAACAATCCATGTCATCTTAGGGCTTAACCATAATTGACTCCTTCCAGGCAAATGTTAACAAGTGTACAAGAAGAAAATACTCAATTAGCATCTACAAAAACTGTAATGAGATTATGAGCCTGCTTTCACTAATATTTCTTAGTTCTGTGGGACGTATTAGAAGAAGGTGTGTTTTTTGTAGCTTTACAGTGTTATTTAATTGCGTTAATAGACTTTTCAGGTGTAAGAAACTTTCCAGATAAAAGTTATGTAACTTTAAGCGCGTTATTAACAATCTGTGTATCAGCCAGCTTTATTGCATCAAAGAGTGTACAAGACGGGTTGAAAGACAAGCAGAACAGAGAGGGGTGTGTAAGACTACAAGAAGAATGAGAGTGATGCAATTATTTTTTTGTCTCAGTAATTAACCAACTTGAGACACAAAATTGTTCTTTTACAATAAGTTTATTTCATGCCTCTACATGCTTTGAGCACATGTGCTTGAAACATGTAGAGGCATGAAATAAACTTACTGTAAAACAAAAATTTTGTGCATCAAGTTGGTTAATTACTGAGATAAATATACTGAGATGCACGGTCAACAAAACGTCGAAATTTGATGCAACTGTGTTTACATAATCTTCATGTTTGCACCTTGCATCAATGCCAAACACTTTATTATCCAACTAATGCACAATACGTAATATGTAGACAAAATTAAAATTATAAAATATTTAAAATTGCTCCAACATGTTTCGGATCACAGAGGATCCATCATCAGGGAGCCTTGTACAGTGCTTGGCTAAAAATTACAAGAATGATTCTATCGTGTCCATTGACACGGACAAGGTCGGTGTTATGGCAGCATATTCTGGCCAGTTGTGCGTGTGTGTAGTTCACTGTATATGAAGGTCAATAACACTGACCTTGTCCATGTCGATGGACATGATAGAATCATTCTTGTAATTTTTAGCCAAGCACTGTACAAGGCTCCCTGATGATGGATCTTCTGTGATCCAAAACATGTTGGAGCAATTTTAAATATTTTATAATTTTAATCGTATCTACATATTTAATATTGTGCATTAGTTGGATAGTAAAGTGTTTAATTATGTTTACATACTTCTCCAGGCACTTCTGCATAGAGAAGATGAGACAAGTGCAACAAACACCAGGATTCTTCAGGTTGACTGGTTATAAAACTGCCAATGGACAAAACGTCTTAATGTCTTAGACATGACCATTACGAACAGCTTCCTCCTCTGGACTGCTTGCGAGACCAAACTGATGGACCTAGTCTCCGAGTTTCCCTCATGTGAAACTTGATTGAAATTGAGACTGTGATGTATCAACTGATGATCGCAAGTTTTAAGAATCACAAAACATCTCAATAAACAGATATGTAACAAAAACAAAAGATTTACTTTGCTTAGTTTGCTACAGTGGTACCAAGTTAGCACGCAGAGACCAGCATGTGGCCAGTTCCCAGTACATTGTACAGACAAGCATATTGTTTCATAGGATGATGAAGGTTATTGTAGCGAATGTATCAGTTTAGTCGCATTTACTTCACATTCCTAATAAATCCATAAAACATGATCTTACATTTGGATGTCTTGCCTCGTCTTTAATTGGACTTACATTTGCCTGCTTGGAGTAATATATTGGTTGGATTACATAAATTTCATATAGCAGTTTTTTAAAATAATATTGAGGTCTATATGGAAGTATATTTTTTTATTGCAAGTATATGTATGTATTTTGTATCTGTGATCCATAAAGGTACATCAAAGTGAAAGATATCTTCAGAACAGTTAAATTCTGCATTTCATAGTACAAGTGGATTGTTCACCATCACTCCTGCACAGTTGTCTAACATACACACACACACACACCAAAAACAGGACATCATGCATACGCACAAAGATAGTTTAATTTCCCTGATGTTTTGTCAATAGCAGATGATCTGAAAATGTGGACCGGGTAGCTCAGTCGGTATAGCGACTGACTACGGGCTGGACAGTCTGGGATCGAATCCCGGTGGGGACGAGATTTTCTGCCCGTCCAGACTGGTTCTGGAGCCCATCCAACTTCCTGTGTAATGGGTACTGGGTCTTTCCGGGGGGTAAAGTGTGGCCAGGGCGTGCTGCCGACCACTCACCCCCTTCTAGTGCCGCAGTCATGGTAGAGTAGAGCTACAACTCTATTATGATATTAACAGTGTACGGCAGCACAACTGTTTTTATTACACAAGGTAATTATATAGGCTACATGTTTCAACTATTGAACAGTCATCTTCAGGCCTATTGTTTACAGGTTAAGTCACAGGATGCTGTGCACACATTGGGATCCCAGTGTTTATGTAAACACACTGGGACCCCAATGTGTGCACAGCATCCTGTGACTTAACCTGTAAACAATAGTCCTGAAGATGACTGTTCAATAGTTGAAACATGTAGCCTACATAATTACTTTGTGTAATAAAAACAGTTGTGCTGACATACATTGTTAATATCCTAATACGTATCCAAGCACATTGTGATGCCTGCAATCAAGTTCAAGCTATACCTCTACCCACCCTCTGGGCCACACCAGGCCTGTAACGGGATCACTTTACCTTTTAGATGATCAGAATATATGTAATGATGGAGCCTACAAAATGCAGCATCTTTGTGTGCATGTGTGCATAAGCACCTTTAAGTTGAAAATTCTGTGATTATGCAAGTCCGAATGATATATATTCCGAGTGGAAATCATTGCCCGAGCAATCCGTCTTTTCTGACGTTCTTCTTTAACGCTACATTCACATCAGCATTTTACACTCTCTGCACATCCATTACATTCTATGTCTTGTATAGAATAATTTATTTCTGTAGCTTCGGCTGTCTCCATCGTGCACTTCGTTAACTCTCTTCCCACCTCTGCTTGCCCCTGTATACTCTGTACCTTGCACAGAAACAGTAATTCCCGTAACTTTCACTCGCTCTGTGCTCATGCTGTATCTCATACAGAACCATTATATTCTGTACCTTCATCTCCCTCCCTTGTGCACTCACTCACCTTCTCTGTACTCACATCATGTGTCTTGTACAGAATTTCTTTCACACTGACATATTCACACACACGATTACGTTCTTTCCCCATCTTTAAATGAAACTGTACAATACCGCGTTCACCGCTACAGAATTACAATTATGCAGCTGTAAGATAGGAAGACTTAGAAACACATTAGTTCTCTGTTAATAAAAATCCAACTAGATGCAACAGTATGCAGATATTTATTTACTGCAAAGTCACTCTACATGTTTCGGGTGTCACAGCACCCATCATCAGGAGTACTAAAAACTGTAACTGCAACCTCCGGTACAGGTCATACCATAAAATACAAGGATTAACAGGAATGAACTAACAGTGTGTGTTGGCTCGTTAACTGCAGATAATAATGGGTGGCATTACATAAACATATTTATAAAAGTCTAGGTATACAATATCATGGCAGTTTATAAGTTAAAAACTCTTTGGATAGTAAATATGAATAGTTAAAAGTGTAATAGGAAGATGGAATGGATGGAGTTAGTTAATAAAGTACTCACAATACTCACAAAACCATTATTTCTCATTAGCATATGAAGTCAAAAATGATTATATGTTGGAGTTCGGAAAGAAAGGTGCGTCCGATAAGTTGTTCCCATACTGGAATAGGCTTGTAATAGAAATGTAATAACATGCATCATCATCTGGGATGCTACACAGCATACCGCCCAGTAGAGTGATGGCCTCAACAGTGTTCTGACAGAAGCCTGAAATCTTGCGTCCAGCATGCAGCATATCAGACGTAAATTTAAACGAAGCGGAACTGGATGGATTCCTGTTTCTGTGCCTTTGTGGACTCATATCACGAATGAGCTTATAGTTGCATTTGTAATTTATGTTAAATGGCACGTTTTAGCTCTAATGTTTCTTATTTACATGTACTTATTATTTTTTTAATTTAAGAATATTGTGTGTTTTGTACAAACTGTGTAGTCACTAGGTTGTTACTGGCCGATCTGTGTTCTTCACATTTGGATCCAGGTTATGGTGCAGCTGATGTATTTAAGGTTGTAAGTTCTTATCAGGCCTAACAAAATCTTACATGCTTTTCATGGACCACAGTGATTGGATTGCATTGCCATAATGTACCTTGTTATTTTCTTTGTTGGTTAGATACAGAGAGATACAGAGAATGATAGTTTTTGTAAATTGCAACATAGAATATTCAGATTAAATGAAATGTGTAGTAAGTTCCATTACTGTTTTATGACGTCAGGTTGTCAAGAGTGTTGAAATGTCACAGTCGTATGTCAGCACACTCTGCATTGAGGTCAGAGGTTTTGAATTTAGGCCTCAAGTGTGCCGCCACCTCAGTGGTGTCCCACCACAAATATACTGATGGATATAGTACCTTCAGTAGGTTGTGACCACTCACTGTCACATCCATACTACTTTCTCTTTTACAATTATTTTGGTGGTTTATAACCACCGAGCAATCTGTAACTTTTTGTGCGACTAAAATCATCAGTTTTCAAACCAAAAAACTGACTGACCCTCTGACCCATCATGTTTGTTTAACCTTACCTCTTAAATTTGGCAAATGTTTTTCCATGTTGCATATGCATTACGTTTTATAAAATGCACTGAAAAATATGATATTATTTTTTAATTCCTTGTTGATTATTATGTAAATAATATTGTGTCACCTGTCATAATTATGGGCCTAAAGCACTTGATTTAGGTCTGTGCAGATGTATGCTGATGTGTGAATTGTTTGTACACAACATTGTAGGTTGTAGTGATTAGGGGAAGGCCACAGTTTTGAGTGAAAACTGCTTGCTTGTGCTTTTGTAGAATGTTAACATTTGCAAGACAGAAACAGGGTACTGCCTCAGCTGATGGTTACAAATTTTATGCTTGATTTTAGGCTTGTAATTCAGTACAGCGGCGACACTGACGACGCACGTACTGAATATGTGCACGAGCATTGTGTTGACTGTTCGGGTCAGTACAGCTGACAGCGGTGGCCTACCCAGGAATTTTGTTTGGAGGGGGGGTTTTCAACAAATTCAGTTGAGGACAGAGAGAATGGGGATCTGGGAACAGTAGCCCCCTATCCAGGGGTTCTGGAGGCAGCTGTAATTTGGTACAAGAAATTTCATTTCATATAGTAACATTTTCTTAATTTTTGGTACTTTAAGACTATTTATGATGACAACCTATTTATTTGTCATTGCTAATGTAAAACAATTGCAAACCAGCGGTAGTTTTAGAATTTTACTGCCTTTTTTCCAAACATCTTGGGGTGTTGGCATCCTGAATTCAGCAATTTTTAACAGTTTTCACAATCAGGTTGAGTTTGGCATGATTTTGGAGGGCCCTTGGAATTTGGGGGGGGGGGGGGGTTTGAACACCCCCCCCCCCCTCCGCGCCCCCCGGGGGGCCGGGCCCGGGAACAAAAAGCGCTAGCCCCCCAATGAAATTTCCATTAAATATGGCAACAGCTCTCCATGGAAAACAATCCTAACAGCTTCTGTATGTGATAATGTTTTGCTAACTGTAAATGTACTAATGCTGTGCTTCCATGAGGATCAAATATTCAGTCTATGCTGTTTCACTTTAAATCATCTTTAAGTTAGGTTTAATAAATACAGCTCTCTTCTAGGAATGTTCTCAGATGTGTTGCTGCTTAGTGTTAGATCACTTTGTACTCCTGTGTTAGTGCCACTTGGAGACGGGAATTTGTAACAGTAGGCGCACAGATGTGCACTGCTATATGTACAAGTGTGTTACAGTAAAGCAGTCTACTGTTCATTTCTTGGGTCTTAATACTGTGGTGATTGGAAGGATGTTATCCATTCCTGGTGGCAAGTGTAACGTGACCTTTGGTGGGAGCAAGACATCGAAAACTGTTTTTGAAGCATTCGGTTCCATACATTTCTAATCCATTTTGTAGCAAATTCATATGCAGTCATTTTGAAGCCTACAGTTCCATACTTTTCTAATCCATTTTGTAGCAAATTCATATGCAGTCATTTTTTCCCCTGTGGAACAGTTTTAAGGACAGCCTATATCACTTAAATCATATTATCATAATTAGCATCAAATTATTGTGTGATCAGCCATTACAAAGCATTATAAGATACCATTTCTCCATATTATTACAGAATATGCTTTACCCTTCATATATCATTTGTGTTTTTATGTTACATGTTTTGCAGTTGCATGAAATATATTGTGGGATTAGGGATTAGCTTTAATGTGGTTTTTCTCCTCTTTACCTTGGTTTCACAAGCAATTACTTGTGGAGTGTTTATGTCAGAGCTGTTCTGATTTGTTTAATGTAGCAAACACATGCTGGATTATCTTTAAAAGCATTTCCTGAAGTTACACTATGCATTAAACTTAATAATAATATTATGTGTGACTGGATTCATAGCCAATCACATATTTTCACTGAAGTATATTCATAACTTGCATGAAAATACAGTACATACCAAAAGCAAAGTCACAACAACGAGTTTGTTACAGTTGTGATATAAGTAAACTTATGTTTCTAATCATTTGCGTAATGGAAGTTGATTACTGTATCACAGAATGGAGGAAATAAGTAGAGAAATATCCATCCAAGACACTTTGAAATATATTTTAATTACTTTCCTTTTTTCTGTTATATGGAGATAGATGAAATTTGGTTGTTGACATTATTTTTGTATGAAATGTATCTCATCAGTTTTGGCATTTTAATATTTCAGTACCGTTATCCTCAAATAACTATGTAGTTATCTTACTATCCTGTCAAACTACGGCACACTTCATTTGCTATGCATTCTTTAAATATATTTTGTAAGTAAATTAAAATTCATAGCTCACATTTATCTAAATACCCCTTCATTAGGGGTGCATACACACCAAAGTAGATGAGACCAGTTTGCCTGTTTGGAACTCTGACAACAGATTTAAATGCCGGCAGTTCAAATGCTCAAGTAGTGGCTAGGTATTGTAAGCCTTATCTTGTTTTGTCATATGTGGAACGTGGTGGCTCATGTGCCATTCTTTGTCAGTCAGGAGAGTAGCGGAACAAGAAATATGGTTTTGACACCGATTAGTTAAGGATATCTCGCTGCCATAAGATGTAAAGGATAAATGGAATGGCAGCAGAAGGTGTGGAATATGTTCAGAATGGAGGTGGGATGTAACTAATAATTACTACAAGATTTAAGGCTCTTACAGTAATGTTGATGCATATCCATGTCTTGTGGGATGTGACATTGTATTTGCTGGTTAAATAGTAACAGTGTTTCAAAGAAGCTTACTAGCACGTTCTGGACCCTGCAGAATGCTAGAAGCCCAAATGTGGAAGCTGTGTGCTCCTCCAAAACTGCATAACATCACAAAAGACTTGGAGTGTCATCATTATTATACAGATTGTGAATTTATCCTTATCTGGAAACATCTGAGTACAGATGTAAGAAAAGACTGAATTCTGGCCGTTTTCATCTATGGGATGAACCCATGGGCACCCATATGTGTGTCCGTCATTATGACTTGCAATTCTTGCAGTCCAGTATGTGCCTGTGCTGCCAGACTAGAGATAATGTGTATGCAGGCTCATTGTGGTTTATTTTGCAGGTACCAAGTGGCCTGTCTGTTCGTCCCATAGTAAAGAACATATATATCTAGGGAGGGGGTGGGGTACATCAAAACACAACTGTATTGTATCCTATTTATTATGCTGATGACATGTTTCGGCCACTGTGGGCCATCTTCACGTCACAAAAATGTATATGGAGGAAAACTATACAGAGTATGATTATAGTATAGGTGCATATTGTGAACTGTCAACGAGATCTCGTTGTCGGTTGGATTATACATTCTGAGCAAAAAGTACCTCTTGTAAGTAGATATCTCATTGAAAGTTTATAATATGCACCTATACTATGATCATACTCTGATAGTTTTCATCTATATACATTTTTGTGACCTGCAGATGGCCCACAGTGGCCGAAACATGTCGTCATCAGAATAATAAAGTAGGATACAAGACAGTTGTGTTTTGACATACCCCACCCCATCCCTAATTGCTTATAACACAACGGGGATGATGCACCTAAAGAACATATGTATCTGTGACAGACAAACTTAACACAGCAACTACCTAGATCATGAAGTTTGTTTTGTGTCTTAAAAGTTAATAAATGTCTTTAAAGATAACAAAATGGCATAGTGTTTGGTCAGGCGTGTTCACGTACTTCAGACATTACCTTTATAATTAAGAAAGTTGTGTGAGCTGGCTGGAGATAATGGTGGAGTGTTTTGGAATATGTGACAAAGAATAGAGGGGTACAGCTATGTATCATTCGTTCATTCTGCTTTTGCTTTTGAGGCCATTTTTGTGATGTCTGGTGATTCAAGTTCAGAATCTTCGAAAGAGACTTAGCCAGTTTTTGTACCTATGATTAATCTTGAATCACCAGATTCCATGCCAGTATAAGAATAACTCAGTATAACTATGCACCGTCCATATCTTGTGTCTTGTCTGCAAAACATGAATTTCTGTGTTCTAATATATTTGTGTTGTCCGTTCACAAAATGCACAAATATTATGCATTTACAACAAATTACATTCACACTTGCTTTTCATTCATAATTCAGATAATTTTACAGCATTGAGTAAGTTATTTTCTTTAAGTTTGTGTATTGATCTGTTGGATATTATTTAGAAACAATTTTGAATTGACTGGTTTGAGATATTGCATTCATTGTGTTAGTACGCCATATGATAGCATATGCAGTAGAAGCTACTCATTGTAAAGCACTAGTCACTTTTATTCAAAGAAAAATAAATTGTGAAGAACATATTAATGTTATCTTCAAATTTTATTCAGTTCAGTGGCCACATAAAATTTATGCCGTTATGTGTACTTTTCTGCAAGAGTTCGTGTGTGAAATGGTATTTTCTTTCTAATTATATGACAATTTTATAAGCTTAACTGGCCCAGGGCACTTGGTTTAGGATGTAATTTCTGGCCAATGTCAAACCAATTAAATAAGGCATTGTAGCTATGTTAAGGACCAATTTTCATTATGTCCCACTGGACACACACACTATGACCTTATAGTACACATGAATTAAAGGTATAATTTTATCATATTTTGATTACAGTCATATGGTATTTAACAATTTTTAGGGGATATTTAGGGAAATATCAATTCATTAATGAGGCATAATTGCAACTTTTTATGTTTTCCAAAAATATAATTAGTGATACTGTTCCACATATCCCATGTGTTATAAATTTAGATGTAATAAATTGTTCTACAATTCTGTTGTGTTTTAATTTGAATATATTTCACCTAACTTTTTGAGTTAAAATTTGCCAGTAATGTTGCTTGCTGAGGGTGTTTGAGAACATGGTGTTGAGGAGAATATTTGGACCTAGGAGGGACAAGGTAACGGGGGAATGGAGGAGATTGCATAACAAGGAGCTAAATGATTTCTACTTCTCACCCAATATTGTGCGGGTGATAAAATCGAGAAGAATGAGATGGGCTGGGCATGTGGTGCATATGGGTGAGGAGAGGAGGGTGTATAGGGTCTTGGTGGGAAAGCCGGAGGGAAAGAGACCACTGGGGAGACCTAGGCGCAGATGGGTGGATAATATTAGGCTGGATCTCCAGGAGGTAGGATGTGGGTATAAGGACTGGACTGGCTGGCCCAGAATAGAGACAGGTGGCGGACGCTTGTGAGTGCGGTAATGAACCTTTGGGTTCCGTGAAATGCGGGGAATTTCTTGACTAGCTGCAAACCAGTTAGCTTCTCAAGAAGGACTC
>Ga0131853_10021610_pt1 | contig 11671 bp, 10 predicted proteins | sample TergutLab28metaG_FD_92764 | JGI IMG/M metagenome (GOLD analysis project Ga0131853, IMG submission 92764) | Labiotermes labralis P1 segment gut microbial communities from Petit-Saut dam, French Guiana - Lab288 P1 (version 2) (version 2) | ecosystem: Host-associated > Arthropoda: Insects >...
AAGAAATGAAAATGAAATAAGCGGTGGTGGCGGTGGCACAACATTGTTTTGCACTTCTACATACGCAGCCGGCACAATAAACTCTTCGGGGTAATATTCTGATGTAGTACCTGCAAGCTGACTGCAAGCACTCATAACAAATATGCTAACAAATAACATTAAAAGTAATATATTTTTCATCTCAGTCATCTCCTTACATTCCTGCCCAATACCAATCATATATCTGCCGCAAATGCCGTATTTCGTTAGGGGTTAAAGTATAGTGTGGGTGCGAATTAGCCCACATTACATCACGTTCATTCCCGGAAGACCTGCGAGAATGTCCCCACCATCCCAGTGCATGACCCAGTTCGTGGTTTGTTACTGTTCGGGTATAGTTGATGTTCGCAGTCGACCAAATCGCAGCAGTCGACCTTTGCACAACAAAAATGCGGCTATACCCGGATAACCTATAGATATTTCGCTCTACCCCATCCGCTGTAAATGTTCCCACCTCTAATGGTGTTCGTGAAGTTGCTAAACCATCCCAAGTGCTATGAGTGTCTGGATCCATGTTTAAAGCTCTTTTAATAGCTTCACGAGTTCCGCCATATGCCCGTATCTGTGCATCTTCTGCTCTCGAAGCAGGAGCTATCCATATATCCAGTGCTTCAGCCCATATTGCCATGGCTTCATTTACCCTATTATGAAAATCAAACCCCTCCGACAGCTCACCCGGCGCACCAAGTAATTGCGTAAATACCCTCACATTTCCCGGCCAAAAGCGAACCGTATCCGGAATCCACTGACTGTTAAGACCTCTTTGCGGCACAGAGTGCCAAATCATATCCCAATGCGCAAAAAGAGGTGTGTGTTGATTCGGAATAATAAGAGAAGCATGAATTCTAACACCATCCGCTGTACGCCAATGTTCGAACTGTTGACCCCGCAAAGCCGTTGATGGCGTTGGGTTAGGCAACAAATCTACAAAATGCGTCCCCGCCAATGCTCTAATTACCGGCGGACTGACGCTGCCACCCTGCGGGTTTAAAGATATATTTACATACCATCTTGCATATAAAGTCTCTCCATGTTGCATTTGCCTACCCGGTGCTACACGGTTACCCAAAGTTGGCGCAGTAAACCAACCGGCAAACTCGTAACCCGGTCTATTAATAAGTACGTTATCCAATGCATTGCCAAGTACATTACTTGTTAAAGTAACAGTGGAAGGGGTTACAGTACCACCGTTGGCATTTAAATTTATTATAATACCAACGTCTTGTGTTACTGTAATAATCTGTGGAGCAGCACCATCTGCGGATACGGTTATTGTCCCTACCCTTTGCCCCGGCCCCGGGTTAGGGTCTACAAGCACAACAAATGAACCATCACCCGGTATATGCGATGGTGTTCTTTCCGCTATCCTAAGCCACTGCGAATCGCTGCTGGTTACTGCCCATGTAACATTAGACCTTACTGCAACAGTATCCCGTATTCCTCCTCCGCTTAAATTCCACGGGGTTGTATCAACTTCTAAAATTGGTGTAACCGCTGCCCCCGGCGTCCTATTTATAGTATTCGATAAGCCGCTTTCGCCTACGGCATTTTCTGCACGCACTGCGAATGTATACGATATACCATTTTGCAAACCGGTAATCACACGCACTGTTGAGTTTTGCCTGTTTCCCCAACGCACACCGTTTACATACACCCAATAGCCCAGTATTGGGCTGCCGCCGTTGCTTGGTGCATTCCACTCCAGCCGCACCTGTCCATCACTGGGAAAGCCTGCGAGGTTTTGCGGTGCGCCCGGCACGGTTGGCTGACCTCCGCCGGATGGTGTTGTAAAACGCATCTCCGGCTGACTTTGCCCGGTATCCATTGGGCGGTCTACATTTCTTGCAATAGCACGAGCTACATATTCTGTACCCGGTGTAAGACCTGTTATTACTCGGCTAAAAGGGTTTGAGTTATCGAAAACTAAAAGTTCACGCAGGTCATTTGGGTCATTTGCCGGACGTATCCAAAAACCCCGCACAAATATATTTGCTCCGCCGGTACCGGTTATTTCACCTTCTAATGTTACGGAAGTGCTTGTCAGATTAATTAATCTGCCGGTTAATGTGGGCAATCCTACTGCTGAAAACGGCTCAAGCGGGATGTAGTCTTCTTCCAACCACAAGTAACCGGGGACTGGCATCATATCCCCCCAGTATACTTCCGGTATCTGCGATGGGTCGGGAATTGTGCCATCCTCCAGGGTTTCCGGTTCGGTTGTAGTTTCCTCTTCCGGTTCTATGTAAGCTTCGTCGTCTGCGTATTCGTCGTCACCTACATAATACTCGTCCGGTAGCTGCGGCTCTGGTGGCGCATCTTCTGCAATTACCGCCAGCGGACTAACGGCGAAAATGTTAGCATTAAAACCAATGCTAAACACAAAATTTTTGCTGCGCATCTGCTGTTCTTTTCATTACTTTTGTTACCATGTTTTGCTCTCCTTTTCAAAAGTTAAAATTTTTAGGAGGCCAAACAAATATAAATGGCCAGCCCTGTTTTACAAATTATAACATTTTAAGTGCAAAATGTCAACACTTCGCCTTCCATTATGTAAAACCACCCTACAGCATTTTTACCAAATTGGCTCTATCAGCCGCCGCAATCGCTTTTGTCAAAAAGAACTACTACTATGTACAACGTAGTAATTTTGCCCCTCCCATATAATACCACTGGACGAATTTTGTCGAAAGATTTATCCTCATGTAAGTCACAAAAAAATTTTTATAAAAATACTTACATATGTTTGGGGGTGATGTTAATCGGAACGCAAAATATGCTCTTACGAGAAAAATTAAAAGCAATAAGAGAAGCTAGAGGGCTATCTCAAGATGACCTTGCAAAACTCGTAAACCTTACACGCAGCATGGTTAACCAGGCGGAAAGCGGTAAGCAGGACTATAGCTCCGAAAGTTTAATTTTGGTACGAGAGGCTTTGGGCGCAAATTCGCTACCACTATTGGAACACGAGCGCAAGAGCTATAGCACTAGGTTGTACATTTTCCTTGAATTAGTTACCAGTCGCAAGTTCGAAGAAGCAAGACAAATTCAAAAAAATCTTTCTGAAATTACCATTTTGCCATATAACGATGACCTCAAAACCCTATATTTTTTGTTCGCAACAAGGTTTTTGCTAATGGAAAGCAACGTAAATGAAGCCACAGAAATTTTTGATTCACTTACATCTAGCTTAAATAACACAACCGAAGAAGTCTTATATCACTATCATTATATCAATGGTCTGTTGCACAGCAGAAAAGCGCAACACAAAGAAGCCTTTGTTTCCTATTTAAAGGCTCTTGAACTCCAAAAAATCAATTATGGCAACCACCGATGGATTTACCATGCTGTAGCCTTTTGCGCTAGAAAAACAGGACGGATAGCCGACGCAATTAAATATTTAGAAGCAGCTCGTAAGTTAAACCAAAATGGCAAAAGAACCAGCTCAGATTGGCATATTGATAACTCGCTTGCATTAAACTACATAACATTCGGGCTTTTTGAAAAATCAAAAGAATTGCTAGCCAATTGTCTTGATGAGGCTAGAAATAATAATGACAACATGCTAATTGGTCTTGCTTATCTTAACTATGGCTATTTATATTGCAAAGCAAAAGATTGGCACACCGCCATAACCTATTTAAACAATGCATTTGATTTTTTAGAAAAAGGAACTGAGCTACACCTTGAGGCTTTGTATCAACTAATTAGGTGTCTTATAGAAGCAGGCAGCACCCATAAATGCAAAACATTACTGGCAGAAGCCAAAGAATTGTCCAAAGACAACGAAGAACGATTAGTTGCATTTAAATCGCTGGAATGCATACTAACAATAAAAGATGCAAACTCTGTTAAGTATTTGGAAGAGGAAGCTATACCATATTATAAAAATCTGTATCGCAATATTACTGTTTTAGATTATTGCGATGTGCTTAAAAAAGAATATGACAGAAAAATAAATACACCACAAAAAAAATATTATGAAATAGCAAAAATAGAAAATGAAATATATTCTTTAATGCTTAGCGGAGGTGAACTTTAATGGCTAAAAAATTAATTGCCTTGGTACTAACTTTAGCATTAATGCTTAGTCTTGGTATTTTTGCTTATGGCACGGAAGGCGGAGACCCCATACCGTATCGCCTACCCTTCCCACCAGTAGTTGAATTATGCCCGGAAGACTATTGCGATGACGACGAGCAATAACAACTAACCAAACCACATAAAACCTCTCTAACGCCATGCTCACGTTAAAACGCTTGCATCTGTGCGGCTAGAGAGGTTTTTTTGTGACCCTACATTTAAAGGAGGTAGGCATGAAACTAGCGCAAAACGTAGCAATACTACCACTCCCCCGCGAGGGCATGGGCTGCTTAAACCTCGTGCTCACTTGGGACGACACACACCTTGTGCTTATAGATACCGGTGTGCCGGGGCAAACCGACGATATTGTAAAAGCAATAGAAAACGAAGGCTTCCGTGCAGAAAATTTAACCCATATCATTTTAACGCATCAAGATTGGGATCATACCGGCTGCACAAACGACCTTATAAAAATTGCGCCAAACATTAGAGTCGTCGCCCATATAGACGAAGCCCCATACATAGACGGGAGCGTGATACCAATAAAGCTGGCTGCACGCCTGGCACAATACGACACACTAGAACCGGATGCCAAAGCAGGCATAGACCGCTGGAAAGAAATTTACGAAAACAGTCCAATACATGTGCATGACAAAGTAACGGACAAACAACTGCTGGACATTTGCGGCGGCATAGAAATTGTGCATGTACCGGGTCATACACCGGGGCATATTGCCGCATATCTTAAACAAAGCCGCATCATTGTTTGCGGCGATGCAGCCAATATTAGAGAGGGTACACTAGTAGGCTCTACACCAAGGCATACATTCGACTTGCAACAAGCAAGCGAATCATTTAAAAAAATCCAAGCATATGACTATACTTGGGTTATCACATACCACACCGGGTTTTTGCAATAGGAGTGACATATATGGAGAAAACAAAAAAGCAACAAACTACCAAGGATACACTACTACAAGAATACTTCGACTATACTCTTTCTCCGGGCGGGCATATTGATAAGCCGCTGGACAAATTTAAAGAATATATCAAACAAGAAACTTCTCCCGATGCCGAAGTAGCACTGGCTATGCACGCATTACAAGCCCTCAAACTTGACTATGTCGAACATTGTTTTGATAAACGCTGCCATACCGCTGCTCCACTTTTTAATCACTTAGAAAATACTTCGGACTGGGAATATATAGATTTTCATTTTTTGCTTGCAGCACTCGGTTACCACCGTGATATCGACAAAACACTCACCCTATTCCAAAAAGCACTTGATACCATTGAAAGCAAATATAAAAACGACTTCGATTTTACAGAACTTTGTGCTAAATTACATTTTAAATTTACGCAAAGGTTAATCTTATTTGCGTGCAGCAACCGTAAAAATCACGAACGTATTATAAATATGTCGCATGTAGAAACACCATTTAGGCATAGTTACAATATTGCAGTTAATTCGGTTGAAAATACGCAGGAGATGCATCTCCTAAATATTAGGCTGGGGCTTTTGGAAAGTAATATAGAGCTTATCAAGCATAGCTTCCCCATACTGCAAGAACAAAATTGGCAATTGTACGACAAAGCAAAAAGAGAAATATACGACTATTTGCACGGCACTTCCGGCGTTATAGGCGAAGATATCTTTGGGCATGACTTAGGCAGCTACATGATAGGTTATCAGTTCCGCAAACGGCGTTTGACACTGGGCAAAGAAATTCCCGAACTTGCAAATGAAACCAAAATAAGCGAAGAGGCATTAGAAGAAATTGACTGTGGCGAGCATCCGGACAATTTTGCATTAGCCCGCCGTTTACATGCAGTAGCACCTTATTTTGGCGTAAGCTTCGATTACTTCCTTGGCGACGAGAGCAAAACAATAGAAAACTCGGAATACTTTGTGCTTGAAATGAGTGCATTTATGCTGGAAGAAGAAAACGAAAGCCATTACATAAGGCTAGGCGGCAATGCCGAAATTAAAGACAAAGAGGAATAAAATAAAAAAACCGGTCTCATAAGCGAGACCGGTTTTTTTATTTAGGGGGAATTATCCGTCAATTTTTTTCATGTGGCGCATAAGGTCGATAAGTTTGCAGGAATAACCCCACTCGTTATCGTACCAGCTAACCAATTTTACAAAATTGTCGTTTAGGCTAATGCCTGCGCCTGCGTCAAATACGCTTGTGCAGCTTTCGCCAATAAAGTCTGTAGATACTACTGCATCTTCTGTATAAGCAAGGATGCCTTTTAATTCGCCTTCTGCTGCTTTTTTAACTGCGGCTTTAATGTCTGCATAAGATGCAGGCTTTGCAAGACGCACAGTAAGGTCTACAACAGAAACGTTGGTGGTTGGCACACGGAAAGCCATGCCTGTAAGTTTGCCTTTAAGCTCAGGAATTACAAGACCTACCGCACGTGCTGCACCTGTGCTTGACGGAATGATGTTTGCTGCCGCTGCACGGCCGCCTCTCCAGTCTTTAGCAGATGGACCGTCTACAGTTTTTTGTGTAGCTGTAGTTGCGTGTACAGTTGTCATCAAGCCTTCTGAAATGCCAAAGTTGTCGTTGATAACTTTAGCAAGCGGTGCAAGGCAGTTTGTTGTGCAGCTTGCGTTAGAAACGATGTTCATGTCCGCAGTGTATTTGTTGTGGTTTACGCCCATAACAAATGTTGGTGTAACGTCGTCTTTTGCCGGTGCAGAAAGGATAACTTTTTTAGCACCGCTTTGCAGATACGCCTGTGCAGATTCTTGAGTTAAGAAAATGCCTGTGCATTCAAGTGCGTATTCTACGCCGTCTTTTGCCCAGCCGATATCTTGTGGGTTTCTTTCGTTGTAAAGGGAAATTGCTCTGCCGTTTACAACAAGTTTGCCGTTTTCTTGTTTAACTTCGCCCGGGAATTTGCCATGGGTAGAATCATACTTTAGCATGTACACCATGTACTCCAAGTCGATGAATGGATCGTTAATTGCAACCACTTGCACGTCTTCAAGACTCATTGCATAGCGGAATGCCAAGCGGCCAATACGACCAAAACCGTTAATACCTACTTTTACCATTGGTATCTCCTGCTTTCTATTGAAAAATTTATTACAAACATGTTAATTATATCATACTTTTGTTTTTTTGCCCTTTTTTTTCTTCCTGTTCATCTTATTGCCGGGCAAAACAGAAGCTGCAATATCGTTTGCATGGTCTGCGGTTCTTTCTAAATCGATAATCATGTCGGTAAACACAACCCCGCTGCGAGGTTCGCATTTTTCTGCGGTGAGACGTTCTATATGGCTTTCGGTAAATTTATCCGTAAGCTCGTTAACCTGTTCTTCAAGTGCCTCAATTTGCGGCATTATAGAAGTATCTTGGTTTTCAAACGCATGAAGCGACAAGTCTGTCATTTCTTTTACCATTGCGCTCAGTTCTTTTAACTCCTGCACAGCAGCTTCAGAAAATTCCATATCATTTTCGCTAACCAGTATGGTGTATTCGGCAATATTTTCTGCATGGTCGCCAATGCGCTCCATGTCGTACAACACACGGAACATTTTGCCCAGCCTTTTATTGTCCTCCACCGATAACGAAAGCGTATTCATTTTTACCAATTTGGCAGATGCTTTTCGGGAAAGCCAATTGATTGTTTTCGTGTTTTTAATAACTTTGCCCGCTTTTTCCGCATTTTTTGCATAAAACGCTTTTAACGTTGTTGCCAATGTTTCGTTCGCTATTCTATGAATACGGCAAAGCTCACGGTGGGCATACGCCATTGCAACGGCAGGCGCAGGCATAAATTTGCTGTCCAAATACATAAGTTTCTTTTCGTAAGTTTTGTCGGTGTCGTCTGTAACTTCCACCGGAATAACTTTTTCCATAAGTTTTGCAACATATGGCGTAAACGGCAGTATAAGGAACATAGTTGCAAAATTGTACAGTGTATGGAACATTGCAATTTGGCGGGCAGGTTCGTCCCAAGTATTTTGAAACCAACTTAAAATTGCCGGGAATACAAAAATTAATGTACCAAACACAACACTGCCAATAACGTCAAACGTAATGTGGAACAATGCCGCACGCTTGCTGTCTCGGTTGGCAGGAATGGACGCAATCATAGTGGTAAGGCTTGTACCAATGTTTGTACCAAGTATGATAAACGCACCTGTTTGGAATGGAATAGGCACGCCGCTGCCATACATGGCAATTAAAATACCTGTTGTAGCCGTTGAGCTTTGTACTACGGCAGTAAAAAGAAAACCGGCAAGCAATGCAAAAATAGGGTTGGAGAAGTTAACTAAAAACTCCTCAAATGCCGGCAATCTTCCAAGCTCTCTAAGCGGACCGCCCATTGTTGTAATACCAAAGAACAAAACACCAAAACCCAGTATTACATAACCAATGTTTCGGACGCTTTTCTTTTTAAAGAACAAATGCAATATAACGCCCACAAAAATAAATACTGGGGCGTACGCATCCACTCTAAAAGCAACCAATTGCCCGCTAAAGGTGGTTCCAACATTTGCACCCAATATAATGCCTATCGCTTGCGACAGGTTCATCATGCCGGAGTTAACAAAACCAACCGTCATAACGGTAGATGCTGTGGAACTGTTAAGCCCTACGGTTACAAGTATCCCCGCCAAAACAGCCAAAACTCTGTTTGACGTTGCACGCTGCAAGATACTGTGCAGGCGGTCGCCTGCTATTGTTTGCAACCCGCTTGACATTATTTTCATACCAAACAGGAATAAACCAAGGCCGCCCACTACTAAAACGATTGTTTGCATTACATCAATTGATGCTGCCGCATCAACTATCTCTGCAACATCCATTATTTCTGTTACGTCCATGTTTATTTATCCGCCTTAGCCTTACCCTTTAATAATCCGAACACGATTGCTGCAAGTGCCGCACCCACAAGCGGAGCTGCAATAAACACCCATAGGTCTGTTAGTGCGTCGCCGCCTGCAAAAATTGCAGGGCCAATGCTGCGTGCAGGGTTTACAGATGTGCCTGTTAGCGGAATGCCCACAATGTGTACAAACACAAGGCTTAAACCGATAACAATACCTGCCACATTGCCTTTAGAGCTTTCGGATGTTACACCCAAAATTACAAATACAAAAATGAAAGTAAGCACAACTTCTACAATAAAGCCGCCTGCAATGCCTGTGTTTGCCAAGCCGTTTGTACCCAAGCCGCCTGTTTGGTCGGTAAGGTTAGACAAGTTAAGGATAAGCTGCAACAATCCTGCACCGGCAATTGCGCCAAGCACTTGAGAAATTACGTAACCCACAAAGTCTACCACATTCATTTTCCCACGCATTAGCATAGAAAGCGAAACTGCGGGGTTAATGTGGCAACCTGAAATGCTGCCAATAACGTACGCTGTTGCCACAATAGACAAACCAAACGCAAATGCTACTGCCAAGTGTCCGCCAACTGCGCTTGCGCCCAAAAATACGGCACTACCGCACCCCATAAATACCAGTATCAAAGTACCGATAAATTCTGCTACATACTTTCTTGATGATTCCATTTTTGTTTCCTCCTGTATATTAATATTTTAATGATTCCGTATAAAATTCTGCGTCCAGCTCTGCAAATTTACCCTGCTCGCTAAGGAATTTGCGGATAAAGAAGCATAATGCGCATTTGGATGTGTATTCATTTTCCGGTGCGAAGCCATATGTTTTCGCAAGCTCGAATAACGCCGCAACGCCGCCGTTTAGCAAAGCGTTATAAACGGGGTATTTCTCCCACGCTATGCCGTGCCCCACTTCATGCATTGGCAGCACAAGCCCAACACAACCCGGCGGAATAAACCTGTTATACATATCCACATGGAAGTGATTGCGGGACATAAGCCCTGTGCATGGGTCGCTGCTTAAAACTTGACTTAGCGGCTTAGGCTTGGAGCGTTCCAGCTCAATTTGCAAAGCCCGCCCGCCTGTTCTTATCGAATTTTCGTTTGTACTCCATATGAAATAACCAAAGCCTACTTTTTCGCAAACCTCTGCAAGACGCAGCGGATACTCCTGCGGAATATATTCTGCATGGAACTTGTCGGCGGAGATGCAAAAGGTATCTACGCCCAGTTTACTAAGGGCGGACAGATGCTCCGCTATCGTTTTTTCGTCCGTCGCCCAGCAGGCATTGGTTTCGATGAAGTCTATAGAAATGTTGGCATCTGCCAGCTTTTTAAGCAAGGTCAACAGCCCAGTAAAGTCTAAAAATGGTTCGCCGCCGCCGATATGCACACTTCTGAAATCGCCTTTGGCAAAAAGAACAACACATTCGTCCATTGCGGCTTCGGTCATGTATCCCGGAGAACGGGTTGGCGAACATGAGTACAGGCAATGCTTGCACGCTGCCGAGCATTCGTAGTTAGGCATTATTCCAACCATGCTACTGCTCCTTTTTTTGGTTGGTGAACAACGCACGGGCAATAAGCCCTGCACCGCCCGCAATACCTACAAACACAAGAATAAACTCAAACAAGCTAACCCTTGTCACATGGAAACGAACGCTCATTAAAACGCTTGCTACAATGATAACAACACCAATAACGCAAGTAAGTTTCGCACCAATGGATTTTGGATTAAAGAAAATCCACACAATGCCGGCAATTAACGGAACAAGTGTTAATCCGCTGGGTATATTTGCCCCACCAATACGCAAGCCTGCACCCCACAGGCTGGAAACTTGCACCATGGTGGTTAGCCAATACAACCCTACTATTAGCATTACCAATCCGACAATAAAAACAAGTAAATTATTTTTCATAATTTAATCCCTATAGCCGTTAATAAGCATCCCTTTGTTGGTGTCCACAGTTATTGGTGTACCTTCTTTTACAAAGTCGGTCGCTTTTACTTTTACACGCAACAGCGGCAAGTCCAGCGATTGCGCAATGGTTTCTGCATGGCTAAGATCTACTTTTTCCCAAGAGCCTACAACCAGTGCGCCCGCTTTCTTTAAATGTTCAATCATGCTGTCGTCTGTATGTGTGCAAATGATTATGTCGCCTTTTTCAAAAAATGTACGTCCATCGTTTTCTGTTTGCGTAAATAGGCGTGCTACGCCTTTTTTTGTGCCGAGTTTATTGCCTTTACCCGATGCAAGCACATCGCCCACAGTGCGCACACGCATTGTGTTGGTTGCACCCGCACGCCCAACAGGCACACCGGCTAACGCTACAATAACGCTGCCCGGCTTTGCAATGCCGGACTTTAACGCCATTTCTTCCGCAATGTCAAATACCTCGCTGTCGCCTTGGAACGGCTTTTCGGACAGCATGGGAATGCAGCCCCAAGAAAGATTAAGCTGACGGCAAACCACTTCCGACGCTGTAACCGCCAAAATAGGGCTCTTTGGACGAGAGCGGGAAACCATACGTGCCGCAAAACCGGAATCGGTGATAGGCACGATACACGCCGCATCCAGGTCAAACGCCGTATCAACACCTGCATGGCTTATAACATGCGTAATATTTTTGCTTGTATTCCTATATCTTTTCGCAAGTTGTTTGTAGTCCAAATCTGCTTCCGACACGC